>QWCY01002741.1_pt1 | contig 21979 bp, 18 predicted proteins | sample 1972631 | NCBI WGS metagenome assembly QWCY01 (sample SAMN09866696, study PRJNA288562) | Human gut metagenome isolate pre1_stool, whole genome shotgun sequencing... | isolation source: gut | host: Homo sapiens | place: USA: California
GTTTTACTCTCACCACCGGTTTGTTTTCTTCCAGTCCCGTAACACTCGCATCCACAGATACCTCTATTTTTTTCCCATCTGCCTGAAACTGATCCGTATATTTTTCCGGAACTGATGTGTCACTGTCTTTCTTATTTTCTCTCTGAATCGCCTGTTCCAGTTTTCCCTCGTTCTTATTGACCACAATGTCTTCTGTCGGGTTTTCGGCACAGCCGGTAAGTAACAGACAAGAGAACAACATCGCACAAAATACTCCGCTACCTTTTCCCATATGCCCTCCGTTCGTCATCTGTAATTTTTCATTTTTATTATTTCAAATGCTTTTATTGTATTTATTTTACATTCTCATTATATTTTTACTTTATTGTTTTGTCAACGCTTTCAAATTGACTTCACCATTTTTTCGGTATATATTATATTTACAGTTTAAATAAAGGAGTGATTTTATTTGTTATTTAAGAAAAAGAAATTTCCCAAACTGACTTCCCGCGAAGTTGATATTATGAATATTCTCTGGACAAGCGGAAAACCTTTGATTGCATCAGAAATTGCCGATTGTCGACCGGATCTTACTATTAATACCGTTCAGGCAGTTCTTCGGAAGCTTCTGAAATACCAGCTGGTCGAAGTTGCAGATATTGTATACAGCGGTACGGTTTTATCCCGTTCGTACCGCCCGACGATTACCTCTGAAGAATTTGCTGTTCATGAGGTAACTTCTGATTATCTGGCATTCGAGAAAACGCTTTCAAAGCCGTTACTGGTCTCTGCGCTTTTGGACACGGAGGAAGATCCTGTCAAAGCACGAGAAACGATTGATGAATTGCAGAAAATGTTAGATGAATACAAAAAGAATTTGGAAGAACAGGAGCCATAATTATGTTAGATTTCTCTATGTCCTCTGTAAATATGACGATTTTGGTAAGTAATCTTTTTATTATTTTTTTGTTTCTTATTTTCCAAAATCGCAAGATCATGTTTCGGCTAGGACTTCCACTTCTGGTTGGATTCGTGATTCTTATTTGTGTTCGTATGATATTTCCAATCGAACTATTACCGATTTCTCACAATATATATCTACCAAATTTACTGACCACCATCGTGGGGGAAACACGCCGTGCACGCTTTCTTCATGATACGGTATCCTGGTGGAATATTTGGGAGATTATATGGGGATGTGGCATCTTATATTCGTTGTTCAAATACATTAAACGCAATTATGCTTTTCGAAAATATGTAAGAAAACATGCAGTTGTTTTTTCTGACTCCAGTGTACAAGTGCAGACTTTTACTCAGATTCAGTCCGAAACTGCCAAAAAAAGCATTCAAAAAATCCAGTTACTGGCTCTTCCACTTCTTAAGAGTCCGGTAATCTGGGGAATTCGAAAACCATGTATACTCATTCCAGCCACTTTGGAATTGTCAGAAACCGAATGGCGCTATGTTTTATTACATGAAGTCAATCACTATCTTCATAAAGACCTGTACATAAAATTTTTGTTACATATTATTTGTATGATTTACTGGTGGAATCCATTTTGTCGATTTTTAAAGAATGACACAGATACGATATTAGAAATGCGGATTGATCAGACATTGGCAGATACTCCTGCACATAAAGCTGAATACCTTTCTTGTCTTTTAAAAACAGCTTCTTATCAGGTAGCTACCCCATTACAAACATCCGATTTTTCTATCAATTTTTGTAATTCTATTTTGACACAACGATTTGAAGCAATTACTCAAAGCATACATGCACAGAATTCATTTTTATTCAAGATGCTTTTTTTGTTCTTCGCGATATTTTTATATTTTGGTTCTTACTTAACTATTTTAGAAAGTAATTATTTTCCCTCAGATCAATTTACCGATGATATGATTATTCCAACAATAGATAACTGTTTCATTATAGAATGTCCTGAAGGAGGCTATGACTTTTATCTTTATGGTGAATATATCGAAACATTGCCCGATAAAAAGTATTGTATATCTGGTATTCACACTTTCAAAAACATAACGGAGGCACGTAAACATGAAAAAATCATTTTTGAAAAATAAGTTTATTCTTCTAACTTATTTATTTACATTTCTTATACCTATATTAAATTTCACTCAGATTCCAGTTAATGCTGCTAATAATAGTACTGATATTTCACTCCAGGAATCCGACGAACGTAATGTAGATACCATGTGGATTTATAAAACAGTTAATGGAAAAAAATATAAACGTCTTTACAACACAAAATCTAATCGTTGGCTTACAGACTGGATTCCAGTCTGACGCAAACAGGGTCTGCCGCACCATATCAGTGCGGCAGACCCTTCCTTTTTGTCATACCTTATCTTTTTATTTATACATACTCATATATTCCCCATGTGCCTCGATCAGTTCGTCGCACATTGCCTTGATATCATCGATATTCAGCTCTGCTGCGGTATGGGGTTCGAGCATGGCAGCCTGATAGATCTTTTCTTTGGATCTGGTGGCTGCGGCTTCGATGGTCAGGAGCTGGACGTTGATATTGGTCATATTCATGGCTGCCAGCTGGACTGGAAGTCTTCCTACGTGGCATGGGTTGATGCCGTTGGCATCTACCATACACGGAACTTCCACACAGGCATCGGATGACAGGTTGTCGATCAGACCGGTATTTAACACATTGCCACCGATCTTATATGGATTACCGGTCACGACGGCTTCCATAATATAAGAAGCATATTCTTTGGATCTTTCGTGGGTTACTTTTCCGTCTTTCAGAATATCCTCACGTTCTTTCTCCCAGCCTTTGATCTGCTCCACACATCTGCGTGGGTATTCGTCCAGCGGGATGTTGTATTTTTCAATCATTTCTGGATATCTGGATTTGATAAATAATGGGTTATACTCTGCGTTATGTTCGCTGGACTCGGTGCAGTAATATCCCAGATGTTTGATGTACTCAAAACGCACCATATCGTCATGTTTTTCAGTTGCATTCTTCTCTGCTGCCCGTCTGCGGATCTCCGGGTACAGGTCGTTGCCGTCTTTGTCATGCAGTTCCAACAGCCATCCCATATGATTGATACCGGCGATCAGTCCTCTTCTGCCTTCCAGCTTGTCTTCCATCCCCAGTTTTTCCAGCAGTTTCTCCGAACATACCTGTACGCTGTGGCAAAGACCTACGGTACGGATCTTTGTGTATCTCTGCATATAGCCGGTCAGCATCGCCATCGGGTTGGTGTAGTTCAGAAACAGGGTGTTCGGGCAGACCTCCTCCATATCTCTGGCAAATTCTTCCATCACCAGGATGGTACGAAGTGCACGCATAATACCACCGATCCCAGTGTATCTGCGATGGTCTGACGCAGACCGTATTTTTTCGGGATCTCAAAGTCGGTGATGGTGCACGGGTCATAGCCGCCTACCTGGATCGCATTCACTACAAAGTCGGCATCCCGCAGAGCCTCTTTTCTGTTTTCCACACCGAGATAGGTTTTGATGGTGGCTCTGGACTCGTTGACATTCTTATTGATCGCGCCGAGGATGATCTCTGAATCTTTCAGTTGTTCCTCGTTGATATCATACAACGCAATCTCCGCCTCACAAAGCGCAGGTGTACACATACAGTCCCCCAGTACATTTCTGGCAAATACGGTGCTGCCAGCCCCCATAAAAGTAATTTTCATCTTCATACCTTCTGTACGAATCTATGTATCTTGTTGTCTTCCGTAATCCATCCCTGTCTTTTCCCCCGATTGGATGAATTACAGTTTTGCTATGGGTTTATTATATGTTTATGATGGAAAAAACCTATCTGTTTTGTTTCCATTTTATTGTTGATTTGTTGCATGTTTTACAAAACAGAAGTCGCGGTTCACTTCGTCATGTATTTCCCGGATGTGTATGAAATCGGTATGTCCCAAGGTTTGTTTCATACAAGCATAAACTTTGGCTTGTTGCTTGTAGAATAAAGAATGTGCCTTGGCACATTCTCGCGCCTGCGGCGGTCGCTTGCGACATCTACCTTATACGTCGCAGTGCGCATCCTCGCGGAGCGTTTTTATTTTACAGGAAAGTAATTTCCTGTAAAGTAAAAAAGAGCCGCGAATCCACTTCGCAGCTCTTTTATGGTTCTTATGCTTCTTTATTTTACTTCCTTCAGATAAAACTCCACCGCTTTGAAATCCCCTGTCTGGCGCGGGAAGTTCAGGCCGCCGTGCATCAGGGCGCGGCCGCTTCTTACCAGTTCGCCGTTTACTTCGTACATGGCATCCGCTTTCAGCCCTCTTACCGGGATGTGAATGGACGGGCCGCTTGGCTGTGCCAGGATCTGCATGCCGTGTACCAGAGCTTCGCTCTGATCCTGAGACACGAACTCCCAGGCTGCGTACAGACGGTTTTCCATCGGGTTGGTCAGGCGGTAGTATTCGCCTTCATGGGTCAGGTTGTAGTATTTCTTAAAGGTTTTGATCTGTTCTTTGACCTCTTCTTTTTCCCCATCGCTTAACAGGTTCAGATCCAGTTCGTATCCGAAACTTCCTGCCATGGCTACGGTTCCTCTGGTTTCTACCGGAGTGATACGACCGGTCTGGTGGTTCGGAACAGCGGATACGTGGGAGCCGACCGCTGAGATCGGATAACAGAAAGATGTTCCGTACTGGACACTAAGACGTTCTACTGCATCGGTATCATCACTGCACCAGATCTGTGGGGAATAATACAGCATACCAAGGTCAAAACGTCCACCGCCGCCGCTGCAGCCCTCCAGTAACAGATCCGGATAACGGCTCACCAGACGTTCCAGCAGATCATACAGACCCAGCATGTAGCGATGGCTTGCCTCTCCCTGGCGTTCTTTTGGTAAAACGGCACTGTACACATCACTGATGTGACGGTTCATATCCCATTTGACATATTCGATATTGGCACTGTCGAGGATCGCCGTCATGCGTTCGTACAGATACTCCCGGACATCTTCTCTTCCCATATCCAGGATCAGCTGGTAACGGCTTCTGTTCGGCTGTCTTCCCGGAATCTGGATCGCCCAGTCCGGATGTGCGCGGTAGAGGTCGCTGTCCTCGGAGATACATTCCGGCTCAAACCAGAGACCGAACTTCATACCCATGGCATTGATTCCGTCTGCGATCGGTTTCAGACCGCCTTCCAGCTTGTCGGTATTGACATACCAGTCACCCAGTCCGCTGACATCTCCCTCACGTTTTCCAAACCAGCCATCGTCGAGAACCAGCATCTCCACGCCAAGTTCGGATGCGCCTTTTGCGATGTTCAGGATCTTTTCTTTATCAAAATCAAAGTAGGTTGCTTCCCAGTTGTTGATCAGCACCGGACGTCTCTCATGTTTGTATTTGCCACGGCACAGATGTTCCCGGAAGGTATGATGGAAGTTGGAACTCATCTTTTCAAATCCTTCGCTGCTGTAGGTCATGACAGCCTCCGGTGTCCAGAACTCTGCTCCGGCTTCCAGTGTCCAGGCAAATCTCTGGCTGTTGATGCCGGCAGTCAGTCTGGTCTGTCCCATCTGGTCTTTTTCTGCTTCGATCGAGAAGTTTCCACTGTAAACCAGTGCTGTTCCATAACATGGTCCCGCTTCTTCGGTGGTATCTTTGCTGCACAGGATGGCAAATGGATTATGCTGGTGGCTGGATGCTCCTCTGACACTTTCCACGGTCATCTTTCCGCGCATCAGCAGTACCCGTTCCATCTGGCGTTCCAGATTGTGTCTTCCGTGAAAATGCATCAGTTCCCAGTCACCGCTCATCAGATCCAGATTCATGGAAGCAGCTTTTGTCAGCACGATCGCATCGGTTCCCTGATTTACGAATTTTACGCAACGGGTAATGATATCTCTTTCTTCCCACACACTATAGTATAAAAATGCATGCAGTCCGGTTACTTTATCTGCCAGTTCCACGATCAGGGTATCGGCATCTTTTTCTTCTCCGTACAGTGCCGGCATTCCCGGGATCGCATATTTGCCTTTTGAGGTGGTATATCCCACATAACGCCAGTCTGCGGCATCGCTTCCGTCCGCGTTGATCACGCTCACACTGTTGATCCGGTAATCGCCGACGCCGTTGGTGGAGTATTCCTGTGGTCTGGAATCGAGAGAATACTCTCTCTCATTTCCTGCCTCGTAAGGGTTTCCGGAAAATCCCCGATCCTGATAGTCTAAAAGATAGCTCATATCTTCCTGACCGATATTTTCTCCATAGTACAGGTGATTCAGCACAAGATATTTGTCTGCCATCATCTGATAACTTGTATTGTTTGTTGACAACGTAAAAAGTTTTTTCTGTTCGTCTATATAAATTGCCATGTTCGTCCTCCTTTTTATCGCTCTGTCTGCATCACAGTTTATTGTTTTTACATCACTGTTTTTTACATTCACCGTTATGTTTTGCAGTCTGTTTTCTATTCACAGACTATACTCAGTATACTATGCTGCGAAACTGAAAAATATAGGATTTGTTTCCTGTAATTGTGGATTCGTTGCGTGCTGTATCAATTTTGGAGATTTTCATGTACGCTGTTATCCATGTTTTTTCTGCATTTCCATTTTCCGGACGGTTCTTTGCTCTGTTATCCGTTTTGTTCCTGTGCCCGTTCACATTCTCTTTTCAGGATCTCATGCCACTCCGGTTTTTCTTTTTTTAAGGATAACGGTTTCCCTTCCCTGTTCAGAAAGCAGTGACTGGTCTGTCCGCTGCAACGCAGGGTTCCGTCTTTTTTATCCCTGATATGATATCCCAGAAAGATTTTTACGCCATTATATTTTTTCACTGTCACCTCAATAGATACTTCTTCCCCGTACCGTGTCATGGAGTGATAGGCTGCCTCCACCGTCAGTACCGGGCTGATCACACCTGCGGCTTCCATTTTGTCATAATCCATGCCGAGATATGCCAGATAATCGCTCCGGCTTTCCTCGAACCAGCGGATATAATTGGAATGATGCACGCATCCCATCTGATCGGTTTCATAATACTGCACCCGATGGTTATAACCCGGGTATTGTTCTGTCCTTTCCATCTGTGTCTCTTCCCTTTCTGTCCCATACATTTCTGTTCTGTCGTTTTTCTCCACATTTTTGCGATTTCAATTTTAAAATGCACCATCGCAAATCGTTTTCTCTCACTTCAACATTTTTATTTTCAAAAGGATTCTTCTTTTTTCAGTTCCTGATAGATCCGTCCTACCGGAAGTCCCACGACATTGTTATAGTCTCCCCGGATCTCTTTTACAAATCGTGCACAAAGACCCTGGATCCCGTAGGCTCCTGCTTTGTCCATCGGCTCTTTCGTGCTGACATACCATGCAATCTCATCCTCTGTCATCGGGTACATGGTTACTTTGGTCTCTTCCGCAAAGGTTGTCTGTTTTCCTTCCTCCAGCAGTGTCACACCCGTATATACACTGTGCGTCTGCCCCTGTAACATCGTAAGCATACGAATCGCATCCGCCTCATCTTTTGGTTTCCCAAGGATTTTTCCGTCATACACCACAATCGTATCCGCCCCGATCACCAGCCAGTTCTCCGGTAACTGACCTTCCAGTTCTTCCTTTACCGCAGCTGCTTTCTGTGTCGATAACGATTTTACCACTTCTACCGGATCCGTGCTTGTGATGATTTCCTCACCGCCTGCCGGATGCACTTCGAATTCTAATCCGATCTGTGTTAAAAGTTCTCTTCGTCTTGGGGACTGGGATGCGAGTATAATATTTTTCATAATTCTCCGTTTTCTCCCTTCTGCCGTTCCTGTGCAATTACAATTCCGCGGCAGTATTTTCTTCTATTATTATGCCATATTCTCTCTTTTTTGTGAATCGTTTTTCATTCAGGCAATACAGAAACGAGATAAAATACGCTTCGCGAATTTTACTCATTATCGCAGCAGTCGTCAAGGTCTTGTGCAAGCACAGACTTTGACTCGTTGCTCACGTAAAAAAACTGCCGTCCGAAACACTTCTTTTCATGTTCCGGACGACAGCCATATTCTGTGAAAGTAAGCAGAACGATAAGCCGGGTTATGTCTTGAATGGTCATCTATCTAATCCTGCTGTTGCCAGCAGGCTTCAGCGACCTACCTAAAAACGTGACGGGCAGCCACATAGTTTTTTGTTCGGTCTTGCTTCGGATGGGGTTTACATGTGCCCTCTCTGTCACCAGACAGGCGGTAGTCTCTTACACTGCCTTTCCACCCTTACCAGGCGAACCTGGCGGTTTATTTCTGTTGCACTGGCCTTGGAGTCACCTCCACCGGACGTTATCCGGCATCCTGCCCTTTGAAGCCCGGACTTTCCTCACCTGACCCCTTTCGGTTCTGTCAGCCGCGACCATTTATTCTACTTACCGAATCAGTCTACCACAGGAAAAACTTTTCGTCAAATACATTTTCTATTGTATTATTTGTATCGTGTGGTATAATACAAAATACAAGGAGGTGTTTTCATGATCATAAAAATCAATACACTCTCGCAGATTCCTCTGTATCTGCAGCTTCGCAACCAGATTGTAAAAGGCATCGGCAAAGGGGAACTGACCGAGGGTGAGTCTCTTCCCACCGTGCGACAGATGGCTGCCGATCTTGGTATCAATACCATGACAGTGAGCAAAGCCTACCAGCTTTTGAAAAATGAAGGTTTTCTCTATACTGACCGCCGTCTGGGAAGTATCGTTCATATTCCGGAAAATGAGGAACCTTCTTCTCTTTTTCAGGAAAAACTGGAGGACGAACTGGAACTTTTAAGTGCGGAAGCCAGGATCCGCGGAATGAACCTGGAAGATTTTCTCAGTCTTTGCAGCAAAGTATTTGTGGAAATGGAGGTGGCTGTGGAATGATGCTCTTTTGGATTCTTGCGATCACGGACCTGATCATGGTCGGCATCACCTGGGCGGTTTATGGAAGTTCGGCAACCTATCGGGACGGGATGCTCCTTGGCGTTCATCTGCCGGAGTCTGCTGCATCCCTCCCTCCTGTAGTTCAGCTGACTGACAGCTACAAAAAACGTATCCGACAGTTTTATCTGCTGCATCTGTTTTTGGGTGTTGCAGTCGCCGCTCCTTTTTTCTGGCGGACTTCTGTGGCTATGATCCTCTGGTGTATCTGGCTTTGTGTGTTTTTGATCCGTGCAGTCTCTTTGCTGTACAGTGTCCACCGTCAGCTGTATCTTCTGAAGCAGGACCTGAAACTGTGTAATATGGCAGAAAAACCTTTCACAGCAGCTGTTGATACTCACACTGCCACACAGACAGGAAAGGCAAAACTCCCTCTGTACTGGCATCTGCTTCCGCTGGTGATGGTTTTTATACCGTTGTTTTTCTCCTCTGTCCGTAACTATATCCACGCCGATACTACCGGCTTACTCTTTCTGGTTATCTGGATCGCCGTCTGGCTGCTTTTTCTTCTGATCGCATGGTGCTATTCGAAAACCGGCAACCAGATCTACAGCGCCCATTCGGAGATTAATCTTGCTATCAACATGCAGGAACATCGTTCCTGGTCCTGGATGTTTTTCTTCTACAGCCTGTGCAACAGCCTGGCCTTTATCAGTGAACTGATTTTCCTGGCAAACGATCTAGAATGGTACTGGTGGTCGCATCTGCTCTTTTTTATCTTCCAGACGATTCCGATCGTTACCATTTTCGTGATCTACTTCCGCGTAAAGAAGAAAAAGGCACAGATTCTTGCAGCAGACGATGCACCAATATACGTGGATGACGATTATTACTGGAGAAACGGCTGGTATAACAATCCTGTCGATCCCCGGCTTATAGTTCCCGACCGTTTCTGCGGGACGAACTTTACTACCAATATGGGAAGACCCGCAGGAAAGATTCTCACCGCCGGTCTGGCAGTTGTGGTTGCCGGACTGCTGATCTGGATGTGCGGACTGTTCTTACGTATGGATTTTGTTCCGGTGCAGATGTCCATAGATGGTACACAGGTTTCTATCACCTCCGGTTACACCGACACTTCTTTCTCTACAGACGAGATCCTGGATCTGCAGCTTCTGGACAGCCTGCCGGACGATTCCTTCGTCCGCTCCAACGGATCCGCTGACGGGCATCAGCTGCTCGGTGTGTTTAGAGGAAAGAAAACCGGTCCGTGCAGAATGTATGTAGAGCTGGATGAATCCCCGGTTCTTTCCATTCAGACCGATGAATACACGGTATTTCTTACGGCTCCGACAAAAATACAGGCAGAAAACTGGTATCAGGAGCTGAAAGATCATATGTTTGATAACTGACAACCGAACAAAACACAAAAGGAGTTTTCAATAACATACAAACGTTTTTTGAAAACTCCTTTTTATCACTTTTTATTCTTTTTTCTTTCCGTTGGAATCGTAAATCAGTTCTTTGTATTTTTCCACAAGTTCTTCGTACTGTTCCTCCGATTCTACGAATTTCTGAACCTGATGATGCGCTTTCTTATGTTTTTCGGCGCGTGGTTTTGCTTCCAGAATGGTATAGGTATCTTCCTCTACCTGCAACGCATTTTCTATGGCTCTGGTCAGACCATTACAGCTGTATGTCGCGCCCGAAACAGCATCGGTATCCAGCGGTTTATTTTCCAGCACTTCTGTGATCACTGCCGGTGCCACATGGAAAAGATATTCCTCATTGTCATAATAAGATAGAATTCTGATTTTTTCTGCTTTCTGATCTTTTACCGTAACTTCTACTTTGATTTCTCCGCGAAAGCCATTGGCTGTTCCCTCATAGTTACCGTCTTTCAGCCGGATCTGACTCGTGACATCTGTCCCGTTTTCTGTTTTTTCCGGATAAATCGCCTGATCTACAGCTTTCAGGAGTCCTTTGCTGCTGTAGGTCGCACCGGAAACCGTATCCACCTCTGTTGATTGTTCTTTCAGCACTTTCGGAATCAGCTCTCTGATAACGCTCTGCATATAAGTAGCATCATCTTCATAATCCTGCACCTGCACATCAGAAATATTTCCATTTTTAATAGTGACCGTCACATCGATCTTACCACGGAATCCATTACCGGTTCCTGTATACGTTCCATCTGTATACGACCCTTTCTCTGTCACTTTTACATCTGCTGTTCCGCTTGCCGTTTCATTTCCCGTTGCTTTTAACAGATACAGATTCATGCAGGAAAAGACAAGTATGGTCACCGCAAGACCCCAGCGGTTACTTTTCTGCTGTTTGCACTGATACGGACAGATTGAACAATCTCCGCTGTTTTTGCAGCTTCGCTTTCTTCTGTCCAAAGAGAAAAAGGAAAGCAGTGTATAAATTGCTCCCATCGGACACAGATATCTGCAAAACGCTCTGAAAAATACTGCCGATATGACCAGAACAATGATACAGATCCAGACACCTGCAGAAATCAGATTCTCTTTGCTGAAATTTCCTCTCAGCAGGGACAGCAGACTGGCAAATCCCTTCCAGGGGCTGATGACATCCAGCAGATTTTTCTTCCAGACAGCACTCACTGCCACAATCACCAGAACAGGATATTTCAGTTTGGAAAGAATTTTGTCTGTTTTCACCGAAAGCATACGTTTCTTACGGTATTTTGTCTGTTTTCGTATCAGGTTTCCCAAATCATAACTCAGATCCTGTGCCGCACCAAAACTACAGATATATCCGCAGTAATACCGTCCGAAAACCGCTGTTGTTACAACAGTTTCCAGCAGCAGAAGAACCGGTTCCCGCGCATAAGTAAAATCCATCACCGAAACCGCATGGATCAGCTTTTTTACCGCATACAGACTGGCAGCAAAAGACTCCGGTATCCACAGAAAAAACAGAACCTGGATTACAATTTTTATAACCTTAGAATATTGTTTTTTCATCATCGGATAAAGTTTGTCTGATTTCCTCTCTCTGTCTCCGGAAGTGGCACACCTGCTACTTTTCCGGCTTCAAAACATTTCATCATCCAGGCCAGGTTCTTTGCCAGATTCCGCATGGTCTGCATTCCCTCTGCATCCAGCTTCACTTCTCCCGGTTCACAGCCATGTACCATGTTCCAGTAAGTAGAGCCGGCTACCGGCATCTGGCAGATGCCATAATATTTATTCAGTACATCGAAGGAAGCACTGCATCCACCGCGTCTTGCCACTGCTACTGAAGCCGCCGGTTTGAAGGCAAATGCTCTGCCGCTGCTGTAAAATACTCTGTCCAGAAATGACAGGATCCGTCCGCTTGGATGTGCATAATAGACCGGTGTACCGAAGACAAATCCGTCCGCCTCTTTCGCCTTTGCCACGAATTCATTGACCTTGTCATCCGCAAACACACAGCCATTTTCATTGCACTGTCCACATCCGATACAGTCTCTCACCGGCTGACCGCCGATCTGAAAGATCTCATACTCGATGCCCTGTCTTTCCAGCTCTTTTCCCACTTCCAGAAGAGACTGGTATGTATTTCCCTCTTTTTTTGCGCTTCCGTTTAACATCAATACTTTCATAGTTTTCACCCTTTCTTTTCAAAATGCCAGGGACAAAATCGCTTTCACCCCTGACATTTTTTCATATATCTTTTATATATTTTCTGCACATTATTTTACACATCAAAGCAGCTGCCGCCCACGAATTCCCTCAGGATAGAGTTCTTCGGGATATCTTCACTGGGGATTCCCACAAAATAATCCAGGAATTTTAATAGCCGCTTCGCTTCCTGATACTCCGGTTCGTCCGGACCGATCTGGAAGAGTACCGGCTCCGCGTACAGTTTCAGCACTGCCAGTTCATACAGAAGTGCCGAGTTAAACATTGCATCTGCCTGTTCCTGATAGGGGAAGATATTTTCATCCTCTCCACGGCGAACCGACGGCCACATCGCAATCGTTGCTTTCGCACTCGTTCCTCTCGTCCGGTTATCCCGGACAATCCGGCGAATCAATCGTCCGTCCGTCGTCGGAATCCGGTTGTGTTCGTCAATATTTAACTGCGTCAGCGCACTGATATAGATCTTGAATTTGCTCTCCGTCGGAAGCGAATAGCTCAGCCGGTCGTTCAGTCCGTGGATTCCCTCAATCACCAGAATATCGTTCGGTTGCATCTGCAGGAAATCCCCTTTGTATTCCCGTTTTCCCAGTTTGAAATTAAACCGTGGCAGTTCCACCCGCTCGCCCTTAAGCAGCGCATTCATATCGCGGTTGAAAAGTTCCACATCGATAGCTTCCAGACACTCGTAATTGTAGTTCCCGTTTTCATCCCGCGGCGTATCTTCCCGGTTTACAAAATAATTATCCACCGCGATCGGATGCGGTTTCATCCCGTGAGCCGCCAGCTGGATTGACAGGCGATGAGAAAATGTGGTTTTTCCTGAGGAGGATGGTCCGGCGATCATAACGAATTTTACACCGCCACGCTCGATGATCTGCTCTGCGATCTTTGAGATTCTTCCCTCCTGCAGAGCTTCCGAGATCAGCAGCAGTTCCTGCATTTTTCCTTTCGAAATCTTCTCGTTCAGTTCCCCTACCACGGAAACTCCCATCATCTCGCCCCATTTTTCCGCCTCTTTCTGCACCTGAAAAATCTTCGGTGACGGCGTAAACGGCGGCAGTTTTTCCGGGTCTTTCCGGGTCGGCATCTGCATCACAAAGCCCTCGTCATACGGATACAATTTGAAATATTTCAGATATCCGGTATGCCATACCATATACCCGTAAAAATAATCCTCAAATTCCTCAAGATTATAGATATTTACGCGGGAACTTCTCCGGTAACGAAACAGTTTTTCTTTGTCATACATGCCATATTTGTGAAAGAGATCCAGCGCAGAGGCGGTAGACACACTCCGTTTCATCACCGGTGCATGTTTTTCCACCAGCTCATGCATATACGTTTCCACCTGATCCAGAAATGGCTGATCGATCGTCACATCTCCATCAATCGTATAGTAAAATCCCTCTCCCACCGTAAAATGCAGGACAATCTTCCGGATCTTCTCATGTCCTGCCACATGATATACCGCCTTTAACAGCAGTAGATTCATGCTTCTTTTGTATGTTTTATGACCGATACTGTCCGCCACCGTCACCAGTGAGATCCGGTAATCCCGGTGAATCTTTTTATGAAGTTCGCGAAGTTTTCCGTCTACCGTTACCAGAACCACCGGATACTTACAATCCTGGTCGAAATCTTTGACAATTTCTCCAAAAGGTGTTCCATCCGGATATGCTTTCTCCCTGGAACCCACTGTTACTTTACACATCTTAAGTCCCATCTTCACCACTCCTTTCAGCTGCCGCTACACCACCCGGTACGGATGATGCACTCTGGCAGTGCCTACCGCAAGCTCCGGAAACATAGTTTCCAGTTCCTGTCTCATATATGCGATAAATCCATATTCAGTTCCATAATGACCGGCATCGATTACAGCGATTCCCTGCGCAACGGCATCAATTGCCGAATGATAATCCACATCTCCGGTAACGATCACATCGGCACCTTTTTCAATTGCACCACGGATCATACTTTTTCCGGATCCGCTGCTCACTGCCACACGATGAATGATCGCTGCCGGATCTCCGTACATCCGTACATCCGGGATCTCAAAGTCGTTTCTTACTTTTCCGGCAAATTGTTTCAGATCCATCGTCCCTTCCAGCGCACCTACTCTTCCGATGCCTTCCCCGGGAGCGGTTTCTTCCAGCACTTCACAGTCCGTAAGTCCCAGACATTCCTGATTCAGCTGTGCCATACCCTTCACATCAAAGTTTGTATGCATCGCATAATAACACAGATCCGCCTGGATCATCGTGATCAGTCTGCGACCGATAAAATCTGCACTTGTCACCTTCTTTACCGGAGAAAACAACATCGGATGATGCGTGATCAGAAGATCCGCACCGAATTCCAGTGCCTGTGCAATCGTCTCTTCCGTGGCATCCAGCGCCGTGAAAACCTTTTTGATCTCCTTGTCTTCTCTTCCCACCAGAAGTCCTACGTTATCCCATTCCAGTGCATAGGAAGGATTCCACCGTTCTTCCAGCTTTCTCATAACTTCTTTACATATCATCGTTCATACACCTCCAGTGCCTGCCCGATCAGCCGAAGTTCGTCCTCCAGCTCTTTTTGCCGTGCGGTGATCTTTTCTGCTTTCTTTCCGTCTGCTGCGAGTTTTTCCTGTATTTTCTTGCAGGTTTTCTCTTTTTCTTTCAGATATTCCTGTAATACCGGATGTTTCTCTTCCAGCAGATACTTTCCATACTGTAACTCCACATCCTGCCACAGCGGCATTTCCCCATGTACTGCCCGCATGGCGGGATAATATTTTCCGTCCTCGAACACCATCTTTTCTCCGGTGATCGCATAGCCGTGGGTCAGAAGGTACAACCGCACTTTGTCGATCTCCGACTGGGGCTGTAAGATCAGTTCCTGTACGGAAGAAAGTACATCTTTCCCCGCTTCCAGGATCTTTATCGTCAGCGCCCCGCCCATACCGGCGATCAGGACAGAATCCGCCTCCCCGGGGCACAGAGCCTGTACACCATCGGAGAGGCGGGTATGTATATCTGTTTCCAGATCAAATTGTCGTATATGCTCTTTTGCACGCTCGAGCGGTCCCGGATTGATATCCATCGCCAGCGCCGACGGGATCACGCCTTCGAGACGCAGAGCGATCGGAATATATCCGTGATCCGTTCCCACATCTGCCAGCCGGTTCCCCGGTGTCACAAAAGAAGCATTCATCCGAAGTCTTCTGGATAATTCCATTAATCCAGGTAATCCTTCAGCTTTCTGCTGCGACTGGGGTGACGCAGTTTTCTTAACGCTTTCGCTTCGATCTGACGGATACGTTCTCTTGTGACATTGAATTCTTTTCCTACTTCTTCCAGCGTTCTGGCTCTTCCATCATCCAGACCAAAACGCAGGCGAAGTACTTTCTGTTCTCTCTCGGTCAGCGTGCTCAGCACCTCTACCAGCTGTTCTTTTAACAGGGTAAATGCTGCCGCATCTGCCGGTACCGGAACATTATCATCCTGGATAAAATCTCCCAGGTGACTGTCTTCCTCTTCACCGATCGGGGTTTCCAGAGATACCGGTTCCTGAGAGATCTTCAAGATCTCACGGACTCTCTCTACCGGCATGTTCATCTCTTCTGCGATCTCTTCCGGCGTAGGTTCGCGGCCTAACTCCTGCAGTAACTGTCTGGACACACGGATCAGTTTGTTGATGGTTTCTACCATATGCACCGGAATACGGATCGTTCTCGCCTGATCGGCGATCGCACGGGTGATTGCCTGACGGATCCACCAGGTTGCATAGGTACTGAACTTGTATCCTTTGGTGTAATCGAATTTTTCTACTGCTTTGATCAACCCCAAGTTACCTTCCTGAATCAGATCCAGGAACAGCATGCCACGTCCCACATAACGTTTTGCGATGCTGACTACCAGACGAAGGTTGGCTTCTGCCAGACGTTTTTTCGCTGCCTGATCTCCGTTTTCCATTCGTTTTGCCAGCTCGATCTCTTCTTCTGCACTCAGAAGCGGTACTTTACCGATTTCTTTCAGGTACATACGGACCGGATCTTCGATGCTAACACCTTCCGGCACGGAAAGGTCAATATTTTCCAGATCCACTTCCTCTTCTTCCATATGCATGTCTTCGTTATCCAGCAGTGCGTCATCTTCGGTTACCCGGAGTACATCCACACCGTTGGATTCCAGATATTCAAAGATCAGATCCATCTGCTCGTTGTTCAGGGTGATTCCTTTGAAGAAATCATTGATTTCCTGATACTCCAGCACATTTTTCTTCTTCTTGCCTAATTCCACAAGGTTTTTCAACTGTTCTGCAAATTGGGCTTTATCCATTTCCATCTGTTTTTCCATCCTTCCATATATTGTTTATATTTTATCCTTAACGAAAAGAAATATGCAAATGCAGCTTTCCGGCTTTCAGTTCTTCCAGCTCTTTTTTCGCCTGCATCAGCTGCATCAGTCCCTGCATGTCCGTAGGTACCAGATGCTCCGTGCGGTGCGCGATACTGTCTTCCTTCATTCTGCATATCACATCCAGTAATGCCTGCTCCCTCTCCTGTTCCGAATCCAGCGGTATCGTGGCGTTAAATACAGCTGCCACCTCGGTCTGTTCTTCGCTGTCCGTAAACTGGTTCAGAAGTCTTGCCGGGTTCGGTTCCCCCTGCAAGTACTGTTCATACAACAGTTCGGCAACCTGATGATAGAGGGGTCTGGTAAAATCATCCGGTCCGATATACCGGCTCACCTCCCCGAAAATCTCCGGATAAGATGTCAGCCAGGTAAGCATCAGTTTCTGGGATACCTCGTATCCGTTCTGCTTTTCTTTGTTACGGTTCTGACCCGATTTGGGTTTGACGTTCTCTGTCATTCCCGCACCTTTCATCGCCAGCCGGTTGACCATTTTTCTGAGTTCCTCCGGCTCCACCTGATAGGTTCGGGCAATGGTTTTGATATAACTGCTCCGTTCCAGCTCATCCTCAAAACGCAGCAGCCGTTTTGCCGTCTCTTTGAAAAAGTCCGTTCTGCCCTGCGGGTCTTCCATATCGTACTGACCCTCCAGTGCTTTCAGTTCATACATAAAGCTGTTCATTCCATGATCCAGCCGCTCCTGAAACGCTTCTTTTCCCATGTTTTTGATAAATTCATCCGGATCCTTGTAAGGTCTCAGATTGATCACCTTTGTGGAAAGTCCGGCGGTCTTTAACATCGGAATCGCCCGAAGTGCCGCTTTCACACCCGCCTCGTCACTGTCATAGATGATCAGGACTTCATCAGTATACCGTTTCAGAAGACTCGCCTGCTGGGAGGTCAGCGCCGTTCCCAGAGACGCCACTGCATTGTTAAATCCTGCCTGGTGCATGGAGATCACATCCATGTAACCCTCGCAGATGATCAGGTTTTTCTTTCTCGATGAACGCGCCATATTCAGTCCGTACAGGTTCCGGCTCTTGTCAAAGATCTTCGTCTCCGGGGAGTTCAGGTATTTGGGCTTCGCATCCCCCATAACCCTGCCGCCAAATCCGATCACGCGGTTGTTTACATCCATGATCGGATAGATCACACGGTTCCAGAACTTATCGTACATGCCACGTTTTTCATCCACATTAAACAGTCCTGACTGTTTCAGCAGATCATCGGAATATCCTTTTCCCTTCAGATAGCGGTACAGGTTGTTGCTGAACTTATCAGAATACCCGAGACCGAACTTATTGATTGTCTCATCGCTGAGTTCTCTGCCTTTCAGGTACGCCATCCCCTGTTCCCCGACTTTCTGACGCAGCTGATAGTAATAAAACTTCGCCGCTTCTTTATTAATCTGAAGAAGTGCTGATTTCAGATCCGCCTGTTCTTTTGCTTCTTTGGAATATTCCATCTTCGGAAGTTCCACTCCTGCGCGGTCCGCCAGCATCTCCAGTGCTTCCGGGAATGTAAAATTCTCATATTCCATCAGAAAGGTAAATACATTACCACCTGCTCCGCATCCAAAGCAGTAATACATCTGTTTTCCGGGACTTACGGAAAATGACGGTGATTTTTCATTATGAAAGGGACAAAGTCCGAAATAAGAACTTCCTTTTCGCTGCAATTTCACATAGCCGGAAATCACATCTACAATATCGTTTTTCATTCGAATTTCTTCGATCAGATCATCCGAATAACGCATGTTTTCTCTCTCCTTTATCCACTGTTGTCATTTACCCACGTATATATATATTCCCCGTGCGGCGACAATATCCTTTTTTATTTGTCCGGCTTCTCTATTTCTTCGACAAAATTCGCGTTTTTCGCTACTGTTTTGTCTTTTTATATAATTTCTTTTCTTTGGCAGATATCTGGTCTGATCAATATACCGCCCAGGCTGCTGGAATAAAGAGTTCTTTGAATTTTGCCATCGCATACTGATCCGTCATACCGGAAATATAATCGCATACCACACGTTCCTTACTCTCACCTTCTGCGATCAGCTTCTGATATTCTCCGGACATCTGCTCGGGGTGTTTGCTGTAGTACAGGTACATCTCCTGCAGCATGGTCTTTGCTTTTTCCTCTTCCTTTTTCGCTACCGGATTATTATAAACACTTCGAAACATCAGTGCCCGCAGTTCCCGCATTGCCTCTCCGATCTCCTGCGTCATTTCCACCTTATCTTTGCCGTAACTGTTTCGAATGGTATCATGAATCAATGTATTTAACCGTTCCTTACAGGAATCTCCCAGTGTCACCCGGATTGTAATCGGGATATCATCTTCCTGAAAAATCCCAGCTCTCTGTGCGTCGTCCATATCATGATGGATATAGGAAATCTTATCACACAGCCGCACCACCTGTCCTTCCAGCGTATGCGGTGTGCCGGATGTCCGGTGATTCAACATTCCATCCCGTACCTCCCAGGTCAGGTTCAGCCCTTCCCCATTCTTCTCCAGCCGATCCACCACCCGGACACTCTGCTTAAAATGAGCAAATCCTTCCGGGCAGATCTCATTCAGCGCCGACTCACCCGCATGCCCGAACGGCGTATGTCCGAGATCATGTCCCAGCGCAATCGCCTCCACCAGATCCTCATTCAGTTCCAGTGCCTTCGCGATCGTCCGCGCCGTCTGCGACACCTCCAGCGTATGCGTCAGCCGGGTCCGATAATGATCCCCCTGCGCCGCCAGAAACACCTGCGTTTTATCCTTGAGCCTCCGAAACGCCTTCGAATGAATAATCCGATCCCGGTCTCTCTGATAAACCGTCCGGATATCACACTCCTCCTCCACACGCGCCCGTCCCTTCGACTCCCTGCTGTGCGAAGCATATGGACTCAGATACTGATACTCCCGTTCTTCTGCCCGTTCCCTGATATTCAAACACACCACCCCTTCCATTACAAAAAACGCCAAAAACCATTTCTTTTTCACCTATTCTGTTAAATATATTCCACCCATCTCCTGCAAAATCCTTTTTATTTTCCCATTTCTTCGCTGTATTCACTCAATTGTGTATACATTTGTCGAAATTTATTTTTTGTATAGAGACAAAAACTGCCACACTCACCCGAGTGTGACAGTTCCTTCTCTTTATTTCATCAAATGCACATCCGCATAATTGCATCCCAGCGCCAGTGCTCTCTCATGATCATCCACATAGATATCAATATGATTCTCCTTCACTCCGCTGCCGCAATCCTGCGCCGTAAAAATATGTCCGTTGATAATAACCTTCGTTCCATAAGGAATCACCGAAGGATCCACCGCAATCGTTTCTCCTTCCGCAACTCTCGCTCCCGAAGCCGTAATTCCGGTTGCCTTTCCGCAGCACTTTGCACAGGCACAGTAATATGTCAGCTTAAAAAGCCCCAGATCCTGTCCGTACATCGCTTCTGTTGCATTGACCTCGCTGATATTCTTACTTCCTGCGATCACTTTCGTATCTTCAAAAAGTTCCAGTGCAAAACTCTCCTGCGTGGTATCTACCTTTACCGTCGCTACTTTTCCTCTCGTCTCAGAAGCCTGTACCATCTTGCCGTCACCCACATAGATACCGGCTGCACTTGCTTCCTCCCCGGATCCGTAACAGATCACATCGCCCGGTTTTGCCTGATCCACAGAAACCTTTCCCTGTTCCTGCACATTTCCATCTTTATCCGTAACATCATATCCGTACGCCTCATAAACCTGCTCGGCAAATTCCTTCGTGTCGATTCCCTCGCAAAGACTGGTTCCTTCTTTCTCCCAGACTGTTCCGAGGAACCCATTGGCGTAATCCACGATCGAATCACGGATTGCTCCGTCCGGAATTCCTGCTTTCACGGAAGTAATTGTATAATAAAGTGCCGGATTCTCCTTCGGATCTACCTGAGCAACTGCCTGTGTAAACTGATCCTCCCCGGTCTTTTTCACTTTTTTATTTACTTTCTTGCCGGTTTGCAGGTATTCTTTCTTTACAAATCCACGGACCTCTCCGGATTCCACATACACCCATTCTTCCGTCTCATCTGCCAGAATATAGCACAGATTTCCTTTTTTCATCGTTCCGACGATCTCACTGTCTGTGTTCTTATCCGCCCGGATATTCAGCTCATCACCTTTGCACAGTGCATAGCGTTTTTTTGCTTCGGTCTGCTGAATCGTCGCACGATAATAGGTGTACGCCTGATTTTCCGCCGGTGCGATCATCTCCACCGCATAAACCGGAGTCAGCAGTGCTTCATTCTTATCTCCGATTTTTTTCACCGCTTTTTTCTCTACAAAGCCACGGACATTTCCGGACTCCACATAGTACCAGCCTTCTTCTTTCTTTAAGATATAACAGATACCGCCCTCTTCCAGACTTCCCACGCTCCGGGAATCCTCAGACATTTCTTCTTTGATCTCCAGATTTGCCTTCGCCTGTGCTGCTTTTTTGCTGGCTGATACCGTCCAGAAACGGTAATCTTCTACGGTCACCGGCACTTCTACCGACTGTGGAAATGCGGTAATAACCGGTATATTTTCCGCTTCTGCCTCCTGCGCCGGATCTGCCGCTTCCGGTGTTGTGGTTGCTTCCGGTGTCGCAGATGGCTGTGTGGTTGTCTCTGTCGGTGCCGGAGTTGGTGTTGTCACATCCGGTGTTGCCGATGGCGTTGGTGTCACTGTTGGCGTCGGTGTTTCCTCCGGTGTCGGTTCCGGCGTTGCAACCGGTGTAATCTGTGGCGAACCATCTGCCTGTATGATCACAAAACCGTTATTCAATACATATGTATATCCATCCGGTAAATGATATCCCGTTCTTACCTCAAACTGTTCCGGGGTCTCCTGTAATTCTGCTGCCTCTGCCGTCTGTAAACTGGTTTCTCCCTCCTGTGCAGCCACAGCCGGCACTGCCATAGATACTGTCATCGTACATGCCATGGACAGTGCCAGCATGCGTTTCCATTCTTTTCTTATCACTTTCTGGTATTTCCTCCTGTTGCTTCTCGTCACGTATATTCCCCTAATTATTTATTATAAACTTGATATAGAAAATCCGATTATCCGCATAAATA
>QWCY01002749.1_pt1 | contig 21921 bp, 17 predicted proteins | sample 1972631 | NCBI WGS metagenome assembly QWCY01 (sample SAMN09866696, study PRJNA288562) | Human gut metagenome isolate pre1_stool, whole genome shotgun sequencing... | isolation source: gut | host: Homo sapiens | place: USA: California
GCACTTTTTCATCCAAATCAGCATATGGTGGAACCACCAAGCTTCTTGTTTTCATGAATATGAAAACAAGAAGATGTAATGGCTGAACTGTAACATTTTATCATATAAAGACATAAGCACTGCTTGTCTTTATGTGACCTGAAATTAGTATATTTGATAAATTTTTTCGGACGGCTTTGTTGACATTTTGGCAGAAAGCTGATATACTCAAATTACGATATTGTGAAAAATGCATAGAAACAGGCGCAAGACGGGTACATTTTTAAGATGTGCCCGTATGCGTTGAGGAAAATGTGGAATGCATTCCACAATACGAAATAACTAACCAACAAAAGTTTCTTAAGTGAAACGAAACGAAGGAGGTGCGGTAAGTATATGTGGACAGGCGGTATGACCTTTGCGGATTCGATTATCATTTCACTTGTTGGACTGTTAGTCGTATTCTCGGCACTTGCAGTGCTCGCAATCGCGGTTATCATTATCTCTAAGGTCATCGGTACATTATTTAAGGAGAGTGCGCCAAAGGCAGCTGCGGCAGTTGCAGCACCGGCTCCGGCTATCGATGAGGAATCCTATGCAGTGCTTCTCGCGGCAGTCAGTGAGGAAGCAAGATTGTCTGGAGAGCAGTTCCGTGTAACGAGTATCAAAGAACTGTAAAAAACAAAAAACCTAAAACGCAGAAAAAGGAAAGGATGTAGTAAATAACATGAAATACGTTGCAACATTAAACGGAAAAAAGTATGAAGTTGAGATCGAGAGAGTAGACGAGTACAGACCGCTTGACAGAGGCGTACAGGCTAGCGCACCGGCTCCGATCCTCGCAGCAGCACCGGCTCCGAAGGCAGCTCCGGCACCGGCAGCAGCACCAGCTCCAGCACCGGCACCGGCTCCGGCTCCAGCACCGGCAGCAGCTCCGGCAGCAGCAGGCGGACAGACAGTAGAGGCTCCGATGCCAGGTAAGATCCTTGACATCAAAGTTAAAGTTGGTGACGCAGTTGGTTATGGTCAGTGTGTAATCGTTATGGAAGCAATGAAGATGGAGACAGAGATCGTAGCTCCGGCAGCAGGAACTGTTGCATCCATCAACGTAAGCACAGGCGATTCCGTTGAGACAGGTGCAGTTCTGGTTACCTTAAACTAAGCAGGAGGTGCCACACGTGAATATACTTTCAGTTTTCGCGGAGCTGCTCGCCCAGTCAGGTTTTGCCGCAATCACCTGGCAGCAGTGCGTAATGCTCCTTGTATCCTTCGTTTTATTATATCTTGCAATCAAGAAGCAGTTTGAACCGCTCCTTCTGCTCCCGATCGCATTCGGTATGTTCCTTGCGAACCTTCCGCTTGCAGGTCTTATGAATGAGGCAGATCACTGGTATCAGTCCGGTGTGTTAAGAATTATGTACATGGGCGTTAAGTCCAGCTTATTCCCGTGCCTGATCTTCATGGCAGTCGGCGCGATGACAGACTTCGGTCCGTTGATCGCGAACCCGGTCAGCCTTCTTCTCGGTGCAGCCGCTCAGTTCGGTATCTATGTTGCATTTACACTTGCAAATGCAACCGGACTTTTCACACCGGGTGAGTGTGCAGCGATCGGTATCATCGGCGGTGCTGATGGCCCGACCGCGATCTATATCGCAAATAACCTGGCTCCGGATCTTGTAGCTCCGATCGCCGTAGCCGCGTATTCCTACATGGCTCTGATCCCGCTGATCCAGCCGCCGATCATGAAGCTCCTTACAACAAAGAAAGAGCGTCAGATCGTTATGAAGCAGTTAAGAAAAGTCAGCAAAGTCGAGAAGGTTGTATTCCCGGTATTCGTTGTTCTGTTCTGCTCCCTGCTTCTTCCGTCCGTAGCACCGCTTCTTGGTATGCTGATGCTCGGTAACCTGTTCCGTGAGTCCGGCGTTACCGGAAGACTTTCCGATACCGCACAGAACGCACTCTGCAACATCGTTACGATCATGCTCGGCACAACCGTAGGCGCTACAGCAAACGGAGAGATCTTCCTCCGTGTCCAGACACTGGCTATCATTGCAATGGGTCTTCTTGCTTTCGCGTTTGCGACAGTCGGAGGTATCCTGCTTGGTAAAGTCCTGTGTGCGATCACAGGCGGCAAGATCAACCCGCTGATCGGTTCTGCAGGTGTATCTGCCGTTCCGATGGCAGCCCGTGTATCCCAGACGGTTGGTGCCAAGGAAAATCCGACCAACTTCCTTCTGATGCACGCTATGGGTCCGAACGTAGCAGGTGTTATCGGTTCTGCAGTAGCAGCCGGTTACTTCATGCTGATGTTCAAGGCCTGATCGAAACCCTTCGAAACGGAACCAGAAGTTGAAATTCATTCCGTATCGTGGTATATTTTTACAGGAATTAAAAGCAGTTCAGGCCTGTCTGAGGAGAACAGGCAGGCCTTTTAACTGCAAATATAAATAAAGGAGGCTTTATTGTGGCTAATAAAGTTATGTCATTACACGATGCCGTAGAGAAGTATGTACATGATAACGATGTACTCTGCCTCGGCGGATTTACAACAAACCGTAAACCGTACGCTGCTGTTTACGAGATCCTTCGTCAGGGTAAAACTGGTTTTGTAGGCTGGTCCGGCCCGGCAGGCGGAGACTGGGACTCCTTAATCGGTGAGGGTCGTGTAAGAGCTTACATCAACTGCTACACAGCAAACTCTGGTTATACAAACGTTGCACGTCGTTTCCGTGCTGCAATCGAGAAAGGTGAGCTTACATATGAGGACTACTCCCAGGACGTTCTTATGTTACAGCTTCACGCAGCTTCCCTTGGTCTTCCGTACCTCCCGGTAAGAATGATGCAGGGTTCCGGTCTTGTTAAATTCTGGGGTATCAGCGAAGAGAAGAGAAAAACAATGGAAGGCGTTGACAACTTAAAGTGCGTAGATATCGAGAACCCGTTTGAGCCGGGCGAGAAGCTTCTTGCTGTTCCGGTTCCGAAGCTTGACTGCGCGATCATCCATGTACAGCAGGCATCTCCGGATGGAACCTGCATCATCGAGGGTGATGAGTTCCACGATGTTGATATCGCAATCGCTGCAAAGCGTACAATCGTTACCTGCGAGGAAATCGTAAGTGATGAATATATCCGCCGTGATCCTACAAAGACAAGAATCTTCGGCGAGTGCGTAGACGCTGTCGTTCGTACTCCGTACGGTGCATGGCCGGCACAGTGCTATGGCTACTATGATGATGATGATAAGGGACTTAAGGAGTACGATAAGGCTTCCAAGTACCTTGACGCTGAAGATGCAAAGGCACAGCTCGCAAAGGCTGCTGCAAAGGCTGAGAAGGCTGCTGCTGCGAAACCGGAAGACGAGAAGCTTGCAAAGGCTGCAGAAGTTGCAAAACAGGCTGCAGAGGATGCTGCTAACGGCACAAAGATTCCGGAGACCTTCAAGGATTACCTCCAGAAATACGTATACGGCTGCAAGGACCAGGATGATCTTCTTAATGTCCTTGGCGGCGCTCGCCTCATGAACCTTAAGAATGAGCCGCATCTTGGCTATTCTACCAGACACTAATTGAGGGAGGGAAATTCAAAAATGGCTGATTATACAAAGTATACAAAGCAGGAAATGCAGGCTTATGCCATCGCAAAAAATATTAAAGAGAACCAGATCGTTATCGTTGGTACTGGTCTTCCGTTAATCGGTGCTTCCCTTGCGAAGCGTGTGGTTTGCCCGAGCTGCCACCCGATCGTAGAGAGCGGACTTATGGACTGCTCACCGGTAGAGGTACCGCGTTCCGTAGGTGATAACCGTTTCATGGCTCACTGTGCAGTACAGTGGCCGAACATTCGTTTCGTAGGCTTCGAGGCGAATGAATGGCTTCATGACGTTGACCGTATGATCGCTTTCATCGGCGGCGCTCAGATCGACCCGTATGGTAACGTAAACTCTACATGTATCTTCGGTAAAGGCGACTATGTTCAGCCGACAACACGTTTCACAGGTTCCGGCGGAGCTAACGGTATCGCTACATTCTGTAACACAATCATCATGATGCAGCACCAGAAGAGAAGATTCATGGAGCATGTTGACTACATCACAAGCTGTGGCTGGATGGACGGCCCTGGCGGACGTGAGAGAGCAGGTCTTCCGGGCAACCGTGGACCGCAGATGGTAGTTACAGATCTTGGTATCATGAAGTTCGACGAAGAGACCAAGAGAATGTACCTTGCTTACTACTATCCATTCTCCTCTCCGGAAATGGTTCAGGAGAACACAGGTTTCGAGATCGATACCACAAGAGCTCAGCTTATGGAAGGTCCGGATCCGGAGATCATCCGCGTAATTCGTGAAGAGATCGACCCAGGTCAGGCATTCATCAAAGTTCCGAAGGAAACAAAGTAATCGAAACTGATTTAAAGTGAAATCATAAATGCCGCGGTCAGCGGCTGGCAAAATCCGCTGACCGCAGTGATCGCGTATATAAGGAGGAAGAACATGGGCTACTTTTCCATGCCGAAATATTTCCAGAACATGCCTACCGTTGGTAAGGCATTAGTTAATCCGAATGCGGAAAACGAGACAGAGATCAAAGAGATCGAGAAGCAGATCCACGACAAAGTTACTGAGATCCTTGCTGCTGGCATCACAACAGAAGAGAAGTTAAATGAGCGTGGCCAGTTATCCGCAATGCAGCGTATCAACGCTCTTGTAGATGAGGGAACATTCTGCCCGTTAAACAGCCTTTTCAACCCGAACGACAATAAGATGGGTTCCACAAACATCATCAACGGTCTCGGATGTGTAAACGGCAAATGGGTTTACATCATCGCTTCTGATAACAAGAAGATGGCTGGTACATGGGAACCGGGACAGGCAGAGAACCTGATCCGCTGCTCCGATGCTGCTAAGATGTTAAATCTTCCGTTAATCTACTTATTAAACTGCGCAGGCGTAGACTTCCCGTATCAGGATCAGGTTTACCCGAACAGACGCGGCGGCGGTACTCCGTTCTTCCGTAACGCAGAGTTAAACCAGTTAGGCATTCCGGTAATCGTAGGCATCTACGGTACAAACCCGGCCGGCGGCGGATACCACAGCATTTCCCCGACAATCCTGATCGCACACAGCCAGGCTAACATGGCAGTCGGCGGTGCTGGTATTCTTTCCGGTATGAACCCGAAGGGATATATCGACGAGGAGGCTGCTGAGCAGATCGTTGCTGCCCAGATCGAGAACAGCAAGAAGCACGTTCCGGCTCCGGGCTCCGTTCCGATCCACTATGACGAGACAGGATTCTTCCGTGAGGTTTACGAGAACGACTACGGCGTAATCGAGGGCATCAAGAAGTACATCAGCTACCTTCCGGCATACAACCTCGAGTTCTTCCGTGTTGATGATCCGCAGAGACCGTGTCTTCCGGCAGAAGATCTTTACAGCATCATTCCGATGAACGGAAAACGTCCGTACGACATCTACGACGTAATCGGCCGTCTCTTCGATGGTTCTCAGTTATATGAGTACAAGAAGGGCTATGGTCCGGAGATGGTAACAGGTCTTGCAAAGGTTAACGGACTTTTAGTTGGTGTGATCGCGAATACTCAGGGCCTTCTTATGAACTATCCGGAGTATAAGCAGAACTCCGTTGGTATCGGCGGAAAGCTGTACCGTCAGGGTCTCATCAAGATGAACGAGTTCGTAACCTTATGTGCCCGTGACCGTATTCCGCTGATCTGGTTACAGGATACAACAGGTATCGATGTAGGCGACGAAGCAGAGAAGGCTGAATTACTTGGTTTAGGTCAGTCCCTGATCTACTCCATCGAGAACTCCAAGCTTCCGTCTCTCGAAATTACTCTTCGTAAAGCAAGCGCTGCTGCTCACTATGTACTTGGTGGACCGCAGGGTAACAATACAAACGTATACTCCCTTGGTACAGCTGCATGTGAGTACTATGTAATGCCGGGTGAAACCGCTGCAAACGCTATGTACTCCAGAAAGCTTGTTAAGGCAAGCAAGGCAGGAGAGGATCTTGCTCCGATCATCAAGAAGATGAACGATATGATCCAGCTGTATCATGATAAGTCCCGTCCGGCATACTGCGCTAAGGTTGGTATGGTAGATGAGATCGTTGACATGACAGATATCCGTCCGTACATTCAGGCATTTACAGAGGCTGCTTACCAGAATCCGAAGTCTATCTGCCCGATGCACCAGATGGTAACACCGCGTGCAATTCGCGAGTGGAATGACGCTCACAAGGCTTGATTTTGACTGAAGGATAGAGTAAAATGATATGTATCCAGGCCGGGGGAGTCTTTCTCTGGCCTGGATATACTGGTATAACAAAGCCAGTTTCATTTTACATTTTCAGTATACCCGGAGGTTATTATGAGTGCAATTTACACCCTGGGAATTGACGTTGGATCCACGGCTTCCAAATGCATTATGCTTAAGGATGGCCAGGAGATCGTAGCGAAATCCCTGATCGATGTAGGTGCAGGTACCAGCGGCCCCCAGCGTGCGATCGACGCAGTGCTGGAAAACGCAGGCATGAAAAAAGAGGATATGGCTTTTACCCTGGCAACAGGTTATGGCCGTAATTCCTTAATGAATTTTGCAGACAAACAGATGAGTGAGTTATCCTGCCACGCAAGGGGAGCTTACTTCCTGTTCCCTGACGTTCATACCGTCATTGATATCGGCGGCCAGGACGTTAAGGTCCTTCATATTGATAACGGTGCAATGACCAATTTCCAGATGAACGATAAGTGCGCTGCAGGAACCGGAAGATTTCTGGATGTTATGGCAGGCGTTCTTGAGGTTAAGGTCCAGGATCTGGGACATCTTGATTCCCTGTCCAAGAAGAGAGTGGAGATCAGCTCCACATGTACCGTGTTTGCGGAGAGTGAGGTTATCAGCCAGCTGTCGATGGGAACCGATAAGTGCGATATTATCGCGGGTATCCACCGCTCCGTGGCTCACCGTGTCACTGGACTCGCCCATAGGATCGGAGTTGTTCCGGCACTCGTTATGACTGGCGGAGTTGCTCAGAACGAGGGTGTAGTCAAGGCTCTTCAGAATGAGCTTGGTTGTGAGATCCACAGATCTCCTCTGACACAGTATAACGGTGCGCTTGGTGCAGCTTTATATGCATATCAGGCAGCAAGCCGCCGCGCATAATCATTATTAGTTTATGCAGATCTTTGGCTGTAAATAACATAAGCAGCCATGTTTGATAAGAAATGGAGGATATTTATTATGGCAAAGCAGGTTAGCCCTGGTGTTCTTGCGCTGCGTAAAGTCGTAGATGACGTTCATAAAGACGCGCGCGAAGCCAAAAAGAGAGGCGAGTTAGTTGGTTGGTCTTCTTCCAAATTCCCGTGCGAGCTCGCAGCAGCATTTGATTTAAACGTTATGTACCCGGAGAACCAGGCAGCTGGTATCGCAGCAAACCGTTACGGTGAGCTTATGTGTCAGGCAGCTGAGGATCTTGGTTACGACAACGATATCTGCGGATACGCACGTATCAGCCTTGCTTACGCAGCCGGTGTCCGTGTAGCGCGTAAGTTTGACCCGGAGACAGGTGAGTACATCATCGACCCGAGCACAGGTAAGCCGTTAAAGGACGCAGACGGAAACGTAGTGATCGATGAGGCAACAGGCAAGCCGAAAAAAGATCCGAAGACTCAGACTCCGTATCTTGAGCTTGTAAACCTTCTTGAGCTTGAAAAGCTTCCGGATGGACCGGATAAAGAGCGCCGTATTGCAGCAATCTCCCCGATCCGTCAGATGCAGATCCCGCAGCCGGATTTCGTTCTTTGCTGCAACAACATCTGTAACTGTATGACAAAGTGGTATGAGAACATCGCCCGTATGTGCAATGTTCCGCTTATCATGATCGATATCCCGTACAACAACACTGTAGAAGTTGCTGATCAGAATGTTCGCTATGTTCGTGGACAGTTTGATAAGGCAATCAAACAGTTAGAGGAACTCACAGGCAAGAAGTTCGACGAGAAGAAGTTCGAGCATGCATGTGAGAACGCAAACCGTACAGCAAAGGCATGGTTAAAAGTCTGTGATTACTTACAGTATAAACCGGCTCCGTACAGTGGTTTCGACCTGTTCAACCATATGGCTGACGTTGTAACCGCACGTGCAAGAGTTGAGGCTGCTGCGGCATTTGAGCAGTTAGCAAAAGACCTTGACGAGACGATCGCTAAGGGCGAGACAACAACTCCGTTCCCGGAGAAATACCGTGTAATGTTCGAGGGTATTCCGTGCTGGCCGAAGCTTCCGGCACTGTTCAAACCGTTAAAGGCTAACGGTGTCAACGTAACAGCAGTTGTATACGCACCGGCATTCGGTTTCGTATATAATGGTCTGGATGAGATGGCACGTGCTTACTACAAAGCACCGAACTCTGTATGTATCGAGCAGGGTGTTGCATGGCGTGAAGGCATCTGCCGTGACAACAAGGTAGATGGCGTTCTCGTTCACTACAACAGAAGCTGTAAGCCGTGGTCCGGTTACATGGCAGAGATGCAGCGCCGCTTCACAAAGGATCTTGGTATTCCGTGCGCAGGATTCGATGGTGACCAGGCTGACCCGCGTAACTTCAATGCCGCTCAGTACGAGACACGAGTACAGGGTCTTGTAGAGGCTATGGAAGCAAACATCCAGGCAAAGGAGGCTAAATAGACCATGAGTATCAACGCATTATTTGACGAATTTAAGGTAAAAGCTGCAACTCCGAAACAGCAGCTTGCTGAATATAAAGCACAGGGCAAGAAGGTCATCGGCGTTCTCCCGTACTACGCTCCGGAAGAGCTTGTATACGCTGCAGGCATGGTTCCGATGGGAATCTGGGGCTCCAACAACAAGACGATCAGCCGTGCAAAAGAGTATTGTGCAACCTTCTACTGCACGATCGCTCAGCTCGCACTTGAGATGCTCCTTGACGGAACTATGGATCAGTTAGACGGAATCATCACACCAACAATCTGTGATACATTACGTCCGATGAGCCAGAACTTCCGTGTTGCTATGGGCGACAAGATGAAAGTTATCTTCCTTGCTCATCCGCAGAACCGTTTCGAAGAGTTCGGACTTAAGTTCTGTGAGGAGGAGTACGCAAACGTTAAGGCTGACCTCGAGGAAGTATGTGGTCACGAGATCACCAACGATGCGATCCTTGACGCAATTAAGGTTTACAACAAGAGCCGTGCAGCCCGCCGTGAGTTCGTAAAACTCGCTAACGAGCACTGCGACGTTGTAACTCCTACAAAGCGTTCCGCAGTATTAAAGGCATTCTTCTTCATGGAGAAACCGGAATACACTGCAAAACTTGAAGAGTTAAACAAAGAGCTCGCAGCTCTTCCGGTATGTGACTGGAAGGGAACAAAGGTTGTTACATCCGGTATCATCGTAGACAACCCGAAGCTTCTTGAGATCTTCGAGAACAACAACATCGCGATCGCAGCTGATGATGTTGCTCATGAGAGCCGTTCCTTCCGTACAGATGTTCCGGAGGACGAGCAGGATGCTCTTAGAGCTCTTGCAAAACAGTTTGCAAACATGGATTACGATATCCTTCTTTATGATCCGCAGTCTTCCAAGAACCGCCGTGGCGAGTTCGTAGCTGACATGGTTAAGAAGAGCGGCGCTCAGGGGCTTGTACTCTTCATGCAGCAGTTCTGCGATCCGGAGGAGATGGAGTATCCGTACCTCAAGAAAGCTCTCGACAACGCAGGTATCCCGCACATCAAGCTTGGTGTTGACCAGCAGATGAGAGACTTCGGACAGGCTGCAACTGCTATCGAGGCATTTGCGGATGTTCTTGAGATGAGAAAGTAAATAAACGTTGAATTGCACTGACCTGGTGATAGAATTGTGTTGAAAGCTTGCTTTCATGAGCAATTCTAATGCAGGGGCAGTATAAGTACGAAGTCCGAAGCTTTTTGGGCGCCGTAAGGCGGACAAGAAGATAATTCATAATGAGAAAGGGCAGGCGTTCCTGTTTCTCAGTGTTCACGCGGAGCCAGGCGAAAAACCGCCGTACCGAACATGATTTCCTTTCGGGGAGATCGTGGAGGTGCGGCGGTTTTTTTATTATATAAAAGTGATGGTTTCTTCAGGGAAAATATGTTAGAATAGACTAAAAAGAGCGACGAAACAGAATGAGATTATAGGAAAAGAGTTATCGATAGAAATTCAATCTGATCGGAATCAAAGGGGGGATTTCGGGGAGTGAAGGGAAAGAGAAACGTATGGGCGTTATTCCTTGGAATTGCAGTTGTGGCGATGAGTGCGGCGGGCTGCAGAACAGGGGAGAGCAGCGGACAGGGACCGGAGAAAGTGAGTGAGGAGAAGAGGCTTACGGTGTATACTTCCCACAAGCAGGAGGTCTATGCGCCGATCATAAAGGAGTTTGAGGAGCGGACCGGAATCTGGGTGGAAGTGGTTCCTGGGGGAACGACGGAGCTTCTGGAGCGGATCCGGGAAGAGGGGGAAAAGGGATCCTGTGACGTGATGTTTGGCGGAGGTGTGGAGAGCTATGAGGTCTTTAAGGACTGCTTCGTGTCATACGAGAGCACCCAGAGCGATCATATCGAGAGTATATACCGGACTGAGGATCATGTCTGGACTCCGTTTACGGAGCTTCCCATTGTTCTGATCTACAACAATAAGCTGGTGGACGCGGCTTCCGCCCCGCGGGGATTTGAGGATCTGTTTGACGGGAACTGGGACGGAAAGGTGTCCTTTGCGGATCCGGGAAGATCCGGCAGCAGCTGCACGATGCTGGAGACGATGATCCAGGTCCTGCCGATGCGTGAAAACGAGGTCCTGGAACAGTTTGCCAGAGTGCTTGGCCGCCGGATGGCGGCGGGGTCAGGCGCCGTGCTCGATGAGGTGTCAGAGGGAACATATCTGGTTGGTCTGACTTTGGAGGAAACTGCGAAAAAGTATATCGACCGCGGCGCGGCGATCTCGATCGTCTATCCGCGGGAGGGAACCAGCGCGGTGGCAGACGGATGCGCGGTGATCAGGGGGGCGGAGCATGAAGAAAACGCGAAGCTTTTTGTGGATTTTATCGTGAGTCCTGATGTCCAGAGACTGGCTGTCGAGAAGCTTTACAGACGGACGGTCCGCGATGATATTACCCCGGATCAGAAGGAAGAGGGCTCGATCATGGACTTCGATCTTGGATGGGCAGTAAAAAACCAGAAATCCATTTTGGAAAGATGGGCGGCGCTCATGGCAGGAAACGGAGGTGGATCATGAAGAACTTTATCCAGAGATCTTTCCGGCGTGAGCTTCTTGTGAGTTTTCTCGCTGTGTCTGTTCTTCCACTGATCGTGTGCTGTGTGTTTCTGATCCAGATGTTTAAGGTGAAGGTCGGAAGAGATTTTGAGAAAAAGGATATGGAGCTTGCCGGTGCGGTAGAGCAGCAGCTGATGATGCTGTTTGACGCTTACCATGACGCGGCGGAGGAACTGTGTACGGATCCGCTGGTCGCCGAGGCGCTGAAAAAAGAGAGCTTTGGAAAGAAGAATGAAGTGTACCGAAGTCTGTACGGAGCGACCGCTGCATGCCGTGAGATGGCGGGATTTCATCTCTACAATGCGGACGGCTCCTGCCTGTACTCTACGGGAAACCGTACTTACGGACAGACGCTGCCGGTATACTGGGGGATCCTGAGAGAGGCTCATGCCCACCCGAATGACCTGATCATCCGGAGTGATCTGGAGATTGGCGGTGATGAGGTCCTGCGGTTTGCCAGAGCGGTGACCGGAAATTCAGAGGAATGTTCCGGATATTTTGTGGTCACAATGACGGCGGAGCATTTCGCAAAGGCGCTCTCCGGCACATACAGCGGTCAGGATGGAATCTGTATTCTTAATGGATTCCTGGAGACCGTGTACAGCGTAGGCACGGCATCGGGGGAGACGGTCGGAGATGTTCTGAGAAGCCGTTTTCTACAGGGAGAATCTCTGACGGAGGTTTGGAACAACAATAGTATTTACGTTTCAAAGCTGGGTAACACAGGACTTTACAGTGTCCTGATCCGTCCCCATGTTTTTACGAGTGATACCACGAGATCCATGTATACAGTTCTTCTTTTCATGGCCACGGGAAGCTTTCTTTTAAGTGTTGGTGTCGCGATCGGGATCAGCTCCTTTCTTTCCAAGCCGATCCATGTACTTCATGATGCCATGGATGAGGTTCAGGAGGGAAATCTGGATACCCATGTGGACATGGAACGTCAGGACGAGTTTGGGGAGCTGGCGGAAAATTTTAATATCATGACAAAGAGGATCTCCTCCTACATGGAGGAGCGGGTTCGGCGCGAAAAGGAGCTGAACGAGACCCAGATCGCCATGATGCAGTCCCAGCTAAATCCGCATTTTCTCTACAATACCCTTGATACGATGAAGTGGGTGGCGAAGGCGAACCATATTCCGGAGATCGCGACGCTGGCGGCAAAGCTTGCGAAGATCTTAAGGACCAGTATTTCAAGCGCCCAGTTTATCACGCTGCAGGAAGAGATGACACTGGTGGAAAGCTATGCAAAGATCCAGAAGATCCGGTTTAACGGAAAGTTTGATTTCCGCTATGAGATCGCTCCTGAGACGGAGGAGATCCTGGTTCCAAAGCTCATCGTTCAGCCCATCGTGGAAAATGCGGTGATCCATGGGCTGGCGGATGCGGATGAGGGGCATATTTTTGTCAGGGCATATCTGGAAAGGAAGGAGCTTGTGATCGAGGTTTCAGATGACGGATGCGGGATCAGCGATGAAGTGATCCGACGGCTCGGAAACCGGGACAAGGAACAGAAGAATGGCCACATCGGCTTTTACAATGTGGATACGATCATCCGGCTTCATTATGGAAAAGACTACGGTCTCAGGGCAGAGCGGCTGGCTGCAGGCGGAACAAAGGTAACGATAAGAATACCGGTGAATGGCTCCGGACAGCCTGCGCCCAGTATGGAGAACAGATCCTGATGACCGATGGGGAATGGAAAAAGGGAAGGGGGGAGCTGTTATGATCAAGGTGATCGTTGTAGATGATGAGCGGTTCGTCCGGATGGGCATTGTCGGTGAGACGGACTGGGCCTCGCTGGGTTGCGAGGTCGTCGGTGAGGCGGAAAACGGGTTGGACGCGCTGGAACTGGTCCATAAAAAGAATCCGGACCTGATGATCTGCGATATCCGGATGCCTAAGATGAACGGTCTTGAGATGTTAAAGAAGCTTCGGGAAGAGAAAAATCCGGTACAGGTGATCTTTCTGACCGCGTACAGCGAGTTTTCCTACGCCAGAGAGGCGTTGAAGCTTTATGCATTTGATTATCTGCTAAAGCCGTTCGAGGACGGAGAGCTGGAGAGCGCGATCCTCAGGGCGAAAGAGCGGATCGAGACAGATCGGGGGAAGCAAAGAGATACCGGTCTGAGCAGATCTGTCCTGGATAAGGCACCGGTAAAGGAGCAATATCCGGGAGCTTTGGAAGGTGACGGATCGGAGATCAATGCCGCGGTGATCCGGCTCTGTCTGCCATTCGATGAAAATACCGCGGGCCTTACCGGATACGTCCGGGACGCGGTGCTTTATATGGCATCTCATTACGGGGAAAGTGCGATCAATGTGGCGAAGATCGCAGGTGCGGTGGGGATCAGCGAAGGCCACCTGAGCCACTGCTTCAAGAAAGAGACAGGATATACGGTGATGGGGTGGCTCACACGGTACCGGATGAAAAAGGCAGTGGAATTGCTTTCGGACCACCGAAACAAGGTGTACGAAGTGGCAGAAAAAGTCGGATATAAAGATATTGCGTATTTTTCTAACACATTTAAAAAAATTGCGGGTGTTGCTCCATCGGAGATACAGGAAAAATAATCTGGATCCTGAAAAAACAAGCCGTTGGAGGCCATCAATGGAAAAAGGTAAGAATTAAAATGAAAATATAGGAGGAATCAGTATGAATGTAAAGATGTTTGGGGAGATCTGCGATGCGTTTGGACCGAGCGGATTTGAGGAGGATGTAATCCGCACGGTTGCGAAGTACTGCAAAGGTCTGGAGCTGGAAAATGACGCGATGAATAACCTTTATGCGCGTATGCCCGGTGAGGATCCGGAGAAACCGGTCGTGATGCTGGATGCCCATACGGATGAGTGTGGATTTATGGTACAGAGCATCAGAGAAAACGGAAGCCTGGAGATCCTCATGCTCGGTGGAGTGATCCTCACGAACCTTCCGGCGCACACAGTAATGATCCGGACCAGAAGCGGGAAACTTGTACGGGGAATTATTTCTTCCAAGCCGATCCATTTTATGAATGAGGCAGAGCGGGCCTCCCAGTCGCTGAGTATTGAGACACTGAGTGTGGATGTCGGCGCGGTGAGCAGGAAAGAAGTGACAGAAGTATTCGGCATTTCCATCGGAGATCCGGCAGTCCCGGAAGTTTCATTTTCCTACGATGAGGAACGTGACCTCTGCTTTGGAAAAGCGTTTGATAACCGTGCAGGATGTGCATGCATTATCGACACCATGACCCGTCTGTGCGGGGAGAAGGATCAGCTGGCGGTACGGGTGACCGGAGCGTTTGCGGCTCAGGAGGAAGTTGGAACAAGAGGTGCCACAGTCACATCCCAGATTGTCCGTCCGGACCTGGCGATTGTCTTTGAGGGCTCCCCGTCAGATGATTTCTATTTCAGTGCTGCCCAGACCCAGGGGCACATGCGGGGCGGTGTCCAGATCCGCAGAATGGATAAGAGCTATATTTCGAATCCGGTGTTTATTGAGTATGCGGAGGAGCTTGCGAAGAAATTCGGAATTCCATTTCAGGAGACAGTCCGCCGTGGCGGAAGCACGAACGCGGGAAAGATCAGCCTGACAGCAAAGGCGGTTCCGGTTCTGGTTCTCGGCGTCCCGAGCCGGTATGTTCATACCCATTATAATTTCTGTGCGAAATCTGATCTGGAAGCGGCAGCAGATCTTGCTGTGGAAGTGATCCGGGGACTTGACGCGGAAAAGATCCGCCATATCTGCAGACAGGATATTTTAAAATAAGAAGATCACAGGGACCTGAAAGCGGCAGTGTCCCTCAGGCAGGTGAAGACAGAACAACAGAAAAAAGCGTTCGGATCCATAGAGATGGATTCCGGACGCTTTTTTCGTAAAAATGAGGAACTAAATAGGAAAACTCAGAGGCGGAGGTTTGTGGGGGTTATGCCTCTAATTTTTTCCCGGTGATCATCTCATATGCTTCCAGATATTTCGCGATAGTCTTATCGACGATCTCCTGAGGAAGTGTCCAGTCGTTGCCCGGATGGGAAGTGAGCCAGTCGCGGGCGAACTGCTTGTCGAAGGACGGCTGACCGTGACCCGGCTCATAGCCTTTTGCCGGCCAGAAGCGGGAACTGTCCGGTGTGAGCATCTCGTCACCGATCACGAGGTTGCCCTCCTCGTCAAGACCGAATTCGAATTTTGTATCGGCGATGATGATTCCCTTTGCGAGGGCGTACTCTGCACATTTTTTATATAAAGCGATGGTGCTGTCACGAAGAAGCTCCGCATACTCGCGGCCCTTTCCCGGGAAGTATTTCTCGAGATGGTCGATGCTCTGCTCGAAGGAAATATTCTCATCATGGTCGCCGATCTCAGCCTTTGTGGACGGAGTATAGATCGGCTCCGGGAGTTTATCGGATTCCTTTAAGCCTTCCGGAAGACGGATTCCGCAGACGGTACCGTCTTTTTTGTAGCTTGCCCAGCCGCTTCCTGTAATATATCCGCGGACGATGCACTCGATCGGCAGCATATGTAACTTGCGGCACATCATCGTCTTTCCTTCAAATTTTTTCTGCTGGAAGAACTCCGGCATATCCTTTGTATCAACGGAGATCATATGGTTCGGGAGAATATCCTTTGTCAGGTCAAACCAGAATTTGGACATCTGGGTCAGAACAGCACCTTTGGAGGTAACCTCATTGTGAAGGATCACGTCAAAACAGCTGATACGGTCAGTGGCAACCATAATAAGGCTGTCCCCGTTGTCATAAATTTCGCGTACTTTTCCCTCTTTGATCGGTTTTAATTCCTGCATGTCTACACCTCTTCATTATATTTTCTTATACAGCGTTTGTCGTATCATGAAAACGCTGAGCGAACTTACAGTAAAATTACCATTAAATGGCGGTTTCTGTCAATATTCAATTTGCACAATATTTACATAAGAAAAAAGAAATGTTTTGGAAATAGGTCTGTGTAAAGAATTTTACAGGCTTTTAATAAAATACATAAAAGTTGTGCTAATATTTATAAATAAGATACACTAATAAACAATGGATTAGTTATAAGAAAAATGCGGACAGTTTTGAACTCCGGTGTCCGGAGCTGACGGGATCCTGCAGATCAGCATGATGGGTGAAAGATGTGTGAGGACGAATGATGTTCAAATGAATATACAGCAATATGCCGGTGCTTCCAATTCTGCCACAGAAAAATATATGTCGAAAATGCACAAAAATATCAGAAATATGGAATAAAATCATACAGATTCACAGGATTCCACAAACTATCGCAGTTTTGTCCACTGTTAAAATTTCCTGTGCGCTACTATAATAAAAGTACAAAATGAGTCGTGAGAGAAACAAGATGACCCAGTAAATGAAGGAGGAAAAGTTTTATGAGAAAACGTACTTTGTCATTGGCACTTGCAGTTTCCATGGCAGCGATGTCCCTCGCGGGATGCGGCGGTGGCGGAACGACAGCTACGACAGCAGCAGCCGGCGGTGAGACCACAGCGGCGGCAAGCGAGGCGGCAACAGAAGCTGCGTCCACAGACGATTCCAATCTTTCTGATGTAGAAAAGATCATCAAGGAAGCAGAAGGAATGTCCATGGAAGAATTAGCGAAGAAAGCTATCGAAGAGTCCAACGGAAAGACCTTCTATGGTGTTGGTAACTCCAGCCGCGGAAAGAGCGCGCTGCCGTTATTCATCGAATACCTGCAGTCCATCGATCCGTCCTACAAAATGGAATATGAGTGGCAGCAGCCGAAGAACAACAAGATCTTTGAGCAGCTGACCGCAGACTCCTTAAAGACAGAAGGAACCTTCGCGATGACCCTGATCCAGGATGGCAACCAGATCGAGTCAAAGATGGTTCAGCCGGGAATCTTAAAGACCTACATCCCGAAAGAGTGGGCAGAGGCAAACGGAACAACACCGGACGCATATAAAGGATTCCTTCCATTACAGACATTAAACAAAGTATTTATGTATAACAGCACAGGAAGCGCTGAATATAAGAACTGCTGGGATTTCGTGGCAGAGGGCGTTCACCCGTTATATATGGATATCGATTCCGAGATCGTCGGCAAAAACTTCTTATATATGCTGACAGAAGATAAGTATGCCGGATGGTTAAAAGATGCTTACGATGCTCTCGATGACACAAAGAAGGCATACTTCAAACCGGTTATCGACGAGATGGCAACAGATGCTGAGGATCTTGGACTTGGTGAGAACGGCGCATATGCCCTCGCATGGATCAAGCTATGGGTTGAGAACTACAATGAGCAGACAGATGATGGCCCGATCTGCAACACACTTGTAACGGATTCCGCAACAGACCAGGCCGGATTATTAGTTTATTCCAAACTTCGTTCCGTAGAAGAGTCCGCAGGCGTTTCCTTAAATAACATTAAGGTTGCCGCTTATCAGGACGGCTACAAAGGCATCGGTGGTTACGGTTACTGCCATTACCTCTTCGTTACAAACAACAGCCCGCTTCCGTGGACCGCGTGCGCATTCATCCAGTACATGACATGTACAGAGGACGGCTTCTCCGCATGGGGCAAAGATATGGGCGGCTACTCCGCTAACCCGGAAGTTGCTGCAGCGATCGAGGAAACTTACCAGCACAGCAAGGGCGGCTACAACGAGGCCGGCGAAGACCAGTTCCCGTGCAAGGATGACCGTGGATATGACTGGTGGACAACAGACGGCGAGTTAGTTCTGGAAGATCCGGACTACTGTGCATCCGTTTCCTTTACAGTCGGCAGCTGGATCGAACTTCTCACGAAGTACAGCGACTCCGCAAAGTAAATGAACCTGTAACTGCTCAGTGCCTTCACAGTTACATGCAAAAATCCATTTCAAATTGACTTCGTCAATGGGATTTTTGCCTACTGCGCGACGCGTTCTTACGGTTCGCGCAGTGAATGCGCAGACCTATTGAACAGTTGCATGAAACAAGATAGTTCGAGGGTGCCGTACATGTGTGCGGCGCCCTCATGTTACATATGGCATCTGCCGTGAGAGAAAAACGGCATCCATGTTTTAAATGAAAGGAGCGGACAATTCTGTGAACAGATACAATCGTGTAAAAACATATTTTTCAAAACCGCAGAACATCATCCTTCTCCTGTTCGGCATCGTACTGACGTTCTCCACCGTTGCGCCGATCATCGCCATCGTAAAAGATACGATCACGATCCATCCGGGAACCATTGACGCCCATCTCGCCGGAAAGGCGTCCGGTTACACGCTGATCAACTATGTGGACCTCTTTACAAGCCGTCTGGCGAAGACAAACCTCTGGAAGCCGTTGTGGAATACGATCCTCTTAGCAGTCTTTACCTGTACGATCTCTATCCTCTACGGCGGAACCTTTGCGTTTCTGGTAACAAGAACGAACCTGAAATTCAAAAAGTATTTAAGCTCCATCTTTATTTTCCCGTACATCATGCCGCAGTGGACATTAGCGGTTGTATGGCAGAATGTATTTAACAGCAACGCAGTCGTTGGTACATCCAACGGACTCCTTGCATCCCTTACCGGCATCTGCATGCCGAAATGGTGGTGTCTGGGATTATTCCCGAGCTCTGTGGTTCTGGGACTTCACTACGCGCCATTCGCTTACATCCTGATCGGCGGAATTTTCCGGAATATGGACGCAAATCTGGAAGAAGCGGCAACGATCCTCGATACACCGAAATGGAAGACGATGTTTCGCATTACGCTTCCGATGGTAAAACCGGCGATCCTCTCGACGATCCTTCTCGTATTCGGAAGCGCCATGGGAAGCTACCCGGTACCGCATTATCTTGGACTTACCACCCTTTCCACGAAGTACATTTCCTTAAACTCCAAGTACACCGGTGAAGCGAGTATTTTAGCCATCATCATGATGATCTTCGGTGTGGCGATCCTCACGATGAATCAGGTGAGCTTAAAGAGCCGGAAGAACTATACGACCGTCACCGGCAAATCCGGTCAGTTATCGAAGATGAACCTTGGAAAAGTCGGAAAATACGCGATTGCAGTTATGATGATCATTCTGACCTTCTTCACAAGTATCTTCCCGATCTTTTCCTTCGCCCTTGAGACGTTCCTCCCGAACCCGGGCGACTACAGCTTCCTCTACACGAAAGACTTAAGCAACCTGACCACGAAATGGTGGATCACGAAAGAGAATATCACCGAGAACGGTATGTACGGACAGCACGGTATCCTCTATAACAGTACGATCTGGCACGCGTTCGTCGGTACACTTTTAGTTGCTGTCTGCTGTGCGCTGATCGCAGGTACCATCGGTACCCTGATCGGATACGCGGTCGCGAAGAACCGCAGAAGCCGCTGGGCAAGCTATGTAAACGGCGTGGCCTTCCTTCCGTATCTGATGCCCTCCATCGCTGTCGGTGCTGCATTCTTCATCCTGTTCTCCAACGAGAAGATCAACCTCTTCAATACATATACGCTGCTGATCATCGCAGGTACGATCAAGTACATTCCGTTTGCGAGCCGGAGTGCGTTAAACTCCATGCTGCAGATCAGCAATGAGATCGAGGAAGCGGCGATCATACAGGACATTCCATGGACGAAGAGAATGTTCCGGATCATTATCCCGATCCAGAAATCCGCGATCATTAGTGGATACATGCTTCCGTTTATGACATGTCTCCGTGAACTGTCACTGTTCCTGCTCTTATGTACGCAGGGCTTCATCCTCTCGACGACGCTGGACTATTTCGATGAAATGGGTCTGTACGCGTTCTCGAGCGCGATCAACCTGATCCTGATCGTTACGATCCTGATCTTCAATACGTTAGTCAATAAGCTGACAGGTGCAAGCCTTGACGATGGAATAGGAGGAAATTAATATGCCGGAAATCACATTGAGAAATATAACAAAACGCTGGGGAAAATTCTTCGGAGTCGATCATCTGGATCTTGACATCTCGGATAACTCCTTTATCACACTGCTCGGACCGTCCGGATGCGGAAAAACAACGATCCTCCGCATGATCGCGGGGCTCGAGACCCCGACCACTGGTCAGATCAAGATCGGAGATAAGGTTGTGTTTGACAGTGAGGCGGGAATCAACATTCCGGCCAATAAGCGTAAGGTCGGATTCCTGTTCCAGAACTACGCGCTGTGGCCGAACATGACCGTTTACCAGAATATTTCTTTTGGTTTAAGCAATATCAAGGAAGAACTTCCGAAATACGATTTTGATGCCATGACGACGGGGGAGCTGATCCGGGCGCTGAAGAGCGGAAAGAAGATCAAAGAGTTAGTGGAAGAGTGCCGCGATAAGAGAGGTAAGCTCGACACGGATAAAGTCTATCTGAAATTTATCGACGCATTCATCCTCTCTATTTATACCGCGAAGATCCTCTACGGATACGGGATTCAGGACGCGGCAGATCCGGACGCAGCCGCAAAGGCGAAGGCGGAGGAGCTGATAAAGAAGCTTGACGGAATCAAGAAGTCCTATGAGTCAAAGGGGCAGTCCTTAAATGAGGAATGTGCCATCGTATCCGGAGGAAAAGTTCTGACAGAAGACAGAAAACTCACGAAGGAAGAGATCGATAAATCCGTCCGCAGAGTTTCCAGGATCGTCAAGATCGGCATGTTCATGAACCGTTACCCGGCAGAGCTCTCCGGCGGTCAGCAGCAGCGTGTTGCCATCGCGAGAACCCTGGCACCGGAACCGGCAGTTCTCTTCATGGATGAGCCGCTGTCAAACCTTGATGCGAAGCTCCGTCTCGAGATGAGATATGAGCTGCAGAGACTTCATGTTGAGACGGGAAGTACCTTTGTGTATGTCACCCATGACCAGATGGAGGCCATGACACTGGCGACAAAGATCTGTCTGATCAACAATGGTGTGCTTCAGCAGTATGATGCCCCGCTTGATGTATATAACAGGCCGGCAAACCTTTTCGTAGCGGACTTCGTCGGAAATCCGTCCATCAACTTTGTGGAGGCGAAGGGAAAAGAACAGGCTGATGGAAGTTTCAGATTTAAGATTCTGGATGATCTCGAAGCGACATTCCGACCGAACGAGCCTATCGATATGGCGGCATGGTTCGCAAAGAGAGATAAAGACGCGGCTGATCTGGAAGCTCAGAGGATTGAGATGCTAAAGGATAAGAAGGCCGTTGAGAAGAGCAATAAGGATGAGGTATTCAAGTACCATATCGCGAAGGTCGACGAGTCTGACTATGCGGTGGAGGAAGAGCCGGAGATCACCAACGAGGACTTCGTTCTGGCGATCCGTCCGGAGGCACTGAAGCTCTCCGGGGACGGCGCGATCGCATCCACGATCTACGGTGCGATGCCGACCGGCATGGAATCTACCGTGAAGCTCAGGATCGGAAAGTACCTGCTGACAGGCGTTATCTTCGGCGGTGTTACTTTTAAACTTGGCGAAGAGACAGGTGTTGATATCGCGGGAACGGACATTCTTCTGTTTGACAGAAAGTCTGGAAAGGCGATCACGGCTGGTAGTCTTGCGGTGAAAGGCTGAGAAGCAGTAAAGGATAAAAGTTAGGATAAAAGGTAACTGTTCAGTAGGTCTGCGCACTTGCTGCGCTGACCGTAAGAAAACATAGGCTGGAGGGCAAAAATCCCATCAGCGAAGCTGATCTGGAATGGAT
>QWCY01002754.1_pt1 | contig 21904 bp, 18 predicted proteins | sample 1972631 | NCBI WGS metagenome assembly QWCY01 (sample SAMN09866696, study PRJNA288562) | Human gut metagenome isolate pre1_stool, whole genome shotgun sequencing... | isolation source: gut | host: Homo sapiens | place: USA: California
CAGCTGGCACATCATAGATTCCAAGAAAGGAGCAAAGGCAAGTGCAATCCTGTATTCTATTGCAGAAACAGCGAAAGCCAATGGGCTGAATCCTTTTGAATATTTTAAGTTCCTGATGGAACAACTGAAAGAGTATCCCCGAAATGATGTTCCAGAGAAAGAACTCAAAAAACTTATGCCATGGTCGGAAACGCTTCCTGATTGCTGCAAACAATTGAAGAAACAGAGTAAAAATGCCATCTGATTTCAGGTGGCATTCATTTTTAGTTAGTGCGGGTTATTTACCTGATACTATTTGCTCCTTTCCTTTGTCTTAAAATGCTTACATAAAAAATGAGACCTCCCATAATGGAAAGTCTCTACTTTTTGGCACTGATTCTATGCCCTTATTATTCAGTTCCTAAATGTACACTTTTTGACACTACTTCATCTTTTGAGTTTTCGTCATGGACGAATCAGTGTCAATACTTTTGAGTTTTGAATATAAATTATATCTCTTCTAATACTTCAACCACTTTCTTTTTATATCCCAAATCATTAGATATTGCACTGCGTATCAAACTTTTTTCTGTATTTTCATCAAATTTTATATATTCTTGAAAATAAAATATTATAAGTAATGTATTAACAATACTCGATAAAATATCCACTTGTTTTGTCAAAAAGTTTACATCTTTTTTTACAAATTTAAACTCATCAATATATTCTGCACTTTGAAAGAACTTGCTATTTGTTCCATGAACAAAATTAGATAAATTCCTATATTGCATAGTCCAATCATCTATAACATTAGAAACAATTTCCTGTACTTTCGCATCTTCTACGTTATATTTCATTGAATATGGATAATTTTTAATATAATCTTTTAACTCATTAAAACCGCTAACAGTCCTAGAATTATCATTCATTTCCTTTTTAAAGAGTTCTACAGGATGTTCACTATAAAACAAATATGTTAATATTAATTCTTGAGTTCTTCTCAACATTACTAATGCCGGTATCTTCATATCAATATTTCCTAATAAAATAATATGAACGGCATTTGATAACATCTCCTGAAAATACATTTCTGTCTTAGGTGCTTTTCGAAAAGTTGGTGTCATATGTTTTTTCCAAACCTTAATAGTCATCATAAAAGTTAGTGCTTTTTTTGTAAAATCAACAGACTGCTCTCTAGACTTTATAATAATACCATACTTCTCTTCTACAAACCTTGTTATTGCATTAAATTCTTCTTCCAATTCATAACCAAATGTTTCCATCACTCAACACCATTATAACTGTCAAAAAATTCAAACCACGATTCCATAAACCCTTTTTCATCAGATAACTTTTTATTATCTAAAGACAACGAATTTGATTCACTATTAAACTTATTCCATGCTTTCAAGAATTTATTAAACTGCTGTGGACTTTGTTCATAAACTTCATTAAGCACAATTCCTGCTACTTCTGCCCTAGAACGTTTTAACCAATAGTTTTTTATTTCAATATTCAAACACTTCTCAGCAAATTTTAATATCTCTTTTGCTGAGGGGAACTTATTAACATCCAATAAAAGCATTGGTAAAATTCCTAACAATTCCTCCGTATTGCTATCAAGAATTGATACCTCCTTCTTTTCTCCTATAACATCTAGAACCTCTTTCCTTATGCTGTTAGCTTTATCTATATCCATATTAATGAATTCAATGCTTCCAAGCATATCCATTAAATCCAAAAGAGAATATAATGCTTCTTTTGTTTCTTTTTTCATAATTATAACCTTCCTTTCTGAACTAATTCTTTGGTTATATTCTTAATCTGATTAACAACATTCAAATCGCTCATATTTAATATGTATTTTTCATGTGATAAATCAGAATCTAATCCTTTAACTATATCTTCACATTGCTTTAATTCATTTTGAAATAGTTTTAATTTCCATTTTTTCTGTATTATTGGTTTGTTCTTCTTGTAAAGCAATCTTGTAGGAATAACCATATTCAATACTATTCCAACAAATTTTATTTCATGCTCAAATTGCTTTTGAATAGTTTCTTTTACATAATTTTCCAACATAGGTAAACCAAATACAGACAATGGCTCTGCCTTCATTGGAACCAAATACATATCTGATGCTAATAAAGAAACCTTTGTATACTCTGATATTGTAGGAGGGCAATCTATTATTACAATATCATATTTTTCTCCCAAATCATTCTGTATATACTGTTTTAATTTGTATGGACTAGATGCCAAATTCAATGTCATTATATCCAAACTAGATGGAATTATGTCAAATGTATTTTCTACATTAAAAATCCACTTTTCTTCTTTCCTCTGCTCATATCCATCTAAGACAGAATTAGCCTGATAATCTGGAGATAAACAACCATAAACCGATTTATTTCTATCCTCTAATATCTCATTCATTTGTGATTCTGTAAGCGTATATTGTGTCGCATTCATCTGTGGGTCCATATCTATTAACAACACCTTTTTTCCTTCTATCTTCGATAGCGTATATGCAACATTTACGGCAAGAGTAGTTTTCCCAACGCCACCTTTCATATTTATAAATGTAATTACTTCCGACATTTTTATCCTCCTTGTTCCTATAATTTTTTCTATACACAGTTCCTTATATAAATTTTTACTGTAGTACACCAAAATGCCTCAGTGCATCCTTAATATACTCCACCTTCTCCTGTGGACACTGCTTCACCTCTGGATTCTCTTTCTTGGACTTATTATAATTCTCGCCCATATCCATTCCACACATCCGCTTAACCTGTGCAATGTAAGAAGTATGCACATTCACACCATACTTGTTCTTCACATATTCCTTAATCTTCGAATAAGTAGCCTTTTCCTCTGGCGTGTAGTTACTCTCTTCATCAGGCTTCATTATAACCTCAATCTTAGGTGTATCTTTTTTGAGGGATAATTTGACTAGCGTCTCCACATGCCCCGTCATCGGAAACAAATCAACCCCCACCATCTTTTCAACCCTATACCCCTTCTTTTTAAGCACTCCAAGGTCACGCGCAAGCGTGTCCGGGCCGCAGGATATGTAGACTATCTTTTTCGGTGCAAGCTTTGCAACACAGTTTAGAAAAGTCTCGTCACTTCCCGAACGCGGAGGATCCATGAAAACAACATCCGCGTGCTGTCCGTCGGCTGCCATGCGGGTCATAAATTTTCCGGCGTCATCGCAGTAGAAACGGATGTTGTCCATATTGTTGCGCTTTGCATTGGCGATGGCATCCTTCACGGCGTCGGTGTTCAGCTCAACACCGATGACATTTCCGCCTTTTTCCCCAGCCTGCCCGGCCATATATGAAGCCGCGGTGATTCCGATTGTACCGATTCCGCAGTATGCGTCTATGACCGTCTCATTTCCTGTAAGTCCGGCAAATTCAATCGCCTTGTTATAGAGGATTTCCGTCTGGACGGAATTTACCTGATAGAAGGACTTTGGCGATATGCGGAAGGTATTGCCGCACAGCACGTCCTCAATATAACCCTTTCCGTAGAGTGTCTGTTCCCTGTCACCCAACACCATCGATGTGCGCTTGTCATTGATATTCATTACTATTGTTGTTATTTCCGGGTGCTCCTTTAAAAGAGCCTTTACAAAATTATTTTTGGATGGAAACATCGTGCTTGAGAGGACAAGCACAACCATAATCTGTCCGGTGCTGTGTGCTGTTCTGATGAGAACATGGCGGAACAGACCTGTTCTTCTGTCCTCATCGTAGACCTTAAGCTTGAATGATGGGATGAGCTTTCTGATGGTCGCAATTATCTCATCGGCTTTTTCATTTTCGATAAGGCAGTTATCGACCGCAACAACCCTGTGCGTTCCCTCCTCATACACCCCGGATATGACATTTCCTTTTCTGTCAGTTGTGAAAACGGCATGTACCTTGTTGCGGTAATGCAGTGGCTCATCCATGCCAAGCACTTCTGTAAGCCTGCCGTATGGTGCTAAAAGCTTTGCAAGGGCAGCCTTCTTTATCTTAAGCTGTTCTGCGTAATCATGCTTAAGCAGGTTGCAGCCACCGCATTTTTTGTCATAAGGGCAATTATATTTCATACTCTTCTCTTTTCTCCATTTCGTTAACTTCTCATAGATAATTGCGATACCCTTCAAACTATTCAGAGCTATCCCATGTTCATAATAATCCCCATGTCACTGCTTTTGCAGTGGCTCAAACAGTAATGAAAAACGTGCTTTTTACGATTTCGCACTATTACCTCTGCACAGCTATATTTTTACCGCCTGCTCTCCTGCCTACACCCCCGCCAGCATATCAAAATCCGGTATGAAGCTGTCCTTCGCGACATCGCCCTCCTGAATGAAGGCATTCTCAACACCAAGGTCAATTGCGTAGTCCACAACCTCGTCATACTCCTCCTGTGTGACACATCTTCCAAGCTCAGGGTAGAGCGCGTTAAGCTTTCCGCCGGGCATAAGCTCCGGCATCGGGGTGTACTGGCTCATTATGCTCATATATATGTCATCCCCATAGGTGTCATAGAGGTATTTTACAACTGCCTTTGAATCCGCGGTGCACCCGGGGAGCACCAGATGGCGCACTATCATTCCACGCTTCATTATAAGACCGGCCTCGTCCGTTGCCGTATTATCATCCGGCTTTTCTACCTCAAATACCGGTGTTCCAACCTGTCTGAACATCTCCGCAAGTGCAGCCATCGCAGCCGCCGGATAATCCTGTGCCTTACTGTATTTTCCGGCAAGCCCCGGTGACATATATTTCATATCGGGAAGGTATACATCCACAAGTCCGTCAAGCAGCTTTAGTGCCTCAGCCTTCTCATAGCCGCCGCTGTTGTATACCACAGGCAGGTTCATTCCCTGGTTCTTTGACAGCTCAAGCGCCTTTATAATCTGCGGTATGTAATGTGTCGGTGTCACAAGGTTAATATTAAGTGCCCCTCTGTCCTGCTGCTCAAGGAATATCTCCGCAAGACGCTCCACCGAAATCTTCTTTCCGACCTTCGCGTTGGCAATATTGTTGTTCTGGCAGAATACACAGCCAAGCGGACATCCCGAAAAGAACACAGTCCCCGAGCCACGCACGCCCGATATGCATGGCTCCTCCCAGTTATGGAGTGCCGCACGCGCCACATATATATCACTGTCACAGCCACATCTGCCGCGCACACCGTTAAGCCTGTCAACACCGCACTCACGCGGACATAGCGTACATGCGGAAATGTCATATTTCCATTCCATTTCTATCCCCATTTCCTTTTTTATATATTCTCATACCATGATGTTGGGGTCAAAACATGTGCTATAAGCTTAGTGTGTATAACGTATTATATTTATGCATATCACGACTTTTGGGAGAAGCTTAGATGTTCTTAGAACTCTGCTAAGTCCCTAGCCAAAAGCAGCACGGAGGCTGCTTTAGAAGCAATGCATACAGGGATGTATGCCGGCTTCGGTGGCGAACGTATAGAACACCTTTATCAGAGTTCTTAGAACATCTTGCTTCGGACAACGGAGCTGATATGCATAAATATAATACGTTATACACTCGTGTATTAAATTACCATGTTTTGACCTCAACATCATACCATTTCATTTTTTATATATTCTTAATTTGACCATTTTCTGCTTCTATGATAAAATCATTCTACTATATCGGAATATGTTTTCCAACATAATTCTGTATATTTTATCAATGCCATTTTTTGCAGGTAATACCATGCTGCATGTAGTACATTGCTAAAACATGAACACACATTTTTAATAATTATATACGATAAATTATTTTATGCCAACATAGTGTATATTAAAAATGTATTTTAAGAGGCGCTGCTAAATAGGTGTTTCTAATTGACACTGATATAATGCAAAATAACCGGTTCCACATTCTGCCCCCTGCAATAATACACAATATATCAATAGTCATTTAAGGAGATAAAAAATGAATCCAGCCAAATTATTCCAGTTAAAATCATCATGGGACCGTTTCACGGCAGCCCATCCGAAGTTTCCGATGTTCCTTCGCGCAGTATCGGGAAGCGATGTCATAAAGGAAGGTACAATTATAGAGGTTAATATTACAACCGCAGATGGACGCAGCTTTTCCACAAATGTCAGGCTCACTCCTGAGGATATGCAGTTGTTTTCGGATGTAAAGGATACAGTAAAATAGCTTCGGATGTTTCTGCACCAGCCTTAATATTAAACAGGGATGTATGAATCCACACTATTGAAGATTCATACATCCCTGTTATCTTATATTTCCGTATCAGCACACAAAAGTAAATGACTTCAAATCTGCTGCTCCTGTACCTGAATATTCCAGATATATCGAATGTACACCATCGGGTATCGTAATTTTTGTCTCGTTATACTCCCATATATTCGCATTATCGATTGGAATACTTGAAAGCACATCCCCATCCCATGTAGTCTTTATTTTAACATTTCCATGAGCATAGCCTCTGGTCTTAATTCCAAATGCGGTAAGACCCTTACAGTCAAAATACTTGAAGCCGATAACCGAACCATCACATAGGTTTGTAATATATGCCGGCTCAATATCTCCATCACGGCCATCCTGCATAATATATGGATGTCCAGCTCCTCCTACATACATCTGCTCATCGTTTGTAAAAATATTGCATGCAATAAATGAAGGATACTCTCCCTCCCCCTTCAATGGTCCATCGTTAAGACCGCATGAGGTCATCTCTGCCTGAATTATCTTTTCACCATCAAAGCTTAGCTTCTCTGCACAGCCCTGCCTTGAATACCATGTATTGTTAGTATGCCTGTGATAGAATATATACCACTCACCTTCTATCTCTACAATACTGCCGTGATTATTTGCTCCGAATGCTGCCGGCTTGGCTGCAGGCTTATATGAATCAATACCAATGTCACAGTTGCTTACAATCACCCCTCCGTATCTGAAACCTGACAACGGATTATCGCTCACCGCATAGCACAATTCATGCATTACAACCGAAGAATATATAAAATAATATAGACTGCCTTTTTTTCTTATTGATGAGGCTTCAAAAAACTCATGCCCTTCAAAGCCTGTGCCATCGCTGTATGAACCACTCGGTACTACAAACACAGGTTCTGTTATTACTGTGAGCATATCCTTGTCAAGTACCATTCCCATAGAGCCGTGACGCGATTTATCATTGCCGTTGCAAAATCCCGTGTAAAGATATGTCTTGTCACCCTCCGTGAGCACTCCCGGATCAAACTGCGGCTCATCACCTGGTCTTTCGCCAATTCTTCGTCCATCCTTATCCCTGACATAGCCGTAAAAAGCGTATGGTCCCTGTGGTCTGTCTGCCACTGCTACAGAAATGACCGATACCTTATCAAGCACATAATACAGATAGTATCGACCATCCGGTCCTATTGTCACATCAGGTGCGTACAGACACATTCTCCCATCGGAGTTGAGCGGATCCTGTGTTTTCCGGTAAATAACTCCTTCATAATGCCAGTCTCCAAGATTATCTACTGGTGCAGACCAGCATACATAATCTCCAAGACAAAATACATGTCCGTTATACATGTCATGTGAACCATATATATATACCCTGCCGTCAAACACATATGGTTCCCCGTCAGGAATATATTCCCATGATGGAAGATATGGATTAAAAGCTTGTTTTTTCATTTAACTATCTCCTCTCTCTTTTTCTTTCCTGCTTAATCCTATACATCATCTTATCCGCCGTCCTGATATAATCCTCCATCACCATTTGTGGTTCATCAGGTGACGAAATGATATGCCCTATACTCGCCGATAATGCCGCAGGAAGCATGCCTGAGCTGTTGTAAGCATCTATCTTTTTTTCTATCTGTTTCTGAATATTTGCTGCCTCATCCTCATTATCACAGCTTCCCATAAGCAGAAATTCATCGCCGCCATATCTAAGACAGAAAAACGAACTATCAGGCTTCACGTCATTTAATATTAGTGCCATCGCTTTGATAGCAGCATCCCCAACCTCGTGACCATAGGTATCATTTATCTTCTTAAGCCCATCCATATCAGCAAACAGAAACAGAGTGTGCCTGCCCTTTCTGCGATTTTTCTCAAATAATATTGCCCCTACATGTTGAAGTGCAAATCGGTTGTAAATTCCTGTCATTACATCATACATGTAAAGATGTGCCAGCTTCTTATTAAGCTCACGGATACAGATGCTCTGCCTGATAGTCTCAAGAGCTGTATTTAACACACTCAACCAGTAATACAGGCTTCCATTCTCAATATATTCAATTCCATTCTCCATAACACAATATCCGAACTGACGCCCATTATGGTGAAGCGGCATAAACACTATAATATGTGATTTCTCTTTTTCATCAATAAAGCCATCAGGTATAAGCTTAGACGTTACAAATGAAACAGGTCTGTTGTCCGTACTTTTTTTATTGAGCAAAAGCAGCATATTTTCGGGATATTCCAACGAGGGTGCTTCCTGCGCGTCTGCAGCAACAGCTTCATCATCTATTCCGTATGACGGCTCCACACCATTTTCCTTATATTGACTTTCGTCTATGAGCAGACAGAAATTATCAATCTTAAAATTGTTAAGTTCCCACCACAGCTTGACTGCAAAATCTTCAAGAGAGGGTGCTGTCATAAGCCGTGTCTGCATATAATTAATCTTACGCCTTATATCCTCATTCGTGTACAGGATATCAAATATCTCTTTTTTTCTGTGCCTTTCTGTCACTCCATATGGTACACAGCCGCAGCTCTCATTTGGCATATATTCATGTGTGCTGTACTCATTTTTAGGATATATCCCACCTGCCATCATCCTAACCATCCTGTCAACACACTGCCTGCCAAGTTCCTCATTGCAGCGCTTAACGCTTGCAAGTCCGGGAATATTGCTCTGTGCCCTCAGCGTATTGTCAAAGCCTGTAACCCTCATATCCTCAGGCACCTTATAGCCACACTGTTCTAACTTGCTTATAAACCCTATCGCCATCATATCATTGGCACACACAACCGCATCAGCCAGCAGGCATCCTCTGTCTGCAAAATCATTAAACGCCTTCTCGCCATCAGACTCACTGAACGAATACTCTCCCATCCGCCTTGTCTCAGGCTCTATTCCGTGCCGCCTGAGAGTATCGCAGAAAGCCTGCCTTCTCTGCATTGCCTCCATATTCGCTGCCGGACCTCCGATATAATTAAAAACCCTGCACTTGTGAACCTCTATAAGGTGTTCAACCACATCCGACATAGCCGCATAGTTATCCGTTCCCACCATACACACACCGTCTATTTCCTGCTCCACACTGATACATGGTATGTTCCTTTCCTTAAGCTGTCCCACAAGCTTAACCACCCTCTCTCTTGAAGCAATATTGTTGGAAATAATGACGGCACCGTCAAAGTTGGACTTCAGAGCAAGCTCGAAGATATTGTATTCACAGTCATTATACTCCTTCTCACCATGGAAGCCTCCATAGTTGTTAAAGATATATAGACTGTTGCCTGTTTCTCTTGCCCGCCTGCTCATTCCACGCAGAAACTCTCCGATGAGCTCTGCATTCCACGCCGTAGAAAAAACAGCAATCCTTTTACCCATGCTAATCCCCATTTCTTAGGCGGCTCTATCCATCCATTGGCAAACCGCCATCCACAATTTAAAAAAATCCGCTCCTGTAAACTCACATATCGAACTTATCTATTAAAATATATTTTATATTATCGTCAAATCGTTTACTAACAATATATTGCTAATCAGTGGGTAAAAATTGCGGTTTTACAGCATATTCTCAACAGCATGATAAAAAGCGGCATGCAGCCTAATAGCCGCATACCGCCTCATCACAATGTATGTGATTATAATATATAGTTTACCCACACACTCATCTCGCCCTCACCTCGGTTGTTCCATGCATAATACGGAACATACGTCAATTTCACATCCTTATACTCAGGCTTTTTAAGCGTGGTATATAACGGAGCAGTTTTCGTCTCTGCGTCAACGTCTGGGGAATCGCAGACGTTAATCAGCTTCTTTCCATCAATCCGCAGCGCAGCCACATCCGTACCGGCAATATTCAGCATAACCGTCTCAGGCTTAGCTGCCGCGCAAACGCTGAGTGTATGAAGGTCTGTTCCGTTGTCTGCCTCCTCAAGACAGTAGATGAACGGTCCGCGGCGAAGTGCCGTCTTATTTATATCCTCGCGTACCTCACTGTTGGCAGCAATAAATTCCGGCTCCATTGAGAGTTCAATCCTGACTGTATCCCCCTTCTTCCAGTCATGTGTTATATATAAATATCCGTCCCTAAGCTGTGCGCTGTTCTCATCAAGCTCTCCTGTGACACCGCTCACCTTGAAGCTTCTGCTCCACTCCGGTATGCGGATTGCAAGGCTTCCGTGTACACTCTGCTCATTGGTGCATGAGTATACCGTGGTTCCCTGCCATGGCATATCTGTGGTGACTTCAAAGCTCAGCTCTTTTCCATTGACATCTTTTTTCACACTTCCTCCTACGAAAAGGTGTGCAAAAAGTGTATCCTCATTCTCTGTATAGGCATACATGGCAAGTGAGCTTAAAAGCCTTGCAATGTTAGGAGGGCAGCATGCGCAGCCGAACCATTTCTGGCGGATTGGTTTTACATGAAATTTTCTGGCATCCTCATGACATGCCTTCGGATATACCTCCAATGGATTTACATAGAAAAAGCTCTTTCCGTCTGCCGCCATTCCCGCAAGGACAGTATTGTAAAGTGCCCTTTCCATAACATCCGAAAAGCTTCTGTCCGGCTTTATCTCAAGCATTCTTCTGGCAAAGAACACAAGACCGATGGCTGCACAGGTCTCTGAATATGCCGTATCGTTAGGCAGGTCATAGTTAAATGAAAATGCCTCACCTAAATGCGTCGCGCCGATACCCCCAGTCACATACATTTTCTTCTGTGTGACATTATTCCACAGCTTAAGACATGCCTCATAGAGTGCGTCATCATCATCCACTCTCGCGACATCTGCCATTCCGGAGTACAGATATACTGCACGCACAGAATGTCCGAATGCCTCATCCTGCTCACGCACAGGCAGGTGCGCCTGATGGTAAAAATAGCGGAGCTCATTCTCATGTCCCTTCTTCACAACCTCAGGGTGCTCCTCGTCAAAATAATACGGTCTTGTTCCTCTCCGGTTTATAAAAAATTCTGCAAGCCTTCTGTATTTTTCTTCACCTGTCACATCGTACAGTCTCATAAGCGCCATCTCGGCAATCTCATGGCCAGGGTAGCCCTTCTTCTTTCCCTCTTCCTCACCGAAGCAGTCATACACATAGTCTGCAAATCTGCGCGCTGCGTTCAAAAGCTTATCCTTTCCTGTAGCCTCATAGTATGCGACCGCACCCTCAGTAAGGTGTCCGAAGCAATAGAGCTCATGGTTATCGCGGAGATTGGTGAACACCTTCGACATGTCATTTATAATATAGTATGTATCAAGATAGCCGTTATCCTGCTGTGCCGCACATACTATGTCGATTGCCCCATCCGCTATGCGCTCAAGCTCCTCATCCGGGTGCTGCGTAAGAGAATATGCGACCGCCTCAATCCACTTGGAAAAGTCGCTGTCCTGAAACAGGAAGCCATAAAATCTGTCCTCTAGATGTTCCATGTCCTGCGGTAGTGTCTCAAAGGTATCAAGAGGCCATACCTTATCCTGATATTTATCACCCAGCTCACGTCTGTCCTTCGTAATTTTTCCCGCCACCTTGAAATTTCTCATGCAGAAGCTCGGTGCCGCGCCTTCCACCTTGTCATTCAATGCGTCCCACTGGTATGGAATAACCTCTTTTCTTACAAGCTCCATCTTCTCCTTCCAGAACTTGTCATTTACCTGAACATTTCTCAGTGATAATGGTTTTGTATACTGCTTCATAATCCCTCCATAAATTGTTTTTGCTTATTACAACCATGGCTTCATATTATCAGTTTGTTATAGAATAGTACATGCAAAAAACACATTAAAAAGTGAAAAAAGGTTAGATAAGAGTGTATCTATACTTTAAGCTGTTCCCCGCCTCCTCATGGATTACATTTCCTGCACGGGTCATATCCCATACTTATAAGCTCTTCCCTCGTCCCTGTATAATCCCATCTGTTTTCTGCCTTTATCTGCCTGACTGATGAACACGATGGATAATGAAACTTCTTCGTGTTCATATTCGCAACATAGCCCCCGCCTGACTGCGTTGTCTCCTGTGCTGTCTCTTCTGTGGTACTCTGTTGTGTTATCTCCTGTGTAGTCTGCAAATCATCCGCAAGCCGGCTGTCACCCGTCGCATAATCTATTACAATTCCATCCTGTACATTGTAGATAAACATGCAGAAGCTTAACCCGTCACCATCTCCAAGGCTTGCCGCCTCCATCAGGACCCCCTTTGCAACAAGATTATCCCCATCAAATATAGGCGTTACCCTGTACAACTGTTTCACACTCTCATCATACTTCAGAGTATCTAAAACCTGATTTTCAAGCTCCAGCATATCAAGATTCAGCTGTCTTGTTCCTGTAATCAGATTTCTTGTATCATCATTTATACCTGAAACAGCATACATGAGAAGATGACATCTATTGTATAAATACATATCCGGTATAACCGATTTATCGTACTTTGCCGTGTGCCAGCCGCTCGGCTTAATATGTCCGATTTCTCCCCTCTCCTCCGCAGGCAGAGTCATGTAGGAGAACAGTCCTGCACATGTTCCACACCTCCCCAGTTCATCCAGCTCCGACAGATAAATAAAGCTGTCCCCCGGATAAGCTTTTATTTTCTCATTGAAAAAAGGGACATTGTCATTGACCACATAGAAATCTGTCCCACTATATTCCGGTATGGAAAGGCTGCTGACATCTACCAGAACATCCTCTTCTGATAGTGCCTCACCGGTCGAAACGATGTCATCTGAGGTATCCGTGGGAGCCATTGTCTCTGTATGTGAAAACGGTTCCTTTATGGAGGCAGTATAATCCGGACTATCACACCCTGTAATTGTACACAACAAAAAAACTGATACTGCCAACATAATACTTCTCAGCTTTTTTGTATTTTTATTATCTTTTTCTGTACTAATCTTAAATTCTCCGCCAGATTGTTCCGTTATTTCTCCAAAACACTTTTTTATGTGCATATTCCCATCTCCTCTGAATATACTTTTGCGTGTCTAATACACCGAAAATAAGTTTCTGATACATTGTCGCCGAATGATTGTTTCATATGCAATGCGGAGGAATGAGGCACAGCTGTGGCTACGTCGATTGACAACAACGCGGCAGATGAAAAATCAGGCAAGTCAAGGTGTAAGTTATTTATTATTCGATGTACTAGTATATCATTCACAATTATTGACGACAATATAATGATATTGCATTTTTTTAACAAATTATTATTTTGAATTTTATTTTTGTTAAATTTTTAATTATTATATACAATTATCGCGCAACTATGTTATACTTTGCATATATAGTGTATTAAAGTCGATACTTACATACATTAATATGCCTGCTAAACTTAATTAAATTATTCGGAAAGGAGTATTAGAATGGGATTTTTGACAGGTAAGACAGCCATTATAACAGGCGGAGGAAGAGCCATCCTCAAGGATGGAAGCTGTGGTTCTATCGGTTACGGTATTGCGACAGCCTATGCTAAGGAGGGAGCAAATCTTGTAATCACCGGAAGAAATGTTAAGAAACTGGAAGAAGCAAAGGCTGAGCTTGAAGAGAAATTCGGCATCAAGGTTCTCCCTGTACAGGCAGATGTGAGCGCCGGCACAGATAACGAAGCTACTGTTGCCAATGTTATCAGGCAGACAATTGATACCTTCGGACGTATTGATGTGCTCATCAACAATGCACAGGCATCCGCATCCGGTGTCACTCTCGCAGACCACACAACTGAGCAGTTCGACCTTGCTGTCTACTCCGGACTGTATGCCGCCTTCTACTATATGAAGGCATGTTATCCATACCTTAAGGAGACTAAGGGTTCCGTTATCAACTTTGCATCGGGCGCAGGTCTTTTCGGAAACTTCGGTCAATGTGCCTACGCTGCTGCCAAGGAGGGTATAAGAGGTCTTACAAGAGTAGCTGCTACCGAATGGGGTCCTGATGGAATCAATGTCAACATTGTATGTCCGCTCGCATGGACCGCACAGCTTGAGAACTTTGAAAATGCATACCCTGAGGCATTCAAGGCGAATGTCAAAATGCCGCCTATGGGACACTACGGAAATGTAGAGACAGAGATAGGCCGTGTATGCGTACAGCTTGCCTCACCTGATTTCAAGTTCATGACAGGTGAAACCCTTACTCTTGAAGGTGGGCTTGGACAGAGACCATAGTCTCTGCCCACCCACTATATTATGTACTTTTCAGAAATGTCTATCATAACATCAGATGGTGTTGAATATCAAAACATCATCTGATTATTTTATATACTTATCAACATTCGCCGCGTCGACCTTCTCAAAATCCACCCACACCTGATAGCCTGTATCCGATGTTCCGGCATAGTCCTTTATTGATTTTCCTGATGAGAGGAGCACCGCAACATCGACCGCCGCATTCGCCTGATTGACTGCATTCTGGCAGACTGTAAAGTCCATCTTTCCCTCTTTTACCAGCCGGCATGCATCGGCAGTGGCATCAACACCACAGACCACTATTGTGGCAGGGTCAATTCCGCATGCCTCCATTCCCGCTATCGCTCCGACTGCCATGGAATCATTATTACTGATTACACAATCCACAGTCCTTCCTGTGGAATTAAATATCTCAAAATACTCCTGTCCTAACTCCGGACTCCAATCAGCATAGTCCTGAAAAAGATAATTAATCTTCTTGCCCGACTCATTGAGTACCCTCTTCGCTGCCTCAGTTCTGCCCTTTGTTGCGGAATGAGTCTTTTCACCCTGTAAAATCATTACATTTATCTCACTCTTGCCCGACAGCTTGTCAAGGACATACTGTGCCTGATAGCTCCCCGCTACACTCTCATTGGAAGCAACATAGATGTATTCATCCGCCTTCAGATATCCCTCATCAGGACAGTTGTTCACAAATATTACCGGCAGCCCATCTGCTGCCCTCTCAACCTGAAGCGCCGTATCGACATCTATAAGCCTGCATATTACCGCTGTATAGCCCTGGCTCTTAGCTTCCTTGACCTGTGCTACCTGCTGCTCTGCCGACTGCTCCGCATAGACGGTGTCATGTCCTATTCCCTGCTCATCGCATGCCGATTCCAATGCTGCTATCAGCATATCCCTGAAAGCATCTCCCTTAGCGCAGGTTGCTATAAGAATTCTGGCATTGCCTGTTGCTGCTGTCCCTTTACCGCCTGAACACCCTGTCAATAATACAGCAAGCATTGACACACATAACAGCAAAGAGCATATTGATTTTCTTATATATTTCATATCGCAGTCCCTCCTATACTCTGAAAGAATTAATCTGGGTCATAAGCTTTTCCGATGTGTCGGCAAGCTTCCTTGCTGTCTCAGCTACCTTCTCACTGTCATCTGTAATATTCTTTGATTCGGAAGCGATATTTCCGGCATTTCGTGAAATAAGCTCCGCACTGGCTGCCTGTTCCTCCGTTATGGAAGCGACATTGGTAGATACATCCGCAACCTTTAACATATTGGCTGCCATGTCATTAACCACCTTGTTGGCATCTACAATATTATCATATATCGTATCAAATGTTGCCACTGCCTGATGTACAAGCCGGCTGCTGGTATTTATCTCATCGACGCTGCCCTTCGCCTTATCAACCGTCTCCCCTACCAGACTTGTGACCTCATTTATAAGTGTCTGAATCTTCTGCACAGACTGATTACTGTTCGTTGCAAGACTTCCTATCTCTGTGGCAACAACCGCAAAGCCCTTTCCTGCGTCTCCTGCCCTTGCTGCCTCTATTGAAGCGTTGAGTGCCAAAAGATTCGTCTCGTCGGCAATCTCGCCAATCATTCCTACAATCTTATTGATTTCCTGAGAGGCTGCTCCAACCTTGTCAATCGACTCCTGAAGCCCATTTATGGACTGCTCTATAAGCCCCATCGCTTCGCCGACCTTCTGCATATCGTTCTTGCCTGCTTCTGCAACCTCAACCGTGACATTCATCTTGTCCTCGGCATTATTGCTGCTGTCCCTTGTATCAGAAACAACAACTGCAAGTGCTGTTGCACTCTCTGCGATTTCCTGAACGGAGGCAGAGAGCTGGTCGACTGTCCCATTGAGTTCATCTATGTTTTTTGACTGCTTAAGCGAAGCCTCATACAATCCTCCGGAGACGGATGTACTCGATTCTGCCTGTCCTTTTAACGTCTCGGATATATTCGAGATATCATTTATCATGCTTCTTATTGCAGCTGTAAATTCCTTCATGCTGTGACCCATAAGCGTAATCTCATCATTTCCCTTGGTCTTTATATCTACCGTAAAATCGCCGGAGGCCATTGTCACGATAGAGTCCGTGAGAGAACGAATCGGCTTAATCATAAAATGAATCATTCTTTCCATAAGTACCAGAATAACAGCAAGAACAACCACCGCAACTACTATCATTGTAGTTCTAAGTGACGCAAGCTCTGAGAAAACAGCGCTCTCCGGTACATAGCATACAAGCACCCAGTTAGTTCCTGTTATCTCCCTGAAATCAACAATGTTCCCATCAAGGGTCATCGCCGTGTAATTCTGCTGTGATATTCTGTTTCCTATTGTACCAAGAAAGCCTGTACCATCGCTAAGCTTTCCGGTCAGTGTGTCATCACTCTTTGATAATATACTCATGTTATCCTTGTCAACAAGAATTGCCTGTGCATCATCCATACTGATAAAAGAATCGACAATAACCTGTATATGGGCTATCGGCACATCGACAACAAGAAGTCTTGTATTCTTTGCCTTTGCATTGCCACCCGCTTTTTTTGAATCGCGGAGTATAGCTCCGGCACTAACCACATCAGTCCCGGCTTCATTGACATGCACATCACCGAATGCCATATTAACTCTTGTCAATGCCTCATTATACCATGCTGATGATGTATCTGCCGTCTTTTTATAGTCCACACCCGACGCCTGCATAACCTTTCCCGATGTATCCGCTATGTAAAATCCGTCCGGATAATCAGAGCTTCTTCCATAATAGCTGTCAAGCAGGCTCTGAAGCTGTGCGTCTGTGTAGTCCAGCGTCTCTATATCCTGCTTAAAGGTACTGAACACATTCAGCTTCTCCGTCATCCATGCCTCAATCCGCGATGCCTGATTCTTAGTTGAAAGTTCAAGTAACTGCATTGACTGATCCGTAATTATATTCTTGGAAATCGTATACGAAATTATAATCAGTATAAGCACAAGAATCAGCACCAGTGCACTGACCGCAGCAAGAATCTTGGTTTTGATTGAAGTTATGGACTTCCTATGCTCTTTCTGCTCTCTCATATAAAAATCCCTCCTTAAAATAGTAATATCAGATAACATATAACCTGAATAATTCTTATTATTGTTAAATATTACCATATTATAAAGGATTTTTCTATAGTTTTTAGCAATTTTGTCAATTATGCTATCCTTTAGGTTGTTATTGGAGGATTTTTTTAATCTGAACATAAAATTCCAGCGTCTTATACTCCGATAGATTTTACTTTTCGCCTGGCTTAATTCTTAGCTTATAATATTTTTATTATTGTAGTGTCTTTAAAATCCTAATAAAAGTAAACTATCAGGCTTCTTGCTTTTTATATTCAAAAGTCACTCCGCTTTATACTTTTCAATTACTGTCAAAACCTCATTCATTTTTGAATCGTTAACATCAATTCTTAGAGTAACCGGCTTTGATAAATCGACACTAAACAATCCCAGAATTGATTTCGCATTTACGATGTATTTTCCGCTTATCAGTTCAAAGGTGTTAAAAAGGCATTTTCAGATTTTCCAGACAAATCTTTTGTTGCCTCTTTAATCCCATCGAAATCAGAATAATCCAAGGAATTTAGCTTTTAAATTTTCTTTCTGCAAACGGACATTTCCTCAAATATATATTTATCTGCTCTGTATGCCATCTGTGCATCACGTCTATCTTTATTGTTCACCATACTTTCTTTCCTTTACACTTTGATTACTGTACCTATCCTTCTCATTTATCTTTTATCAATGCTGTTATCTCTTCATGCTCCGGCATTACTCTCAATGCTCCCTTTCTTGTTGTCACAATGGATGCCGCCGCATTTGCAAACTGAAGCATCTCGAACAAATCCTTCTCAGACAGTGCTTCCAGACCCTTCTCCAATACCGCATTCAATACACATGCCATAAATGTATCCCCTGCCCCTGTTGTCTCAATGGTATCATCCCGAAGAAACGGCTCACAAAAAACACTTTTTCCATTGTAAAACGCTTTACTCCCGTTTTTCCCCATAGTCGCACAGACTAATGTAGGATGACTCTTTGCCAGAATTATTTCAATTCCTCTTTCGATATCATCTGTTCCTGTTAAAAATGCAATTTCATCATCTGATATCTTGAGAATATCACACTGGCTGATTCCATACCACATATGACGTCCTGCATCCTCTAAATTCTTCCATAATGGCGGTCTGAGATTCGGATCAAAAGAAATAAGCACATCTTCACTTTTCGCTTTTTCAACTGCCTTCTTTGTCACTTTTTCAATATGCTCATCTGTCATTGACAAGGTTCCAAAATGAAATATCTTTGTATCCGCAAGCATATCCTCGTGAACCTCATCCCAACGCAGCATCATGTCTGCTCCAGGATTACGATAAAAAGAAAAACTTCTATCACCATCTTTATCCGTATGAACGAAAGCCAGTGTGGTATGTACTGTATCATCTACCAATAGATTATCCGTATTGATTCCCTGATTCCTTACAGCTTGTATCAACATCTGTCCCAATGCATCAGCTCCTACTTTTCCAATAAATGCAGTCTTTTTTCCAAGGTTTTGCAGCATCGACAGCACATTACAAGGTGCTCCGCCCGGATTTGCCTCCAGCAAAGGATTTCCCTGTGCACTTAACCCATTTTCTGTAAAGTCAACCAATAACTCACCCAACGCCACAACATCAAATGTTTTCATATAGTCATCTCCCTAATCAACTACAATATCGTATTTCTGAATATTAACAACTGCCTTACCATCACACGCAAAACGAATTCCGTCAGCCTCTATTGGCGTGTAAAAAGTAGAACTAAGCACCTGTTGTCCATCATTTAAGAATAAATCCGGACATTCCCACATTGTTCCGAGCTTCCCATCTCTGTCACTTGCCAAAACGGATACGTAATTCCATCTTATCACATCTTCAGAGTGAAATAACACGACCTGAGGAACGCCTTTGTCTGTCTTATTCCCCACTACCATATAGTATCCGTCTTCCCCTTTCCATATCTTTGGATCCCTGAAATGCTCTCTGCTAAAATGTTCCGGCAACATATCCCCCGTTATTACGGGATTTTGTTCCAACTTGTTATACGTTTTTCCGTCCCCCAGCGCAAGACACTGGTTCTGATATGTAACCTTCTCCTTTTTTATTTCTTTTTCTATCACACCTGTGTAAACCAGAAGATGACCTTTCTCTGTCTCGATTCCTGAGCCGGAAAAACATCCTGCTTCATCGTAAGCTTTGTCAGGAGCAAGTGCAACCGGTAATTCTGTCCATTTGATAAAATCTTCTGTTTCATAGTGTCCCAAGTGCATTGGTTCCCATACTTCGCTATATGGATGAAACTGATAAAACAAATGCACCTTTCCCTGATAAGCAGAAAAACCATTTGGATCATTCATCCACAGGGTGGTGTAACATGGAGTACCGGCAGCTTCTCTCTCGGTATACGATTCTCATCAATATATGTATTCGCCTTTCTAAATTTATCCATATAAGCTCCTTTCTACAACACAATTACTTCCTCTGTCCCGACATCAAAAAAATGCATTCTATGGGGAACAAATACGAAATCTACTTCATCCCCAACCCTGCATAATTCATATTTTGAAACTCTGGCTACTGTTGTAGCATCTCCACATTCAAAGTATAAATTATTTTCATTTCCCAGGATTTCAGTATTATCTACCACAGCATTCATCTTATTTTCTTTGTAAACATCAATATTTTGAGGGTCAAACTTAATATCCTCGCCTCTAATTCCAAGTATCATTTTGTTACCATGTTTACGAAGTTTGCCTGCTATTTCTTCTGTTATCTTCATTTCCCCTTCCTTTTCAGAATATAATCTCATTTTTATTCTACTGTCTTTCATAATTCTTTTTACGATAATGATAGGTATTTATCCTTTGGAGCAGCGTCACGCTCTCCACATGCATTGAAACTTTATCTCGCATTAACATTCGCGGACGTGTGTGTGCAAAATATATTATTTACCCACCCTTGAACGCTTGCAAGAGCATTTTATCCCCGTAAAAGTATGACCGTTTCAATATCTTCAGTATGTGCAAATATTTTCGATTATTCAGATTGACAAACATCATTTCTTATTGTACCATAGCATCATAAAGGAAATGGGTTTTCACTGGGTAGGGATTATTCCTGACAGGACTTGCTCGTTTCTTTTTTTATATCCAAGACATCATACAAGTACATTTTTCCTGAAGCTGCATGTCTAATTAATAGTCTCGCACTGAATAAATTGTATCGCTCAACATCTCCATTTTCATCATATACTGGCACTGCAAATCTTGTGTCATAACGGTACCATCCATTTTTTGCATGTCTACTGTGCTTATTTTTCTTATTATCTTCAAAGGTCTTTGATGTTGCGATTTCTATCATCTCTGGGATAGCCTGTGCAGCATTTGCTTTCGCTTTAGCAATAGTTCCCTTTATATGCTTTGTGTAATTTGAGCCAGAATATTCATCAGGAAGATCTGTACCGATATAAATAATATCTTCTGTTTCAGCTATTCGATAAATGTCTCCCACATACTGCCTAAGATATTTTTCAACATCACTCCACTCTACAGAACGTTTTCCTTTAAATGCAATATCGTTAATCATAACAATATTGTTGCCGTCAACATCCTGAATAACTGAAACATTTCGCTTAATATTTTTTGACTCATTTTCCTGATTGATTCCTCTGTAGATTTCAATCAATTCAAAATATCTTAGTAATCTTCTTTTTGTTTCTAAATCTGGGTCTTTAAATAATTCAATTGGGCTTATATGTAATTCTTCTAGTCTGGCAAAGATTTTTTCATATATATTCATACTATAATATCCTTCTATATTTTTCCGTATTTTCAGATATTGTATCATAGAACTATAATCGAATCTAGAGATTCCAATCCAAATCCCAGACCATGTGGCAATGGTCGGAAACCTCATAACAAAGCAGATGCGAAAACAGTAATTAATGCATCATATACACCATGTCCAATGATCAGGGATAAAGTAGAACAATTTTTAATCTTTAATCTGCAAAAACAGAAAAATGCTCCTATACACGCTGTCATAACCATTTGTACAAGATTTCCACTGAAGAAATGAAAAACCCCGAAAAAGACTGATGAAATAATAACTGCTATGATATCCTTACCAGCAACACGTTTGATTTTTTCAAAAATAAATCCTCTGAATACAAACTCTTCAACAAGTCCAATTGCAAATATACAATAAAAGAATTCATAAATGAATTGCCATAGGTATTTATATCTTTTTCCACTATCTACAAATTCACCAAAACCAATTAGATGTGGTATTAATGTCAGCAAAACCGACATTATAGCTCCAATTAGGATACCAACAATAATTTGCATTCCTATTTTCTCTTTGCTAAACCCATAATCTGTCAACTTGTCTTTATTAACAATC
>QWCY01003463.1_pt1 | contig 21833 bp, 16 predicted proteins | sample 1972631 | NCBI WGS metagenome assembly QWCY01 (sample SAMN09866696, study PRJNA288562) | Human gut metagenome isolate pre1_stool, whole genome shotgun sequencing... | isolation source: gut | host: Homo sapiens | place: USA: California
GTGATTTTTTGTCAAGCACTTTTTTCAGAAGCTTTTCGATTTTACTGAACATGTGGCTCGTTTTTCAACGTATCCATATTGGTTCTTTCGCTTTGCTTCTGCCGCTTTCAGAAGTCATTCTTTCCGGCAGCCCTTGGCGCTCAAGTATAATACCATATCCCGACACGTTTGGCAACCCCTTTTTTCACTTTTTTCGTTTCTTTTTTCGTCTTTGACTTTTTGACTAGTTTTTTAACTGCAATTTACACGTTCCTTGACACGGAAGCCGTGGTGGCCTCAGAGGTCATTTTTCTCTATATAATAAGGTATTGTTCTATCCAAACTTCCAGAGAAGTATACACCGCCGTGGATATTACGCCCCGGAATGCAAACACTTTCCTTGCACAGTTTGTCAAGAGCTTTGGCCTCAAATTTTGCTCCAAGATTCTTGGCTCAATTTTGGCGAAACCGCCAAAACACAAAATGTAGTGGTTTCTCCATTGACATATCACTAAATAGTGATATCATAGAATCACATCAATTGAACGCATCCCAAGACTGCTTTGCGGGTGCCTCTTGCGAAAGAGGCACCCGTTTGAACTGCACACAGATAGAACGACGGAGGAACACTATGAAGATCATCAAGCGCAACGGTTCGGAAGTTCCATTTGATATCACCAAGATCATCACTGCGGTCACCAAGGCCAGCGACTCGGTCAGCCGCAAGAGCAGCCTGACCCAGGAGCAGATCCTGTCCATCGCCAACGATGTCACGGAGCAGTGCCAGGCGCTGAACCGTGCCGTGAGCGTGGAAGAGATTCAGGACATGGTGGAGAACAAGCTGATGGACATTCAGGCCCACGATGTAGCCCGCCATTATATCACCTACCGTTATGTGCAGAGCCTGAAGCGCCAGACCAACACCACCGACGAGCGCATCCTCAGCCTGATCGAGTGCCAGAACGAGGAAGTCAAGCAGGAGAACGCCAACAAGAACCCCACCGTGAACAGCGTCCAGCGCGACTATATGGCTGGTGAGATCTCCAAAGACCTGACCGCCCGCCTGCTGCTGGACCCGGAGATCGTCAAGGCACACAATGAGGGCCTGATCCACTTCCACGATTCCGACTACTTTGCGCAGCACATGCACAACTGCGATCTGGTCAACCTGGAGGATATGCTGCAGAACGGCACTGTCATCTCCGGCACCTATATTGAAAAGCCCCACAGCTTTTCCACTGCCTGCAACATTGCCACCCAGATCATTGCGCAGGTGGCATCCAACCAGTACGGCGGCCAGAGCATCAGTCTGACCCATCTGGCTCCCTTTGTGGATGTCTCCCGCAAGAAGATCGCCGCTGAAGTCGAAGCAGAGATGGAAGGGCTGGACGTTACCCCGGAGCGCAAGAAGGAGATCGTGGAGCGCCGCCTGCGCAACGAGATCAACCGCGGTGTCCAGACCATCCAGTATCAGGTCGTGACTCTGATGACCACCAACGGTCAGGCCCCCTTCATCACCGTGTTCATGTATCTGGGAGAAGCCCGCAACGCACAGGAAAAGGCCGACCTTGCCATCATCATCGAGGAGACCATCCGTCAGCGCTATCAGGGCGTGAAGAACGAGGCCGGTGTCTGGATCACCCCCGCCTTCCCCAAGCTGATCTATGTGCTGGAAGAGGACAACATCCGCCCCGGCACTCCTTATTATTACCTGACCGAATTGGCTGCCAAGTGCACTGCCAAGCGGATGGTGCCCGACTACATCTCCGAGAAGAAGATGCTCGAGCTCAAGGTGGACAAAAACGGCGAAGGCCATTGCTACACTTGCATGGGCTGCCGCAGCTTTCTGACCCCCTATGTGGACCCCGAGACCGGCAAGCCCAAATACTACGGCCGCTTCAATCAGGGTGTTGTCACCATCAATCTGGTGGATGTAGCCCTTTCCTCCGGCGGCAACTTCGAGAAGTTCTGGAAGATCTTTGACGAACGCCTGGCTCTCTGCCACAAGGCACTGCAGGCCCGCCATCAGCGTCTGATGGGCACCCCCAGCGATGCCGCCCCCATTCTGTGGCAGTACGGCGCACTGGCCCGCCTGAAGAAGGGCGAGAAGATCGACAAGCTGCTCTTTGGCGGCTACTCCACCATCAGCCTGGGCTACGCCGGTCTGTATGAGTGTGTGAAGTATATGACCGGCAAGAGCCACACCGATGCCGGTGCCAAACCCTTTGCCCTGAGCGTGATGCAGCATATGAACGACAAGTGCACCGAGTGGAAGAAGGCCGAGAACATGGATTACTCTCTCTACGGCACCCCGCTGGAATCCACCACCTACAAGTTTGCCAAGTGCCTGCAGAAGCGGTTCGGCATCGTGCCCGGCATCACCGATAAGAACTATATCACCAACAGCTACCACGTCCATGTTTCGGAGCCCATTGATGCCTTTACCAAACTCAAGTTTGAGAGCGAGTTCCAGAAGCTGTCCCCGGGCGGTGCCATCAGCTATGTGGAAGTGCCCAACATGCAGGACAATCTGGAGGCCGTGATAAGCGTGCTGCAGTTCATCTATGATAACATCATGTACGCCGAGTTGAACACCAAGTCCGATTACTGCCAGTGCTGCGGCTACGACGGAGAGATCAAGATCGTTGAGGATGACGGCAAGTTGGTGTGGGAGTGTCCCAAGTGCGGCAACCGTGACCAGAACAAGCTGAACGTTGCCCGCCGCACCTGCGGTTATATCGGCACCCAGTTCTGGAACCAGGGCCGGACACAGGAGATCAAGGATCGGGTGCTGCATCTGTAACCCTCTCAGTCAACGCTTCGCATTGACAGCTCCCCCGAGAGGGGGAGCTTTTTATATGGAGTTTTATCTATGAATTACGCAACAATCAAGTATTACGACATTGCCAATGGGCCGGGGGTGCGCACCAGCATCTTTGTTTCGGGCTGCAGGCACCACTGCCCGGGCTGCTTCAACGAGGTGGCATGGGATTTCGGGTACGGTCAGCCCTTCGACAAGGCTGTGCGCAACGAGATCTTTGCATCCTGCCAGCCCGACTATATTGCAGGCATCTCCCTGCTGGGCGGTGAGCCTTTTGAGCCGGAGAATCAGCGGGAGCTGCTGCCCTTTGTCCGCAACTTCAGGGCGCTGTACCCGAATAAGAGCGTCTGGTGCTATTCCGGTTACACCTGGGAGCAGCTGACCGGCAGTGTTCCCTGCCCGGCCCGCTGTGAGGTCACCGATGAGCTGCTGAGTCTGCTGGATGTTCTAGTGGATGGCCGCTTTGTGGAAGCCCAGCACGATATCTCCCTGCGCTTCCGGGGCAGCTCCAACCAGCGGCTTCTGGATGTGCCCAAGAGCCTTGCCGCAAAGGCCCCCGTCTGGTGGGAGGATGAAAAAGTCTTTGCGACACATACCATGGAACGGTAAGGAGATTTGACCCTCTCAGTCATCGCTGCGCGATGCCAGCTCCCCCGAAAGGGGGAGCTTTTTGCATCTTCCGGTCAGCACAAATAAAGCTCCCCCTTCGGGGGAGCTGGCTGCGAACATCGTGAGCAGACTGAGAGGGTTTGCCCCGCAAAAACAACAGCATCTGCAAAATTCGCCAATTTTCTGAATTCAGAAGCGAACCTTGCAGATGCTGTTTCTTTTCTCACTCCCGGCTGCCCACGGCGTCCTCGATGACACCCAGGAACTCCTGGCCATAGCGGGCGGCCTTTTTCTCACCCACACCGGGGATATTGAGCAGTTCCTCCACGCTCAGGGGTTTTTTCAGCGCCATCTGGCGGAGGGTGGAATCATTGAACACCATATAGGCAGGGAGCTTCTGCTTTGCGGCCAGCCGCTTGCGCAGGGCATAGAGGGCCGCCAGCAGCTTCTCGTCCGCTTCGCTGAGGGCATCCTCATCGGCACGGCGGCGGGAGGCCGAGGCCAGCCGCTTTGCACTGGCCGCGGCACGCTGGCGGGCCTGTGCCGCCTGCTCCTCCACCTGTTCGGCAGCCTGTGCTGCCAGCAGACAGTTGGAACAGTTCTCGCACTTCTGGGGTGCGGCCTCGCCGAAGTAGCTCAGCAGATACCCCCGCAGGCAGCGCGGCGTGGTGGAGTAGAAGGTCATGTACTTAAGCCGTTCCTCTGCCTTGCGTGCCGCTTCGGCCTTGACATCCGCAGGCAGGCCGTTGTCAGCCTCCATCTCCTTGTCGATGAAGAACCGGATGGTGCGCACATCGGTGCCGGAATAGAGCAGGGTGCAGCGGGCTGGCTCCCCGTCACGGCCCGCGCGGCCCGCCTCCTGATAATAGCTCTCCAGATCCTTGGGCATATTATAATGGATGACGAACCGGACGTTTGGCTTATCGATGCCCATGCCGAAGGCATTGGTCGCCACCATGATCTGCACCCGGTCATAGAGGAAATCGTCCTGATTCTGCCGCCGGGTATCCGCATCCAGTTTGGCGTGGTAGGCTGCCGCACGGATCCCCCGGCTCTGCAGCAGGCGGGTGGTCTCGTCCACCTGCCGGGTGGTGCTGCAATAGATGATGCCCGCATTGTCCCGCTCCCTGAGTACAAGGTCGAGCAGAACTTTGGGCTTCTCGCTGGGCAGGGCCCTGCGGGTGGCAAAATAGAGGTTGGGCCGGTCGAAGCTGGTGGTCACCTCGTAGGGGGTGTGGAGTTCCAGATGGGTGCGGATGTCCTCCCGCACATGGGCCGTGGCGGTGGCCGTAAAGGCTCCCACCACCGGACGCTTGGGCAGGCTGTCCACAAACGCCCTGATGCGCAGGTAGCTGGGGCGGAAGTCCTGCCCCCACTGACTGATGCAGTGGGCCTCGTCCACCGTGACCATGCTGATCTCCCGCTCCTGCGCAAACCGCTGGAAGCCCGGCATCTCCAGCCGCTCCGGAGCCACATAGATGATCTTATACCACCCCTCCCGGGCGCGGCGGAGCATCAGAGCCTTCTGGTTGTCCGTCAGGCTGTTGTTCAGGAAAGCTGCCGCCACACCGGCCTGTACCAGCGCCCCCACCTGATCCTTCATCAGGCTGACCAGCGGCGAGACCACGATGGTGATGCCCGGCAGCAGCAGGGCCGGCACCTGATAGCAGATGGACTTGCCCGCACCTGTGGGCATCACGGCCAGCACATCCTGCCCGGCCAGCAGGCGGGAGACGATCTCCTCCTGCCCCGGGCGGAAGCTGTCGTAGCCAAAGACTTTTTTCAGAATACTATGCGGACTTTCCATGATTCCTCCTATCCATACAAAACCGCTCCGTCATTGCTTCGCAATGCCACCTCTCCTGGTAGGAGAGGCAAGTCTTGGCTCCCCTACCAGGGAAACTGGACGCAAAGCGGCCTGAGAGGTTTATAACCCAATCAGTATACCACAACTCCCCGGATAATTGTAAAACATCTCTGACATTTCCCTCGTTCGATAGCATTTCCTGCACAAAAATGCTATAATATGGGTACATATCTCCATCCCGGCTCCTGCCTTGTGCATCTGCCGGAAAAGAGCAAAGGAGTATTTTGTATGGCTCAGAAATTGATCACCTTCGCCGTCCCGTGCTACAACTCGGCGGCATATATGCGCCACTGCATCGAGACCCTGCTCTCCGCCGGGGAGCAGGCCGAGATCATCCTGGTGGACGATGGTTCCACCAAGGATGACACCCCCGCCATCTGCGACGAGTACGCCGCCAAATATCCCACCATCGTCAAGGCCATCCATCAGGAGAACGGCGGCCACGGCGAGGGCGTGAATCAGGGCATCCGCAACGCCACCGGCCTGTATTACAAGGTAGTGGACAGCGACGACTGGCTGGACGAAGCAGCCCTCAGGACCGTGCTGGCCAAGCTGAACACGCTGACTGCCCGGGGCACCGCGCCTGACCTGATGATCTGCAACTATGTCTACGAGCATGTGGAGGACAACACCAGCCACACCGTGCGCTACACCAACGTGTTTCCCCAGAACCGGCTGTTCAACTGGACGCATGTCGGCCACTTCCGGCCCGACCAGAACCTGCTGATGCACTCGGTGATGTACCGCACGCAGGCGCTGCGGGACTGCGGCATGGTGCTGCCCAAGCACACCTTCTATGTAGACAACATCTTTGTCTACCAGCCCCTGCCCTTTGTCAAGAGCATGTACTATATGGATCTGGACCTGTACCGCTACTTCATCGGCCGGGCCGACCAGAGCGTGAACGAGAGTGTGATGGTCAAGCGGGTGGACCAGCAGCTGCGGGTGACCCGCCACATGATCGACTGCCAGGACCTGGATGCCCTCAAGGGCCAGAAGAAGCTGCGCAGCTATATGCTGCACTACCTCTCCATGATGATGGCCATCAGCGACATCTTCCTGCTGCTGGACGGCAGTGCCGCCGCAAAGCAGAAGGAGAACGAACTGTGGGCCTACCTCAAGGCACACACCAGTGCCGGGGTCTACCGCTCCATCCGCTACGGCTTTGGCGGCGTGACCAACCTGAAGATCCCCAAGGGCGACAAACTCGTGCTGGGCGGTTACCGCCTTGCACAGAAGATTTTTAAATTCAATTAACAAATGTTGCTTTTCCTCCTCAGATAAGATATACTTTTTAACGTATCTTAATTTCTCAGGAGGATCTCATTTTATGGAGCAATTGCTCATTTGCATGTCTCTTTCGCTCATTGCAGGCCTGTTGGCATCCCGTGCAGCGAAAGCGGTCCGTCTGCCGGCTGTCACCTCTTATCTGGTGGCAGGGCTTCTGCTGGGCCCCTTCTTTCTGGGTCGGCTGGGCCTGAGCGGCTGGGGCTTCGGCTTCGGGAGCCTTGCTCAGGTCGAGAGCTACGGCATCATCACACAGGTGGCACTGGGCTTCATCGCCTTTGTCATCGGCAACGAGTTCCGGCTCAGCGCGTTGGAGAAAATGGGCAGGCAGGCGGTCACTGTGGGCATCCTGCAGGCCGTTATCACCACCGTGCTGGTGGATATCGCTCTGGTGGCCCTGCACTTTGCCCGGCCGGATGTCATCTCAATGGCATCGGCCATCACGCTGGGTGCCATCGCCTCTGCCACAGCCCCTGCCGCCACCCTGATGGTGGTCAAGCAGTACAAGGCAAGCGGTCCCCTGACCCGCCTGCTGCTGATGGTGGTCGCCATTGACGATGCCGTGGGTCTGGTGCTCTTCTCGGCCTCTTTCGGCATCGCAAACGCGCTGGAACAGGGCCGCATCGACCCCATCAGCGTCCTTCTGGAGCCTCTGGTGGAGATCGCACTCAGCCTGGGTCTGGGCGCGCTGGCCGGTCTGCTGCTCAACCAGCTGGAGATCTACTTCCACTCCCGCTCCAAGCGCATGAGCCTTTCGGTGGCCTTTGTGCTGCTGACGGTAGGCCTTTCCATGGTCAGCTTTGAGGTCGGCCCCATCCACTGCAGCTTCTCGCTGCTGCTGGTCTGCATGATGACCGGCACCGTGTTCTGCAACATCTGCCCCACTTCCGATGAGCTGATGGACCGCCTGGACCGCTGGGTAAGCCCGGTGAACATCCTGTTCTTCGTGCTGTCCGGCGCGGAGCTGGATCTGAACATCCTCGCAAACCCCATGGTCCTGCTCATTGGTGCCGTCTATATCGCTTCCCGCTCTCTGGGCAAGATCTCCGGCTCCTATGTCAGTTGCAAGGCCACCCGCTGCAGCGAGAAGATCCAGAAGTATCTGGGCATCACCCTGCTGCCGCAGGCCGGTGTGGCGCTGGGTATGGCCGCCGAGGCTGCCGAGCTTTCCGACGGCCACATGGTGCGCAACGTGGTGCTCTTCTCGGTGCTGGTGTACGAGCTGGTGGGCCCGACCCTGGCCAAGCTCAGCCTGACCGCCGCAGGCGAGATCATTCCCGAGGGCCGCACGAGCGCCCGTACCACCAACAAGCCGGAGGAGCCGGTCAGCGTGGACTGATCTTCCCCATCAGCCTCACCGCAGGTGACGGAGCGTTCTTACACTACAAAAGCCGCTGCACAGTTGTTACGCTGTGCAGCGGCTTTCTGTTTGCTCTTTATTTCAGCACGATCTCATCGTTCTCAGCATCCACGGTCAGGGTGGAGCCGGAAACAAGGGTGCCATCGATGATCTTTTCAGCGGCGGGGTCCTCCACAGCCTTGCGGATGGTCCGGCGCAGGTCGCGGGCACCAAACTTGCCGCCCTGGCTCTTGTGCACCAGCGCTGCCAGTGCCGCCGGGGTATAGCTGTAGGCAATGCCCTTGGCCTCCATGCTGGGCTTGTACTCGTCCAGCATCAGGGCGGCAATGCCCTGCAGGGTCTCCTCGCTCAGCGGCTTGAAGGTGATGACCTCATCCACGCGGCCCAAAAACTCGGGGCGGAGGAACTGGCTCAGTGCCTTGCGGCTCTTCTCCTCGTTTCGCTCCTCCTCGCTGCGGTTGAAGCCCAGACTTGCGGTGGTCTGGTCGCTGCTGCCCGCATTGGAGGTCATGCAGATGACGGTGTTGGAGAAATCCACGGTGCGGCCCTGGGCATCGTTGATCTTGCCCTCGTCCAGGATCTGCAGCAGGATATTCATCACATCGGGATGGGCCTTTTCGATCTCATCGAACAGCACCACGCTGTACGGGCGGCGGCGGACCTTTTCGGTCAGCTGACCCGCCTCCTCGTAGCCCACATAGCCCGGAGGGGAACCGATCATGCGGGACACAGCGTACTTTTCCATATACTCGCTCATATCCAGCCGGATCAGCGGATCGGGGCCGTCAAAGAGCTGGTTTGCCAGCTGCTTCACCAGCTCCGTCTTGCCCACGCCGGTGGGGCCCACAAAGATAAAGCTGGCCGGACGGCGGCGGCCCGAGAGGTCGGCGCGGCTGCGCTTGACCGCCTGTGCCACCAGATGCACGGCATCGTCCTGACCGATGATCTTCTTTTTCAGCTCGGTCTCAAGGCTGGCGAGCTTTGCATACTCGGTCTCCCGGATCTTCACCGCCGGGATGCCCGTCCACAGCTCAATGACCTTGGCCACATCGTCCATGGTCACCTGGATCTCCCCGGCCGCGGCCTGCTTGGCGGGCAATTCCCGCTCCAGCTGCGCCATCCGGGTCTTGCGCTCTGCCACACGCTCGTAATCGATGGGCTCGTTCACATCGGCGTTTTCCATGTCGGCCTCTTCCTGCTTGAGAGCCTCCAGTTCCTTCTGCATGGTCAGGTACTCGGAGATGACCGGGTGGGCCAGATTACAGCAGGCACAGGCCTCGTCCAGCAGGTCGATGGCCTTGTCGGGCAGATAGCGGTCGGTGATATACCGCTCGCTCAGGGTCACGGTGGCGTTCAGCACATCGGCGGGCACCTGCACATGGTGGTGCTCCTCGTAGTAATGCTTGATGCCGCCCATCACGGCCAGCGTATCAGCGACGCTGGGTTCCTCCACCCGCACGGGCTGGAACCGGCGCTCCAGCGCCTGGTCCTTCTCGATATACTTGCGGTACTCGTTGAAGGTGGTGGCACCGATGACCTGGATCTCGCCGCGGGAGAGGGCGGGCTTCAGGATATTGCCCGCATTCATGGCACCCTCGCTCTCACCGGCAGAGGTAATGGTGTGGATCTCGTCAATGAACAGGATGACGTTGCCCGCCGCCTTGACCTCGCTCAGCAGGCCCTTGACTCGCTGCTCGAACTGGCCGCGGAACTGGGTACCTGCCACAAGGCTGGTCAGGTCGAGCAGGAAGATCTCCTTATCCTGCAGCCCTGCCGGCACCTGCCCCTTGGCAATGCGCTCCGCAATGCCCTCGGCAATGGCGGTCTTGCCAACGCCCGCTTCACCAATGAGGCAGGGGTTGTTCTTCTGGCGGCGGCTCAGGATCTGGATGGTGCGGTAGATCTCCCGGTCGCGGCCGATGATATCATCCAGCTTCCCCTCCCGGGCTTTGCGGGTCAGGTTCTCGCAGTAGGTATCCAAAAACTTGCGGCGGGGCGGCTTTTTCTCATTTTTGCCCGTCTTCTTTTCGTTTTTGCCGTTCTGGGCACCGCCGTTCACCCCCAGCGGGAAGGTGGCGCTGGAGCCGGGCACAAGGTCGCCGTCCTCCTCGCTCTGGTCCGGCTGGCCCATGCCCATCATCATGGAGAAGGGGTTCATGTTGCTCATGTCCCCCATCTCCTGCATCATGTTTTCCATCCGGTCTTCCATGGCATCCATGTCCTCGTCGGACATGCCGAACTGCTTCATCAGATCATCGACCGGTTTGATGTGCATCTCCCGGGCACAGTGCAGGCAGTACCCCTCGTTTTTCATCTGGCCATTTTCCATCCGCTGGACAAAAATAATGGCAGGCCGCTTCTGGCATCGAATGCAGACCATTGTTCCTCCTTTTCCCTCCCCGCTCAGACAAACGGGTTGAACACATTGAATACTTTATAGTAAAGGCTGCCGCTCATCACCGTGTCGTTGAGCATGGTGAGGTTGCCGCCGGTGATCACAATGAGCGCCCAAACCACGCAGAGCACCAGATAGATGTCCACAAGGCTGGCAATGCCGCCCACGCCCCAGCCCAGCCAGTGGTTCACTGCACCGATCACGGGCAGCTTGTTCACCAGCCCCAGCACCGTGACCAGCAGGCTGACCAGCATCCGCAGCAGCGCGAACGCCACAAAGAACAGCACCAACGAGATCACCGGGGTCAGCAGCGGAGCCAGCACCTTCTGGACGATGGTATCCGCCAGCACAACGGCGTTGTCATTGAGGACGGCAGAGATGGAGCGCTCGCAGGCATCCACGATGGATGCCCGAAACGCCTCGGGCAGAAAGCCCGCGTACCGCTGGGCAATGCCATCCAGACTGACGGCTCCCCCGGCGGCGATATTGGCAGCGATCTGGTCCCGGAAGCTTCCGGCGAGGAAGCGCTCGAACACCTGCCCGGCTGCCCAGCCTGAAAAGGCTCTGGCACCGAACAGGCTGATGAGGCTGCCCGTCAGCTGCACCACCGAGGCCAGAAAGCCTTTGCGGGCATACCGGACGGCCAGCACCAGCCAGACCACCGTACATAGGATATCAAAAATAAATGACGGATTCTTGAACATACGTTTAACCTTATTCCGAACTGGCTCACCCTCTCAGTCACGACTGCCGTCGTGCCAGCTCCCCCAAAGGGGGAGCCAACGCTTCTGACAGGGGAAGCCACAAAATAAATTGCACTCTTTTTCCTCAAAGCCGCAATTGCCTCTCCCTTTGGGAGAGGTGGCAATGCGCAAGCATTGACGGAGAGGGCTATTCAGCGGGTGCGGCCAACTTCTGCACCGTGTTGCCGCTGAACAGCAGCAGATCCTTGCTGTTGGCCAGCAATGCCTGCGGGCTGGTGTCAAGGTTCTGGCTCCACTGCTGGGTGCCGGATGCATCAAAACACTCCACGGCGTTATCGGCCAGCAGATAGAACAGGTTCCCCGCCCGGACGATGGAATTTGCCGCCGGGACAGCGGCGCTGAACTGGACGTTCAGGTTTTTGTCCAGTGTCACGGCCTGAGAGACCTGCCCCGATGCCAGCAGCAGAGCCACATTGCCTGCCGCATCCACCGAAACATCCTTCAGCTCCGTGCCCGCAAAATCATAGACCGCACGCTCGCCGCCGCCCGCATTGTAGAGCACGGCCCTGGTATCGTAGACAGCCAGGATCGTGGAAGCGGAGGTCCACCCCAGCCACTGGGGCACGCCGCCCTGATTCACCAGACTGACGGGATCGCCCGATGCCAGATTGATGAGGTAGAGGTTGGTCATCACCTGTCCCCCGCTGACGGTGACGGCTGCCGCCGCCAGCTTCCGGCTGTCGGGGGAAAAGGCCATCCGCAGGGGGGTGCCGTCGTTGGAGGTCATGCTCCAGCTGAGCTGCTGCTCCATGGAGGGGCTGTATACCAGCAGCTTTGCCATGCTGGTCTGGTCCTCCGTGACCACAGCCAGCGTGCCGTTGTCCGACATGGCGCAGAGGAAAATGCTGTTTTCCAGCTGCTTGGTGTAAAGGTTCTGGGTGCGGCTCTCCACCCGCAGCTCGTTTCCGGAGCGGTTGTAGAGGACAAAGCGGGTCTTGCCCGCGGCCAGCGCCGGGCGGGCATAGCCGCTCTGGATGCTGTTCAGCTTTTTGCCGGTGCGCGACCAGACCACACAGCCCTCGTCCCCCAGCTCCACAAAGCTGCCGGTCAGGGGGGCCATCTGTTCCAGCTCGGCCACACCGGTCTGCTGGGGCCAGCCGGAGCCGGGCAGCAGGGCAATGCGGGCCGTATCGGTCAGGTCCTTCAGGGCCGCCACCGAGCTGCCCGCGATGCCGGTGGCAAACAGCACCACCGCCGTCAGCAGCACCAGCAGCACCGCCGTGCGGCGGATGCGCCGGTTCCGCACACGCTGGCGGGCAGCTTCCAGATATTCGACCCGCCCTTCCGAAAGCGGCTCGTCACTCTCCGGACGGTTGCGATTTTTTCTCATAGGTCGTAGTCCACCTTCTTCAAAAATAGCCCCTTCGCGGGCAGCGTCGGCCCGGCCTGGCTGCGGTCCCGGCTGGCAAGGATACCGGGGATGGCATCGGGCTGCATCCGGCCCGCACCCACCTCACACAGGGTGCCTGCCAGAATGCGCACCATGTTATAGAGGTAGCCGTCCGCTGTCACCTCAATGTCCACCTCGTCGCCCTTCCGGGTCACATGGCAGTCGGTGATGGTGCGCACGGTATCTCCGTGGGCAGCAGCAGAGGAACCCGCCGCGCACAGGGCCAGAAAATCGTGCTTTCCCACAAACTGTTCCGCCGCCCTCTGCATGGCATCCGCATCCAGCCGCCGGGGCACCCGGGTGTAATATTTTTCATCAAAAGGCGAATCGATAGGGTGGTTGTGGATGCGGTACAGGTAGGTCTTGGTATGGGCGGCATAGCGGGCGTGGAACTCCTCCGGCACCACCCGGGCGCACAGCACCCGGATATCCGGGGGCAGGTGCTGGTTGATGGCCAACGGCAGCTTTTCGGGGGGGATGCGGGTCTCCGCGTGGAAGTTCAGCGCAAAGCTCAGCGCGTGGACCCCGGCATCGGTTCGGCTGCACCCCTTGATATCGGGGCGGCTGTGGAGCACCGCTTCCAGCCCATCCTGAAAGGTCTGGGCCACGCTCCGCCCGTTGGGCTGCACCTGAAAGCCGCAGTAGTTGGTGCCGTCGTAGGCAAGGGTAAGTAGATAGTTCTGCATGGAACTCCTTCCGTCACGGCTTTGCCGTGCCACCTCCCTCAAAGAGGGAGGCTATAAGGCCCCCTCCTCGAGGGGGCTGTCGCCGCAGGCGACTGGGGGAGTTTTTAAAAATTCGGGAACACCAGTCTCGAGCTCAGGATCACCATAAAGCAGACGATGCACACCGCCAGATCGATATAATCCTGCCGGGTGCAGCGCAGCACCTTCAGGCGGGTGCGGCCATCACCGCCGCGGTAGCAGCGGCACTCCATGGCCATGGCCAGCTCATCGGCGCGGCGGAAGGCCGAGATAAACAGCGGGATGAGCACCGGCACCAGCGCCTTGACGCGCTCCATCATGGAGCCGTTGTCCAGCATGGCACCGCGGGCTTTCTGGGCGTTCATGATCTTGTCGGTCTCTTCGATCAGGGTCGGGATAAAGCGCAGGGCAATGCTCATCATCATGGCCAGCTCGTGCACCGGGAAGTGCAGCCTGCCCAAAGGCTTGAGCAGCTGCTCGATGGCATCCGTCAGCACAATGGGGCTGGTGGTATAGGTCAGCAGGCTGGTGCCCGCGATCAGTGCCATCACGCGCACCGCCATCAGGATGGCATAGCGCAGGCCCTCGGCGTAGATGTTCAGCACCCAGAAGTGCACTAGTGGCTCGCCCTCGCCCGAAACAAAGAAGAGGTTGAGCACCGCGGTAAAGAGGATGATGGGCAAAATGGGCTTCAGGCTCTTGGTGATCAGCTTGAAGGGGATCTTTGCCACGCCGTACATGGCCACAAGGAACACAAGGGACAGCGTCAGGCCCAGCGGGTTGGACGCTGCAAACAGCAGGATGATGTAGACGATGGTCAGCACCAGCTTCATGCGGGGGTCGAACTTATGCACAAGGCTGTCGCCCGGGAAGTGCTGGCCGATGGTGATATCTCTCAGCATGTGGCAGCGCCCCCCTTCTTTGCATCCACACGGGGCAGCACAAGGCTTTCGCCTGCGTCCCGGCGCTTCTTGGCTTCCAAAATCATCTTGACGGCATAGGGCACGGTGTAAACATCCGCCGGGACATCCACCCCCATCTCCCGCAGCTTGAGGAAGATCTTTGTGACCTGCGGCACGCTCAGGCCCAGTGCCAGCAGCTCGGGCGCACGGGCGAACACGTTCTCCACGGTGTCATACATGGCGATCTTCTTGTTGCTCATCACCAGCACACGGTCCGCGTACTTGGCAATATCCTCCATGCTGTGGGAGACCAGCAGCACGGTGGTGCCGGTTTTTTTGTGGTACTCCTTGACCTCAGACAGGATCTCGTCCCGGCCCTCGGGGTCCAGACCGGCGGCAGGCTCATCCAGCACCAGAATGCGGGGCTTCATGGCCATCACACCCGCCACGGCCACCCGGCGCTTCTGGCCGCCGGACAGCTCAAAGGGGCTGCGCTGCAGCAGCGCCTCATCCAGGCCGACAAAATCCGCTGCTTCATGCACCCGTCTGTCGATCTCGGCCTCGTCCAGCCCCATGTTTCTGGGGCCAAAGGCGATATCCTTATAGCATGTCTCCTCAAACAGCTGGTACTCCGGATACTGGAACACCAGACCGGTGAGGAAACGGAATTCCCGGATTTTTTCCGGCTCGGCCCACAGGTCGCGGCCATCGATGATGATGTGGCCGCTGGTGGGCTTGTTCAGGCCGTTCATGTGGGTGATGAGGGTGCTCTTGCCGGAGCCGGTGGCACCGATGATGCCCACAAAGTCTCCCTCTTCCACCTCAAAGCTCACGTCATCCAGCGCGGTGACGGCATTGGGCATTCCCGGGTTATAGACATAACTCAGGTGATCTACTTTGATAATGCTTCCCATCTTCCGTCCCCTCCCTTACTTCAAAAGCTCATACAGAGCCTGTGCGCACGCGCCGGTGTCGATGATGCCCTCGGGCATGGGGATGCCGGCCTTGACCAGCTCATCCCGCAGCTCGGCAGCCTGCGGCACGTCCAGCCGCAGGGCGCGCACCTTTTCGGTCTGGCTGAATACCTCTTTCGGGGTTCCTTCCATGACCACATTGCCCTTGCTCATCACCAGCACGCGGTCGGCCTGAGCAGCTTCTTCCATATAGTGGGTGATGGACACCACCGTGATGCCCATGTTCTTGTTCAGATGGTGGATGGTCTGCATCACCTGCTCCCGGCCCCGGGGATCAAGCATGGCGGTGGCCTCGTCCAGGATCAGACAGTCGGGCCGCATGGCGACCACGCCCGCAATGGCAACGCGCTGCTTCTGGCCGCCGGACAGGTTGTGGGGCGCACGCTCCCGGTATTCATAGATGCCCGCCATCTTCATCGCTTCATCCACGCGGCGGCGCATCTCCTCCGGCGGCACACCCAGATTTTCCAGCGCAAAGGCGACATCTTCCTCCACCACGGTGGCAACGATCTGGTTGTCCGGGCTCTGGAACACCATGCCCACGGTCTGGCGGATATCGTAGATCTTGTCCTCGTCTTTGGTGTCCATCCCCTCCACCAGCACAGTGCCGCTCTCCGGCAGGAGGATGGCGTTGAAGTGCTTGGCCAGCGTGGATTTTCCACAGCCGTTGGCCCCCAGCACTGCCACAAATTCGCCCCGCTTCACCTCAGCCGACACGCCGTTCAGGGCGTAGTCCGGCTGTTCCGGGTCATAGCGGAACTTCAGATCTTTCGCAGTTAAAATCGTTTCTTCCATAGGTTTTCTCTTTCCGGTGGTGCGCCCTTCTCAAAAGGGCTGTACCCCATTCTTGGTTCTTCTTCATTTTTTCAGAATGGCTGCCGTCAGGACACTCCCCCAGTCTGCTTCGCAGACAGCCCCCTCTGAGATGGGGCCTCTGGCGCAACCGAGAAGTTTTCCGGCAAACGGTCAATGTTCCCGCCATGCCAAAGGCTCCCTCCCCGAGGGAGCTGGCACGGCGACAGCCGTGACTGAGGGAGTTCATTCTTCCCAAATGGCCGTTGCGCCGCAGGGCACAACGCCGCCGGTGGCGGAAACGGGCAGGCCGATCTCATCACAGCTGGTCTTGCCGCCAAAGCGGGGTACCAGTGTGGTCTTGAGCATATACTCCATGACCGCGGGGGACAGGCCGGTGGTGTAGCTGTTGACCGCAAAGAAGAGGGGCGTATCGCTCAGCACTTCCTCGCACTGGCTGATGAGCTCGTAGATGCAGTCCTCCAGCTTCCAGATCTCGCCGCCGGGGCCGCGGCCGTAGCTGGGCGGGTCCATGATGATACCATCGTAGGTGTTGCCCCGGCGCTTTTCCCGGGCCACGAACTTGGCGCAGTCGTCCACCAGCCAGCGGATGGGCCGGTCAGCCAGACCACTGGCCACGGCATTGTCCTTGCCCCACGCTACGATGCCCTTGGAAGCATCCACATGGCAGACAGTAGCGCCCGCAGCGGCACAGGCCAGCGTTGCGCCGCCGGTGTAGCCAAACAGGTTCAGCACCTTAACAGGGCGGCCTGCCGCACGGATCTTTCTGGCGTACCAGGCCCAGTTGACAGCCTGCTCCGGGAACACGCCGGTGTGCTTGAAACCGGTGGGGCTGACGATGAGGGTCAGCTTGTCCTCGCCCTCACCGCAGGAGATCTTCCACTTCTCAGGCAGACGGCGGCGGTACTCCCACTCTCCGCCCCCCTGATTGGAGCGGTGGTAGATGGCATCGGCCTTGGCCCAGAGCGGGCTCTGCTTCTCGGTTTTCCACACCACCTGCGGGTCGGGCCGGATGAGGATGGTCTCTCCCCAGCGCTCCAGGCGGTTGCCGCCGGTGGCATCCAGCAGCTCGTAATCTTTCCAACTATCTGCAGGGCGCATAAGCGTCCTCCTTTCTCTCTTCAAACGGCTCAGAACAGGCTCTGCTGGCCGTTGTCCTCCGGGCTTCCGGTCTCGGGGGCTTTCAGGCCCAGGTGCTCATAGGCAAGGCGGGTGGCACAGCGGCCCCGGGGGGTGCGGGTCAGAAATCCCATCTGCATCAGGTAGGGCTCACACAGGTCCTCCAGCGTCACGGCCTCCTCGCCCAGCGCCGCCGCCAGCGTTTCCAGGCCCACAGGGCCGCCGTTGTACATCTCAATGATGGCGCGGAGCAGGCTGCGGTCCAGCTCGTCCAGACCCAGCGCGTCCACGTCCATCCGCTTCAGGCTCATCAGGGAAACGTCCCGGTCGATGATGCCATCCCCCAGCACGGTGGCAAAGTCGCGGACACGCTTCAGGAAGCGGTTTGCCACGCGGGGGGTGCCCCGGCTGCATTTGGCCAGCTCGTAAGCGCCCTCCGGGGTGATGGGCTGGTCGAGGATGCCCGCCGAGCGCTGGATGATCCGGCTCAGCTCATCGGGCCTGTACAGCTCCAGCTTGAGCAGCACACCGAAGCGGTCCCGCAGGGGGCCGGTGATCTGGCCCGCACGGGTGGTAGCGCCCACCAGCGTGAAGCGGGGCAGGTTGATCCGGATGCTCTGGGCGCTGGGGCCCTTGCCGATCATAATATCCAGCGCGTAATCCTCCAGCGCCGGGTAGAGCACCTCCTCCACCTGCCGGGACAGGCGGTGGATCTCATCAATGAAGAGCACATCGCCCTCCTGCAGATTGGTCAGCAGGGCGGCAAGGTCGCCGGGCTTCTCAATGGCCGGGCCGCTGGTGATGCGGATCTGCACCCCCATCTCGTTGGCGATGATGCCCGCCAGCGTGGTCTTGCCCAGGCCCGGAGGGCCATAGAGCAGGATGTGATCCATGGGCTCGCCGCGCCGCTTGGCGGCTTCCAGATAGATTTTCAGGTTCTGCTTGACCTTGTCCTGTCCGATGTAGTCCTCCAGGTGCTGCGGACGGAGGCTGTTTTCCTCGTTGTCCGCCGCCGTTAAGCCGGGCTGCATCATTTTTGCGCCATAGAGCGCGGTTTCGTCCTGCATGGATTACCTCCTGCCTGCCATGCCCCGCAGGGCCAGCTTGATGATCTCTTCCACGGGGCGGCTTCGCTCTGGCTGTACCCCAGCGACACCAGCGCCGCAATGGCCTGCCCGGCTCCCTGTGCGGCGGGGGCGGCAGTGGCCGCGCCCACATCCTCGAGGTTGATGCCATCCACAAAGCCCTTTGCCACCTTATCCTTCAGCTCCAGCACGATGCGCTGGGCCAGCTTGGGGCCCACGCCGGATGCTGCCTTGAACGCCTTGTGGTCGCCCGCCGAGATCGCCAGCGCCACCCGGTCAGGCTCCATGACGCTGAGAATGGCCAGACCCACCTTGGGGCCCACACCGGAAACGGCAGTCAGAAGCTCAAAACAGCTCTGCTGCTCTTCAGTGGCAAAGCCGTACAGGCTGATGTCATTTTCGGTCACGCTCATCACGGTGTAAAGGGTGGCTTCCCGGCCCACCCCGGGCAGTGCGCCCGCAACGCTGGTCGGGCACTGCACATAGTAGCCCACCCCGCCGCAGCTCACCACCACAGCGTTCAGGGTCTTTTTGATGATTTTTCCGGATAGACTGTAAATCATAGTTTTCCTCCAGCAGCCTTCCCCTCTCAGTCTCGCATTCGCTCGCCAGCTCCCCCAAAGGGGGAGCCAAAGCATCGAATTGGGCGGCTGCTACTATACCAAAAGCCGCGATTGCCTCTCCCTTTGGGAGAGGTGGCAATGCGCAGCATTGACGGAGAGGGCTCAGATCGGCCCAACGCCCCTTCTTGCAAAGCGGTTCAGCTGGTTGCCGTTGGTATGGCAAAAGGTGATGGCCATGGCCAGTGCATCGGCGGTATCATCGGGCTTGGGCACAGCAGGCAGATGCAGCAGGATGCGGGTCATCTCCTGTACCTGCTTTTTCACGGCCTTGCCATAGCCGGTAACAGCCTGTTTCACCTGCATGGGGGTGTACTCGTAGATGGGGATGCCCGCCTGCGCTGCCGCCAGCAGGATGACTCCGCGGGCCTCGGCCACGCCGATCACGGTGGTCTGGTTGTGCTGGTAGAACAGCTTTTCGATGGCAAGCACCTCGGGCTGTGTCCGCTCAATGACCTCCCGGATGCCGGTGTAGACCTCGTCCAGCCGCTGCTCAAACGGCACCCCGGCATCGGTGCACACGGCCCCGAAATCCACCGGTGCAAACCGGTTGCCCGCATAGTCCAAAACGCCCCAGCCCACGATGGCGTAACCCGGGTCGATGCCCAAAACTCTCATTCTGCGATACCTTTCCTATTATAATCAATGTATTATACCACAAACCGGCGTTCAGGGCAACGGAAACGCCTTGAGTCGGTTTACAAAATGTGCGCTGGGCGGCTGATTTTCCATTCCCGGCAAACCAGGCATCAAAAAGTTTGCAGAATTTTTAAAAAAGGGCTTGCTTTTTGCCCGGCGGTATGATATCATAATCAAGCTGATTGCGGCACAAACAGAATATGGACGGTTAGCTCAGCTGGTAGAGCATCTGCTTGACGTGCAGGAGGTCACAGGTTCGAGTCCTGTACCGTCCACCATACAGTTCGTACCGGCGCGGCCTGCAACGGTACCGGGTGTAACGGCACCGTCAATGCTGCCCTTTACCGAGCAGTTGGTGATTTTGAAAACCGTCTCCTCACCGTAGTAGTACAGACCGGTACCCACAAGGCCGCCCACATGGGTGGCACCGTTTGCCTTGATGTTCACGGTCACATTGCAGTTGTCAATGACGGAGGGATAGTTTTTAGTGGAGAAGCCTTCCGTCTCAAGGCAGATATCCGGGTTGGAATGAGTACCCGCATAGCCGCATAAACCGCCAATGGCGTGACCGCCGTTTTCGCTCTCGATGGTCACATCAGCGGTGCAGTTGGTGATGGTGTCCATCATTTCCAGACAGCCACCGATGCCGCCCAGACCCACCGGCTCATTGCCGGTGGCTTTTACGGTGCCGGATGCGGTGCAGCTGTCAATGCTGCCGCCAAAGCTGCCGCCGACTACCAGACCGCCGCACTCGGCAACGTCTGCCTGGATGATCTGATCGGTAAAGTGATTGTCACCGATGACGACCACGGTAGCGCCCTCCACCGTGCAGTTGGTGATGGAGTTGTTGTTGCCGCCCACGATGCCGCCGACACAGTTGTTGCCGGTAATGGTGGAATCACCTTTCAGTGTGACGTTGTCTACAGAGCCCATGTTGTAGCCCACAACACCGCCAATGGCCATGGAAGTGCCTTCCGTTACTGTGACCGTGGCATTTTCCAGTGTCAGATTTTTCACCTCACCGCAGCTTACGCCGAACAGACCGGCACCGCAGTTGTAAACATCCGAAGTATAGTTCAGGTTGGAAATGGTATGGCCGTCGCCATCAAAGGAGCCGAGGAACAGGGTGGAGTGTGTTTCCATGTCGTTCATGTTGCCGATGGGAGCCCACTCGACGCCAGACAGGTCCAGATCACTGGTCAGCTTGAAGGAAACACCGGCATAGCCGCCCTGCGAGCCATCGTTGACGTTGGAAGCAAAGGTCAGCAGGGAATCTACGCTGTTGATCTGGTAGGGGTCTTCCTGCGTGCCGGAACCACCGTCATAGTTGGCGGAAACAGCAGTGGTGCTGATGGAAGAAGCTGCCGCAGAACTTGCGTCAGTGCTGCTTGCGGTACTCTGGGCGGAAGAACCTGCACAGCCTGACAGGAGAGCGGCGGCGAGGCATACGGCAATCACGCCGGTTTGAATTCGTCTCATAATGGAATATCCTTTCTTTGTTAGTTTCTTCTAACCAGAAAGTATAACAAAACAAAGACGGTCTGCCACTCCGAACCGTCAGGAAACATCCAATTCGGACGGCGAGTTTCGGAACAGAGTGGGGCTTATGCCGTATTCCTTTTTGAACGCTTCCGAAAATTTGCTAGGGTTATCATAGCCGAGTGTAGCTGCGATCTCGGTCACACTGCGGCTTGTATCCTGCAAAAGGACGCGGGCGGTCTGCATCCGGTAGGTTTTCATGTATTGATAAATGGAGCTGCCATAAACGGCTTTGAAGCAGAGCTTCATGGAAGTCTGCGCAATGCCGAACTGCCGGGAAAGCTCAGCCAATGTGTAATGGTGACTGAGATCTTGTATCATTGCATCGTGTATCGCCCGGACAGCCGTGACCTGACTGCGGGAGAAAAACTGCCGCTTTTCCGAGAAGGACTCCTGCGGTAGGTCGTTTAGGAGCATGAGCAGTTCCAGTATCTTGGCTTTCAGGTAGTGTGCCATCCGTTCCGGTGGGGCGGCATACAGCTCCGAGAAAATGTGCGCGACTTCCCGGTTGCTGCGCAGCACATAGCAGCTCTCTTCCCGGCAGAAACGCTCGGCGATGGCTTCCAAATGGATATCAAGATCGCCCATGATGGCTTCCAGAGAAGAAAGCGTCTGCTGCGCCCGCGGCAAGTCGATGGTGATGGAAATGCCGTGATAGTGCGCCAGTGGAAAACGGGTCTGCCGGGTGGTGTGGCTCAGCCGGTGAATGGACAGGTCGCCCGCACCGATATACTGATAATCGCCGTTCTGAAATTCGCACTCAAACCGCCCTTCCCGGCAGTGATTGATTTCGATAGTATCCGGCATGGGGCGTTTGTTCTGATTCTGCCCGTCCTTCATGTGAAAGTCATTGTAGAAAAGATCGATCCCCGACAGGATCGGATATTCAGAGATGAGCCCTTCGCCGGTGTCGTTTTGCATCCGGTAAAGTCTGCACCCGGCAGATGCGGCCAAATGCTGCACCTC
>QWCY01002766.1_pt1 | contig 21802 bp, 24 predicted proteins | sample 1972631 | NCBI WGS metagenome assembly QWCY01 (sample SAMN09866696, study PRJNA288562) | Human gut metagenome isolate pre1_stool, whole genome shotgun sequencing... | isolation source: gut | host: Homo sapiens | place: USA: California
TTTTCAGTTAATAAATCAAGGCTGTTTTGCCATTTCTTTTTTAAGAAGGAAAAATCGGCCATGGAACCCGATTTTCCGACCACGACTAGGTGTAGCCCTTTCAAAAGGATACTTTACTCTTAAATATTAGTTTTTGAAAAATATTTATTCAAAATAAAAGTTCTTCTTTTTTATTGCTTATATTTGTCAGAGTGATTAATCTTTGAGTCTTAGTAGAAATTAATTATATACAACTATACCATGAGAAAACTTATTTTCCTTCTCCTGCTTTGCATTACTGGTATGCTTCAGGCACAAAATGTGATCGACAATCCTAAGTTTAAATTCCGTTCGGGCAGTATCTATAATATTACTCGTATTGAACGTACTCCGGATGCAACGAGGTTGCATATCCATGTTATTTTCCGTCCACATTGGTGGGTAAAAACAGGCAAAGATACTCATTTGGAAGATGCGATTACTGGTAAGAAGTATTATATAACCGGTAGTGAAAACTTTGAATTAGAAAAAGAGGTGTATACACCAGATTCCGGTACGTTGGATTTTGTGCTTATCTTTCCTCCACTTCCTAAGGAGACAAAAGAAATCCACTTGCTTGAGTCTGATCATGACGAACTCAATACGTACTATATATCTTTGGAGAAGAAAGATGCCAAAGCCTCACTTTTCGATAAAGTTTCCGGCAACTGGATGGGAATGGATGACTATTATGAATGGGCTTTCGGCATATACGATTCTCTTGCTGTCATGGACAACCGTTTCTATCAGTACGAAGCAATCCGCCAGAAAGGCAAAAGCATGCTGTTCACTTTGAAAGATGACCGGGGCGATAAAGTGGAACTGGAACTTACCCCGCAAAAGAATGGTCTGTGCCGGATAAAGAAAGATAAAGAACCCGCCCGGCTTTATTCGCGGGATGCGGGAAGCATGAAGGCGATGCAGGTTGAAGAGAATGAGAGTCCGGTATTCCGTCGTGATAGTGTTTGCCTGCAAGGATACATTGCCGGTTATGATCAGAAATTAGGTTTTACCAACGGTTTGATTTATGTTTCCAATGACCTGACGCGGGAAGACTATCCGATGGTAGTGACTCTGCAACCCAATGGAAGGTTTGAGTGTAAATTTGAGGTCAACTACCCTATGGTAAGTTCGGTAGTGTTCAATAATAACTGGTTACCCTTTTATATAGAGCCGGGACAGACTGTAACCATGTATGTGGATTGGGAAGCGATCATGGCGCGTAGCCGTGCCCGTGATTATGATTATCCTTATCACAATCTCCATTATATGGGGTCTACTGCATATATAGGAAGGGCGCTGAAATATGCGAATGATTTATTCGTGTTCCGTTATGAGGATTTCTCGAAGATGCAGAAAGAGCTGACTCCTACGCAATTTACAGAGCGTTGCGAACCCATGTTTCGTCGTTGGTCAGAACAGGCTGACTCGCTTGTAGCTGTCAACGGATATGTGGGAAAGGCGGCACGCCTGGTGAAAAATGCGGCAATGATTTTCCAAGGTTATAAGATGCTGGACTTTGTAATGGATAGAGATTATCTGGCACGAGAGAATAAAGATAACGAGGTTCTGAAGGTTAAGGAAGATTCAACTTATTACCACTTCTTACGACAGATGCCGCTTAATGATAGTCTTATCGTAGCGGATAGGCATTTTAGTACGTTTATCAACCGCCTTGAGTATATGAATTTTGCAAGGGCTATGGGTGATACAACGACTGTTGAAATGGGAAAGATTGCCTATAAATATCCTGAAAAATCTGTTCTTACTTATTTGAAGAAGAATGGTGTAGTATTGACTCCCGAGCAAGAAAAAATGCGAAAAGATAGCGAAGAAAGAGCAGGTAAGACTGTGACAAGAGAGATGAGCGAACTCGTTGAGGAGGCGAAGATATGGAAAGAACTTACGGAGAAATACAAAGATTTATTCGAAGCTTATCGGAAAGAAAACGAGTCAAAGAATTGTGTTTCTGTATCTATTGATGAAAATCAGAGAGCAGAAGATGAAAAAAGAATGAAAATAAATGATTTCTTTAAATATCAAAAAGAAAAATCAGGACGATTGGATACCATAGTCGGATATATTCCGTTGGTTTCGCAGATCATTGCTTTGCGAAGTCTTCCTTTTGATTTAAAACAATTGGATAGAGAAGGTGCCCGTAGCCTGTTGGAGAAAGAAAAACAGTTAATCGGCCATCCGTTCATGTTTGCCGAGGCGGAGCGTTTGTATGCCAAAGTGTTTCCGCAACAAAACGATAGTACTTACACTCTGCCTGAAGGGCCCGCTACGGACATCTTCCGTAATATCATTAAAGCCCATGCGGGTAAAGCTCTATTTGTAGATTTTTGGGCAACGTTCTGTGGTCCCTGTCGTGGAGGTATTGAACATACTGCCGGTTTGCGCCAACAGTATAAAGATCATCCGGAATTCCAGTTCATATACATCACCAGTGATCGTGAAAGTCCCGAAAAGACTTATAATGAGTATGTGGAAAAGAATTTGAAAGGTGAGGCTTGTTATCGTATTCCTCAGGCAGATTACAACTATCTTCGCCAATTGTTCCGCTTCAACGGTATCCCTCATTATGAGTGGATAGAAAAAGATGGTACTGTATTGCGAAATTCTCCGGGAACTTATAATCTGGAGAAATATCTGAAGCAACGTTTTGGAAGTAAAAAATGACTCATATTATGAAGCAAATAAATAGCTGTCTGTTGTTTGTGCTGTTTTCCTCCTTCAGCTTGTTGGCGAAAGCGCAGTTTGATGTGGAAAAGTATGATAAGGAGTGCTTTTTGGTGGGAACTCTGGATGAATATATGGGATATGATCGTACCTTCGAAGTTAAAGGTGAGGATGCCTTTTATCAAAGAGTTGAAAAATATCGGCTGAATAAGTTGCCTACAGTATTATTTCTGTCTTCTCTTTTTGATTCTGATTATCAGGATATATCTATTGTAAAAACCGAGAATATTGTTCCGGAGATAGCGATATATTCACCGGGATTGTCTGCCAAGGTGGATAAGTATTATAATTATGAGCCGAAAGTGGCTTGTACGGCGCAGGGTAACAGGGTTTATTCTGGAAAAGTAAGCGGAGAGAAAATAGAAACGGAGAAACAGAAATTGTCCTTTTTGCTTGGGGCTTATTTATGCTATGGGAAGGCTTGTGATAATGAAATCGGGAAGTACCGTTTTTTTATGACCAATGCCCAAAACAAGTCGAAGTTGATAGCAGACTTACTATTAAAATTAGGGTGTAGACATATAGAATATCTGGTGAGATCCGATTATATTCCTAATGGGCATTATGTGACGTTCACCCCTTCTGCCAAAATGCAGACTGTGATTGACGAAGCGGAGTGTTTGAGAGAATATATATCAAAGATTGATACGGGAAATGTGGAGTTTACTGCCGATGGCAAGAAGTTTATCCTGAAAGAGTTTCCCAAATTGGATGATGAAGAGTTAAATAAGAGGATGTGGAAAATGCTTGGCAAATAGTCAGCTTACGTATCATATTAATGTCGGGAATGCTATTCATCACTTGATAGTAGCATTTCCCGTTCTTTCTTTGTCAGGCTTTTGACAACAATGTCATAAGACTTCCTTACGAGTTCTTTAATTTTCTCGTCAGGCACATCCTGATTGAAGTAAACACTGATCCAGTATTTTTTATTCATGTGCCATCCGGGCTTTATTCCTATATATGTGGTTTGTAATTCTCCTGATTCTTCCGGCTTGCATTTGATGCAGCAAAAGTCAAAGACTTCGATATTGACAAAGCAGAACCATTTATCCGCCACATAAAAACATAGAACATCCCGACTGTATTTATCAGGAATATTCGAGAACGGCATTTTCTCATGAACTCCTTTTAATGACAGACAGTATTCTCTAAATTCTTCAATATTCATTTCTGATAGATTTTTAAACAGTATACGAAGGCAAATATAACAATTTTGGAGGTAATTTCTGATTAAATACCTAATATCTAAAATCAAATATCTGTAATCTAATAAGGATACTTTATTAGTAGCCTAACTTTGTGTTCATATAGAAAGTTAATCTAATATGTATGAATGCTATGTATAACCGACAAACTATATGGGTATTAGTCATGATAATTGTTGTGGTAGCAGGATGCCGGATACCCGATACGGAGAATCCTGTATTCCGTACCATAAGCAATCCTCTTAATTTGAATTATCGTTTCTGTCTCGATGATGTTTCCCGCAGAGATGCTGCAAATCCCTGTATTGTTCAGTTTGAGGACGGTTACTATCTTTTTTTGTTTGGTTCGGGGGGCTATTATTATTCTTCTGACTTAATAGAATGGAAATTAATTGATGACACAAATCTTCCTACAGAAAGTTTTGCGCCTACAGTTGTGGAAATGCAGGGTGAATTGTATTACACTGCTTCTTATGCTACGGATACCATTTATAAAACTGATAACCCGAAGTCTGGAGTCTGGGAAGCGGTAGCTTGCAATTTTCCTCCGGGAATGTTGGAACCAATGCTTTTTTATGATGAAGGAAGATTATACTTGTATGCAGGAGCGGGTAATTCGGTTTCTTTAACCGGAGTAGAAGTCGATCCGCGTACATTTCAATTGTTGGGTGAGCCTTCTCCATTAATTAGAAGTCGCCAACGGGACAATGGATGGGAGACACCCGGTGATCATCACGACTGGATGGATGCGACTCCCTGGTTAGAAGGCATGTGGATGAATAAGCGTGGTGGAAAATACTATTTACAGTATGCTTCTCCCGGTATACAGTTTAAAACTTCTAATGATGGGGTATATGTCTCCGATACTCCGTTAGGTCCATTTACTTTAGCAGAGCACAATCCGCTTGTCTACAGGCCGGAAGGATTTACTACTGGTGCCGGAAATGGAGGAACTTTTCAGGATAAATATGGCAATTACTGGCATGTGGGTACTGTTGCTGTCACCGCCCGGCATTATTTTGAAAGAAGATTGTCTCTGTATCCGGTTTTTTTTGATGAAGATAGCGTAATGTACGCTTATACAGAGCTGGGAGATTACCCGATGATTGTCCCTGACCATAAAATAACTTCTCCTGAGGAACTGTTTCCCGGTTGGATGCTATTGTCCCATAATAAAAGTGTCAGATCTTCTTCCGAACTCAGAAAATATCCGGCATGTTGTGCTGTTGATGAAGATATACGAACCTGGTGGAGTGCCGAAACGGCCGATAAAGGAGAATACCTGTCGGTGGATTTGGGTGAAGAGTGCGAAGTAAACGCCGTGCAGATAAACTTTGCCGATCATGATGCCCATTTGTTCGGGCGGTCAGATAGTATCTTTTATCAATACTATCTGGAGGAGTCTGCAGACGGGAAAAAGTGGAATATTTTGGTAGACAAGTCGGTGAATACAGAGGATGCTCCTCATAATTATATCCAACTTAAAGAAGCCGTGAAGACGCGGTATGTACGGCTTACAAATATTTATTGTCCTTCGGGTAAATTCTCTGTTTCCGGCTTACGTGTATTTGGACGGTCGGATAAACCTTCTCCGCCCCAAACGAAATTTTATCGCATTTGTCGGAATAAAGAGGATAGAAGAAACGTCATATTGAAATGGAGGGAAGCAGAAGGGGCAACCGGCTATGGTATTCGTTTTGGAATCCATCCGGAGAAGTTGTACAATAGCTATATGGTATATAATGATACTGAGATTGAATTGAGGTGCTTGCAGGTCGGACAAACCTACTATTTTGCAGTTGACAGTTTCAATGAAGGAGGCATTACCCGTGGTGATGTAATGAAAGAAGATGAATAATCCTTATGCATGTATGAAGATGAAAAAGTATATCTTGTATTTTCTTTTGGGAGCTTTGGTAAGCGGGTGTGGGGAGAATAATCCTTCGCATGTTTTAGAGGATGTCATCAAGGAAAATCCTCAGTTGGGAGAGGTGCTGAAAAGGTATGAGGCTGATACGCTGAAATTGCGGGCGGCCGAGTTTCTGATAGAGAATCTTCCGTATTATTGTTCGTACGAAGGCGAGCAGGTGGAGCATTATCAGAAACAGTTCGAACTTTACGGTATCGGACTGTATACCCCCGGTGAAGTGCAGGATTCAATCCGGAAAATGTATGGACGCATTAATCTTAGAAAATCAACGGTTAAGCCTGATTTAGAGCTTCCAGCCGGTTTCCTGATAGACAATATTGAATGGGCGTTTAAAGTCTGGAATGAACAGCCGTGGGGTAAAAATGTATCTTTCGCTGATTTTTGCGAATACATTTTGCCTTACAGGATAGAAGACGAGCCTTTAAAACCTTGGCGTGAGAAGGTATACAATGCTTTCAATCCTATATTGGACTCCGTCAGGGCACTTCCTGAGGCACAAGACCCTTTGTTTGTTTCGCGGGTATTGATAGACTCCATTTCCCGGATAAAGTTTCATTTTACAGGGCAGTTCGGAGAGGGTCCGCATATCGGCCCCGACCTTGTGGACTGGCATTCCGGCAATTGCCGTGAGACGGCGGATATGCTGATTTATATTTTCAGGGCTTTAGGCATTCCTTGCGGTTGCGATTATATGCCTTTGCGCGGTGATGGAAATGTGGCTCACTTCTGGAATTTTATATTGGATAAGAATGGTGAGTCATATTATATGTATGAAACCGGTATGTTGGAACCTGTCCGTAAATATTGGGGAATAAAATCCAAGATCTATCGGCAAACATTCAGCCGGAATGAAGATATAGTAAAGGATATGCGGAAAGATGCGGAAGCGGTTTATCCTTCATTCCGGTTTCCCCACTTTATAGATGTGACGCGACTGTATAGCGGTAAGCGCGCCCGGAAGCTAAATATACCTCGTGAGAAACTTTTTCATAAAGTTCCGGAAGCTGAAGTAGTGTATTTGTGCAGCCCTGCATGGATGGATTGGGAGCCTATAGCGTGGGCGCATCCCGGAGAAAATGATGTTTCCTTTGATGATGTGGAAGGAGGGATTGTACTCCAACTGTCTGTTTATAAGCATGGGCGGCTCATTTCGGTATCGAATCCGTTTGTCCTTGATGGAAGCACCGGAGGTGTCCATTATTTTGAGGGTTCGGATGAAACGGAAGAAATAAAGCTTCTGAATAAGTATCATCAGTTTATTGAGCCTTTTGCACAACGCATGGTTGGCGGGGCATTTGAGGGCAGTAACCGCGCGGATTTTCTTCAGAAAGATACTTTGTACGTAGTGAAGGAGGCTCCGGTACGCTTGTATAGTGTTGTGAGGTTAAATAATACAAAGCCCTATCGATACGTACGATACGTGGGGCCCGAAAATGGCTACTGCAATGTTTCGGAAGTTGCATTTTATGAGAGTCCGGCGGACACTTGTGCTTTACAGGGTAGAGTTATCGGTACTCCTAATGGGCAAAATGGGGATGGAAAGCATGATTACCGGAATGTTTACGATGGCGACCCTTATACCTCTTTCGATTATTATCAGCCGACCGGTGGATGGGCAGGGCTCGATTTAGGGCGTCCTTGTTTAATCCGGAAAATAATATTTACTCCCCGTAACCGGGATAATTATGTGCGCGAGGGGGATACGTATGAACTGTTCTATTCTTCAAAAGGAGAGTGGATTTCTATCGGTGAACAGATACCTGCCTCCGATTCCTTACTTTATACGGTTCCTAAAGGGGCTTTGCTCTATCTGAAGAATCATACTCGTGGGAGTGATGAGAGGATTTTTGAATATGAGGAGGGGAAACAGAGATATTGGTGACAATGTTTATTTGATAATTTAAAATATAGAAAAATATTACTCAGTGATTAAATAAATATTATTTAAAGTAGGATGATAAAGTTAAATAAATAGAGAATTACTATGGAAACAAATATGATTATAGTGAAAAAGGAACTTTTGAATAAGTTATTATCCAAAAATTATCTAGATGAAACGGATTGGGAGGAATTGGAAGATTCAGTAAACCTATTGCAAAACAACTTTACGTGTAAATTATGTCAAAATTTCCCAATGCTTTCGAGGGATGATATTCATATTATACTTTTGCTATATGTTGGCATGAAGAATATTGAGATTGCAAAATTATTACATATCCTTCCAAGATCTTTCCGTATGAGGCGTTGTCGTTTAAAAAAGAAAATGAAAATAGATTGTGATTCGTTACCGGAGTTTATTAAAAGGTTGTTTAAATCAGAAATATAGTTCAAAGCGTATACAAATTTCATATTAGTGGTTTTGTATACGCTTTGATTTTGGTTTCCTTGTATGAAAGGGCTATCTATGCAATAAATTTAAAATGAGAAGCCGTTATGTAATATTGAAAATCTAGTAGTGTGGAACCTAAAAAATAGTTAGATGTCAATTGTAATTTTAGAATATGAGTTTTAAGTCAATAACTATATCTATAGTTTCTACCTTTGTTTTTTGCGGGGTGCTTTGCAGTACTTTTGTGAATTATGGGGCGAATGATTGCTACTTCTTGCTTTTTCCTTTGATGGTAAGTATAGGAGTAACAAGCTTGTTGGCTTTTATATTATCGATTCTAAAAGGAAATAATTTTCGATTCAAACTGCCAGATGTGTTGATAACTGCTGGAGTTTTCTATTATTTAATGCGGTATGACTATCAATTGCATTTAGCGGACTGGAAAGTGATTTATGCTGCTATACTATTACTGTTGTGGTATGTGGTACGAATAATTTTTTCCTCTTTACAGGTATCAAAGAATATAGTATCTGTTGGGATTGTTGGAATCGGTTGTATGTTGGCTGGTTGGGGGTTGCTACAACTTTATAGTTTCTGCCATTCTAATCATCTTCTTTTTTGTATTACGGGACCGTTCTTCAATCCTGGACCTTATTCAGGATATCTGGCAATGTTGCTTCCTCTCTGTCTTCATAGTTTGTTGTCTGCTCAAGGTTGGCGACGTTATTGCTGGTTGGGGGCATTAGCTCTGATGCTTTGTATCGTACCTGCTACTATGAGCCGTTCGGCTTGGTTGGCAATAGGAATTAGCCTATTGTGGATTTGGGGAATGCACAAAGGTTGGTTGATGGCTTGTAGGAGTTATGCTAGGCAATTTCCACGTAAGGCAGCAAGCTTTATTTTGACTGTTTGTATGCTTATGGCTTTAATTTTTATATTGCTTTTTCAATTGAAAGCAGATTCTGCACGAGGACGCCTTTTAATATGGAAGAATACCTGTACTGCGGTGATGGAAAAGCCACTTATGGGATATGGACCGGGAAGTTTCCAAATGGTTTATGGAAAGGCGCAAGCTGCTTATTTTGCAGCAGGTAATGGTACAATGGAGGAAAAAAGAGTGGCAGGATATGCTGAATATGCATTTAATGAATATTTGCAATTTGGTGTAGAAGGTGGAGGAATTTTGTTACTACTGATTTTATTGTTTGAGGTGTCTGTCTTTAAACAAGGAATTGCCCATAAGCAATATGGTTTCTGCGGAGCGCTGTTTGCACTGGCAATATTTGCTTTTTTTTCTTATCCTTTACAAATTCTACCTTTTGGCATGGTATGTGTACTCTTCTCAGCTGCATGTGTATCAGGGTATGAAAAAAAAATACAAATCGAGAAGAGAAATTTATTAATATTACCTCTTTCATTATTGTTTTGTAGTGGTATTGGATTCGGGATTTATAAAATGCGTGGTTTAAATGAACTTGGCGAACGGTGGTATAATGCAAATATGTTATTTAATAGCCAGATTTATGTTGCTGCATCTAAGGGTTATGAATATTTGTACTCCTATCTGAACTACAATCCAAAGTTTTTAATGAGTTATGCTGGCTCACTTTATTCTGAAGGTAGATATTTGGAAGCATGTAATGTATTGGAACGTGCTAAATTGATAAGTTGCGATTCTTATATTTGGAATATGCAAGGGTGCTATTATCAGGCGGCTGGTTATTATCAATCAGCTGAATATTGTTTTGAGCAATCATTGTTCTTGACTCCAGAGCGTCTTTATCCTTATTATTTATTGGCGAAACTTTATGCTGAGCCTAAGTTTTTGAACAGAGAAAAAGCGAGGCAAATGGCTGTTGTCGTCATGACTAAATCTCCCAAGATTTATTCCAAGGCTATTGATGAGATGAGGAAAGAGATGGAGCAGCTATTATTTAAATAATTTTATTACTAATAATCTTTGTTATTATGAAGAAGAATCTGAAATTGATTGTGTTTGCAATCGTGTTGTGCGCAGTATCCGCACTGAATGTAAAAATCATGCTTGATACGGAATACTCAAGTGATTTGTTGATGACGTCGTTGGCTGCGATTGGGGAAGGTAATTGGGATGGTGAAGGAGGAGGTGACTTTCCTACAGATCCTTTTCCTGGTAGTGGACAAAAAGCATATAAAAAAGTGACAAGTAATTATTATGAATATTCATATTCATATTTGTTTAGCGAGGGAATGGATAGTTATTTTCAGGAGTATAGGACTCCTGTAACTGAGATTGATTGTCCTGGTGTTGGTGAAGTAATATGCTATAGATCAGTGATTTATGGCGCATCTGAAAAACAGGGAATTGTCTGTAACCCGTATTAAAATGAAAAACAAGACTTTAATGATAATATATTTTACCATTGCCTTTATTGGAGTGGTAGGTTGTGGCTTAAATGTACAAAAGACAGAAAACAAAATGAACGTTCTATCATTGTCCGAAATGCAATTGACACTGATAGATACGTTTTTTTTTCAGTCAACGATGGTTATTCCGCTAGAGACGAATGACAGTACTTTAATCCAAAATATAAATAGAATATGTTTGAGTAATGATACTCTCTTTGTTTTAGACTCCAAATTAGGAAAAGTAGTGATGTTTGATATGGAAGGACGCTGTGTTGGTAAAATCCATAATATTGGTAATGGTCCTCGGGAGTATATACAGATTAGTGATATTTGTATACATCCATTAAAAAAGATGATTGCATTGCTATGTAGCCAACCTTATAAAATTATGTATTATACATATCTTGGTGAATTCATAGAAGAAGTTACTTATTCTGATTTTTATAGTGAGTTTTTTATTCAGGGAGGTACTCTCTATTGCTATGACTCTGGAGTTATGGGAAAGAAGAAACTTGGAGTATTTACATATCCTATGGAATGGAAGAAGAATATTGATTTGGAAACTGGATTGTTCTTTGATGCAGAATCTAAAGGAGAAAGCTATTGCTTCTCGAAGGGGAAGAGAATGACAGTAAGTAGCGATGTAACTTTCACTTGGCCATTTGATTATTCCATTTACAGTGTTAGGGATGGTGAAGTATATGAAAAGTATAAGATAGATCTTAAGGAGCATCAACTACCAAAAAGTATATTCAATGCTAATCTTTCTCCATTAGATTTCATAGATTTATGTGATGAGAAGAAGTATTTGTACACAATAGAAAATATAGTAGAGAATTCTGATTATTTGCTTTTTGGAACTAACAAAGACATTTTTGTATATGACAAGGACGTGTATAAATTGACTGGATATAGTTTTATTGTCAATACAGTATTGCAGGAAGGAAAAGCTAATTATCTATCATTAAATCACCCAAACCTAATAGCACAAGTCTGGCAACCAAGTGTTTTTAAACGGTGTATTAATAAAAGAAAAGAAAGAGATGGAAATTTGGAAAAGATCGACAAACAGTACCTGCAGGTATATGAATCTATTGTAGAGGAAGATAATCCTATATTAGTAATTTATGAATTGCCACATCGAAATTAGTTGATATATATCCTCTAAATTGAACTGGATTGATATGTTTTGATATATCAAAACAATTTTGTTTTATTACTTGCTTAGTTTCTATGATTAGAGATGAGAAAAAATGTATTATATTCTTTATTTATTCTGCTTTTTTGTGTGTGGGTATATAAATATTTATCCTATAAGAAAAGTATTTGTAAACTTTTAGATATAGCTGAAAAACGAGAAGTAAACTATCGTAAGCAAATAAAAGAGCGGGAAACAGTTATCTATGCTATGAGAGAAAATATTGATATACAAATTCAAAATGAAGGGCTTAGTTTGGATTCAAATATTATAATAAATGAAGGCTCTGGTAAAATTAGCTATCTTAAGAACGTTATACAAGAAAACTGTCTTATTGTAAGGTTGGGAGAAACAAACTGTCAGCCTTGTGTAAATGCATTAATGACAATATTGCAAAAACAAAAAGTACATCGTATAATTTTCTTGGTAGATTATGAAAATGAATTATTTATCTATAATTTAAGAAAATATAGACCACAATCTCACTTTTATAAAAGAGGATTATTGCCGCTTCCTATAGATAGTTTAAATATCCCTTATTTGTTTGTTTTAGATAAAGACTTGGTTATTAAACATCTTTTTATACCTAATAAGGAAATGTTGGATCAGACTACTCAATATCTAAGGAATAGATTCGGAATCTTGTGATAATAATGTTCATATCATAGGAGTAGTTGGTTACGATCTTTGTGGTTGAGAAGGTGTCATGATGAAGTATGAAGAATATATTAATGTGTGTACATAATGATAGAAATTATTTTTTTGTAGCGCACAAATAGTATTTTATTACTAATTCTTTTTTCATGTAAAAATGAAAATCACATTTCATGGAGATGATGAGATGGAACAATAACTTTTTGCCTTTGCAGATGGATTTGGAAGATTCAAATCTTTCTTATATTTAAAAAAATATGTAGTTAATAATGCGTATATATCTTGGTGGTGTGAAAAATAAAATAATTTTTTTTTGATAAAATAACTTATGAAATTGTTTTCTAAGCAGTGTTTAAAACGTTTGGGGTGGGGAATATTGTGGTGTTTAGGTCTTGTACAAGTTTATGTTTTCATTCGTCTTTATTGGCTGGTATCATGTGTTATCCCTACTTATTCCATGTCACCGACTTTACTTGCTGGAGATTACATAATATCTTCCTTACGCATCCCGGGAAGGCGATTGGTGAAGGAAGATAATATTCGTTTGGGGCATTATCTTATAAGTCGGAAAAAAGGCGATCGCAGTGTGCGTGTAGGTGATGTGGTGGTATTTAACTTCCCCTATTCTAAAGGAGAGGAACAAATGAGAATGAACTTTGACTTGTATTTTTGTAAGCGGTGTGTAGCTATTCCGGGAGAAACTTATATTTGGGAATGGGATGCAGTTTCAGACAGTGTATATCTTCCTCGTCAGGAAGAGGTAGTTGTTATTGATTCATTGAATTTTCGGCATTATAATCGTTGCATAGAGTATGAAACAGGGATAATGCCGAAGCTCCTTAATGGCACAGTAATGCATGCCGATACATTAATGCATAGTTACCGTTTTAAAAATAATTATTATTTCATGCGTGGTGATAACTGCGTTGACTCTTATGATTCGCGCTTTTGGGGAATATTACCAGAAGATTTTATATTAGGGACAGGGCAATTTATATGGTTTTCTAAAGATAGAGATATGGGCAAAATTCGTTGGGAAAGGATGTTTAGGAAGTTATGAGTTTTATAAAGTGATTTCTTTTTATAGAAGAAACTGATGAGAGCATGCTGAATAAAGTGTATATATTGAGTGATGGTAGTGTATGAATCAAAAATAATTTTATGAAACATTTAATTTATCTTTTATTATTTGTATTCTGTTTGTTTGGGCAAGGATGCACCAATGATGATACTATCATTGAGGACTGCCCTTCTCAGAAGTGTGGAATGACTCCTGAGGAGGTGGAAGTGAGGGTTGAAGAGATTCGAGAAAAATACCCTAACATTAAGAATTGGTATTATGAAGTCAAAGACTATGATTCGATATCAAACAAAGATCTTGATTTATTAGAAGAAAAAATCAAGAAATTGTCTGAATGGGTAGACGAAAATGAAGTTAAGGATCAGTAAATGATAAAAGAGTGATTCTACTAAAATAATAACTAATGATCAATAATATGAAGTATTCATTTGTTTTGAAATACATTATAGGAGGTGCAGTAGTTGCTTTTCTATTGCAGTATATTTTCAATGAAAAAGATATAACATTTTGGGAGGGAGTATGTATTACGATAGTTGTTATGGTTGCTATTCATATGTTAGTTCGTGTTTTTTTTCTATTATCAAAGAAAAATAGGTAAAACAAACATTAGCTGTGAGTTTCCATTTCATAGAAGGAAATATATAGCACTTTGAACAGATAGAATTAAAAAAAGGAGCGAAAGGCTTGAAGTTTTAAATGTGTCTGCAATATGTAATAAATCAATGATAAAAGAAATTATTAAATATGCGTTAGGGCTTTTAATGGCACTAATATTGGGGTATATAATACGGATATACATGTGTCAATGGTTTGGAATTGCAGAGCCTGCAATTATTCACTCTCTTTTTACCGGTGCATTGGGATTTTGTGTAGGTATATGGGTGGTTATGATTAAAAATTATCAAATAGAAAAAAGTGATAGAGCTTTGTATAATAAGTGATTATGATAGGCTTTGAAATAAGTATAAATGGTCGGGAACCTATAGTTGCCGCTTCAGATTATTTTGTATTTGCGGATTTGGCATTCGGATGTTCTTCCGGCAGAATCAAAATAAAAGGAAGTGATGGTCTGCATTATCTCACTTGGCTCACAGAGAAGTTGGAAGAAGGTGACAGAGTCTTGATAAAAATGGTAGATACGGATAAGGTATCGCCTGTCTTGACAATTGAAGATTGTGATCGCAATGAGATGAAAAGGAGATACGAGCAATTAAAAATGGAATTAAAAGGAAGGGGACTTATATAGCATGAAAGGGATTATTGTGAAATGGAGGGATACTGTTTGGAAAGCGGGTATTCCAAATAGTGAAGTCAGTTTTATGATAATGCAACATGGATATGATGGAGGCTATTGGAATATCGGAGGTTTGAAAATGCCCGAAGGAGTACATGTTACATGGCATGGAGGGGAGTTTAAAATAGGGGATGAAATAGAAGTGGAATTTGCGGAATTGGATGAAGTTGCCTCTCCTGTTGCAGAAGAAAGTCATGAAAGTCTCCTGAAGAAAGCATGTTTATTGAGTGATGATAACGACGACGTTTGGAATCGTAAACTTGATACTTATTATCGGTTGAAGAAGAAATTGGAGGAAGAATCTTCTAGAGAGTATAAATGAAATAACTATAACAGAGATTACTTGTTCGCTAATGATCATGCAATGTAAATATAGATAATATGAGACATTTGATTATTGTATTCAGTGAAATCTTATTAGTATCTTTAAACTTTTATATTATTCTAAAGAATCCTTTAGAAAAAGAGTATAAGACGCCTGTAACATTACTTATTTGGGTGTTTGTTATGATAACAGTGGACTGTTTTTTGAAGAGGAAAAAATATTACAAAGAAATGCGATACATTATAAGTCAATTATTATATATGATAATTTATTCGATACAACCATAATCAGATGATGAAGTTGCAAGTGATTGTGTTAAAACTTACTTTATGCTATTGCGCAAATGTAGATTTTATTACAGAATAATTCTGATTGATATTTATGAAAAATGCACAAATAATTGTTTTTCTCTTTCTCTTTTTGGCTTCTTGTGGTGGAAGGGGGGAAAATGTTATTGTATCTCCTATTGATAAAAATGACTCGCTATATATTATTATGAATCGCTGCGTTAATTGGTGTTAATATAATAAAACCGGAGTTTTGCTGGGTTGGTTGATAAATAGGATAATCAAGACATGTTGGAATGATTAAAATAGGGAGGATGCTTAAAAGTTAAGCGTAAGTGGTATTACAATAACTCTATTTATTGCAGCGATATACTATTATTCCATTTTATTCAGTTCATTTCGTAGCCATATCTCAAGTTCTTTCTTGGAAGGAAGTTTAAGCATATACTGCGAGATAAATAATTTTTCGTCTATACCGGTAGTGGCATATTCCACCATTTCCTTCCCTGCATTTGTACAGAGTAGGATGCCTACTGGAAGATTATCACCCGGTACCATCAAATTTTTACGGTAGTATGCAAGATACATATTCAGTTGCGCCACATCCTTGTAGTCAAGTTCATGCGACTTCAATTCTAAAATTACGCCACAATGGAGAAGGCGATTATAGAACAGCAAATCATAAAAGTAGTAATTATTATCAATCAGAATGCGTTTTTGGCGAGATTCAAAACAAAATCCTGTTCCGAGTTCTAACATAAACTCCTGTAAATGATCCATCAAGGCCGATTCTAAATCAGATTCTTCAACCACATCTTTTGCATTTAGTCCCAAAAACTCAAATGTGAAAGGAGACTTAATTACTTCTTGAAGATTGGTTTGCATTGTTGTCTGATTAGCCAAAGCACTGAGTGCAGATTTATCACGGCTTAATCCGCTACGTTGAAAGTAGTGGCTACCAATCTGCCGCTTCAGTTCACGCACGCTCCACATTCCTTTAATGCATTCCATCTCATAGAAAGTCCGTTCAATATCGTCAAGAGGAATTAATTGAATGAAATGCGTATAAGATAATCGCTCAAAAAGCATTTGTTCCGAAACCGTACATGGTGTTTCTTTCAATTGGCCAATCAGTGATTGGCTAATTTCATCAAATTGAATATCAGCTATTTCCAATTGGCCAATCACTGATTGACCAATGGAGATTAACTGTGTAGAGTATTCTTTTATGGGTAAAATAAGGCGCGTATAAGCCTGATAAAACTGGCGATATAATTTTAATTAGTATATGAAAAGCTATTCTCATTCAACTTTAATGCCAATTTCTTTAGCAACATCTCACCATATTTAGCCCGGTCATTTCCGTTTTGCTCATAATGAACAATATAATAACCTATCAACCAATTACGGCAAGTCACATGTTTATTGATTGCATTTGCTGCGCTTTGGCGCAATAGTTGATTGACAGACTGAATCTTTTGAGCCAAAAGTTCAAATGACTCATGTTGACCATTGATATATATTTTCTCCATTCTGAACTCTTCTATTAAATGTACTGCAAAAGTAGTATAATTCACTCATGTTTCGTAAGAAAATCCTATGCCTTTTTTATGCAAGCATGTCAACGTATCTCATTAACTTGCGAAACTTGAATATATTATGAATCGCTGCGTTAATCTGTATTAATATAATAAGCCGATGACGAAAAATTATGAATCAGTGCTGATAAAAGTACCAAATTCTCGATTATAAGTGATTTAGCAAAATTTGTATACGCTTTAATTTAGCTTTTCTTGTACAAAAGAACTATCTATGCAATAAATATCACAGATTATTTAAAAACTATATTATGAGAAACAAAATTATTTTTCAAGTCGCAATGTGTGTAGTCGCATTGTTGAGTTTTGTCTTACCGGTTTCCGCACAACAATCAGATGAGACGAGTGAATACGAAGTAGCTTTGAAGAAGCTAATGGAAGTTACCGGTGCTTTGAATTCTATTGATGAGATTCTGCCACAGACTTTGGCCGTGGCAAGGATGAATGCCCCCCAAAAAGATGCTGATTATTGGGATACATTTGCCAAGTCGTGGAGAGAGAAGATGGAACGGATGGTCATGGAGATATACATGCCTGTCTACAAGAAACATTTAGCTTTGGAGGATCTGCAAGAAACCATTGCGTTTTATGAATCCCCTTTGGGAAAGCGATATAGAGAGTCGGCAATAAGTATTATGCGTGAAGCTATGCCGTTATTGGTCAGCCGGCTACAAGTGGATATGAGGAAAGAACCGCATCCGGAATCTGACAGGAGCATGGATGCAATGGAGCAAACGAGAAATCGGGACCAGGAACTATATGATGCAGCTTATGCGCTTCCCAAAGATAGTATTGAGGTGGCTAAGAGACCTTATAACAGAGCAGAGGGAACAAAACCTTCATTATACTCCATTGAGAGAAGAGCCAAAGATACGAAAGTAACTTTCCTGCAACCTATTTATTTTAATTGGCAATGGCTGTACTATAGTCCGGGGTTTGTGATAATTGACAAGAAAACGGGTGATGAATACCATGTGAGAGGATATGACGGAGGAGCTCCCCAAGACAGATTATTGACTGTAGAGGGGTTTAACTCCAAGTATATCTATGTCAGCCTCCTTTTCCCCAAACTGAAAAAAAGTGTAGAAGTGATTGATATTCTTGAGTTGCCTCATGAAAAAGACAGGTTACCTTCCAATGATGATGGGATTTTCAAGACATATTGTGATGTGAAAGTAAAGGATTACTTACGGCCTTCTAAGAAGAGAGCCAAGGAAATATATTAGATATATATATTCTTTACTTTATTAATTAAAGAAAATATGATGGCATTTTGCATGATAAGTACTTTTTTAATTGGTGCTTTTATGTATATCAGAAATATGCGTATACTGGCTAAGCGAAAACAATATGTACGGCTGGCGGTTTTGGGTATTTGCGTAGTTGCTTTGTATCTGCTTATGGGTATTATGATATATAATTTGCTGAAATAGTATATTTGTTATTTAGAGATTTTTATTATGAAAGAAAGTCTATGTGTTAATAATATTCTTTTATGCATATGTGCAATGATATTGTTTTCATGTGCTGCGGAGAAGGCTGTCTATTCTTGTAATACAAAGGTTTATGCTGTTAATTTTGACACGATAAAAATGAAACATGATTTTTGTTATTCCAACCTGTTCGATTCTGTTACAATAATAAGATTGGATAATGCTCAAGTAATGATTGGCAGTATCGATAAAATGGATTTATATAAGGATAAGTTGATTATTTTAGATGAAAGGATGGCAAAGGGCGTTTTTGTTTTTGACAAAAGAGGAAACTTTGGAAAAGATCGACAAACAATACCTGCAGGTATATGAATCTATTGTAGAGGAAGATAATCCTATATTAGTAGTGTATGAATTGTCACATCGAAATTAGTTAATATATACCTCTAAATTGTTTCGGGATTAAACCATAATAACGCAAGGTACTATAGCACTTACAATGAATTATTGTCTGTCAAAATCAGCGTAATAGCGTTTTTTTGAAGGTCAATAGAAGTACAGCTAAACTATAAAATCAGTCGTTTCGGTATAGTTTCTGCTCTTTTTGTTCCGTTTGCCAAATTTAATTAGGTATCTTTGCACTAAAAACAATATCATCTCATGAATAGGATTAAGGAATTTTAGGAAGCAAGAGGCATGAGCCAAACAGATTTAGCGTATAAATTAGGCAAAATTTTCAATATGGTCAATCTTTCTTTATGCGACCAACAAGGTACAACCGCCTATACCTGTTCTATATGAGATAACGAACATTATAAAAGTGGATGTAAGAGAGTTATTAGTTTCCTTTAAATGAAACAATCATTATGGTAAAGAAAGAAGTTAGTACTATAATTTTGTACATTTAAAGAGATATAAAGAATCTACTCTTCTGCCTCAGATTCCGTCGTTAATACTAATATATTTTAATCAGCATATGAAATCATTTGAAGATTACAAAAATGATGCACCAAATCAGATTACCATGGCAAATGGTGCATTTTATCCTGATATTTTAGTCCAAGCGTGTGAACTATATAAGCCGGTATTAGTATATTTTGGTCAGCTTCTTAAAGTATCTCCTTCTTCAGAGATGCTTCTTAAGGAGATAACAAAACTAACCCAAACTTGGATGAGAATTCAATTACTTCGTGTATTTAGAAAATACGTTTCTCCTGACACTTCTGTTGAAATGCTTAAATCAAAGAATAAAATTCCAATGGTTTGCATTACTTTTGGAAAAGATTTTAGGCCGATTAATATTGTACAGAAGAAATTTAATGAAAGGCCGTTGCCAGACGAAGCGTTATGTGCAATATTGTGGGAATATAAAGATAGGGGACAAAAGGGGTATTCACTGACAGAAAACTTTTTCGACATGTTTCAGTCAAAATTTCCGAATTATTCCATAGAAGGTCCCAAAAGAGCAGGAGCTGATGTTCAATTAAAAAACGTTTTTCCTGATTATCCAAATCCTACAAGGCCTGTTGATTTTGTTATTAGAGATGCAAAGAAAAATGTTCTAGCTATTGGTTTAGCCAGATATGATAGTGACCGAGGAGGTGCGCAAGAAGATGACCGAACAGGCGGATATAATAATTGTGCTAAAGAGATTTTAGCGTACACATCAAAGAGGGGACTTAAAACAAAAGTGATATTTCTAAATGATGGGCCTGGTTTATTGCTAGGTTCTATGTGGGATGATTATTCGAAACTTGAAAAAATAAATTCAGATAGAATAATGGTTTTGACTCTCCGAATGCTTGATGAGCGTTTGACAGAAAAATGGTTGAATTTTTAATTCATTAATTATGGCGGTCGGCATAACATCAAATACGTGTTCAACAATCTCTTCTATATCGCTTGTTCCAAAAGACCAAATTCGGTTTAGATGTACAAATGATTATAGTGGAGATTTAATCAAAAGACTATATCACGCAGACAATTTAGATGTACTCAATTATCTTATCAAAGATGAAAATGTATGTGGAAAAGTAGACTTGATATACATAGATCCTCCGTATAATACAGGTGGTGCTTTTGAAACGAGGGATTTAAAACATGCATATAACGATAATTTTACAACCGAAGGATATATTAGGTTCATGGAAGCTAGACTTCTTTTAATGCACAAATTGTTATCTCCTTCTGGTTCAATTTATGTTCATTTAGATAGCAATATGGTATTCCATATAAAAATCTTGATGGATTCAATTTGGGGTGAAAAGAATTTTAGGGGCATGATAACTCGTAAGAAGTGTAAATCAAAAAATTTCACAAGAACGACATATGGAAATATATCGGACTATATACTCTTCTACACAAAATCTGATTCTGCAAAATGGAATAGACCTTATGAACAATGGGATGACGAGAAAGTTCTCAAAGAATATCCTTTTATAGAAGAAGGGACAGGACGACGTCACAAGAGAGTTCCATGTCATGCACCTGGTACACGTAATGGTGCGACGGGTGGTTCTTGGCGTGGGATGATGCCACCAGAAGGAAAACATTGGCAATACACACCTGATAAACTTGATGAAATGGATGCTAGAGGCGAAATCTATTGGTCTTCAAATGGCAATCCTAGAAGAAAAGTTTATTTAGATCAAAGTAAAGGAATACCTGTTCAAGATATTTGGTTAGATTTCTTAGATGTAAATAATCAGAATACTCACTTGACAGGCTATCCAACAGAAAAAAATATTGATATGTTAAAACGAATTATTGACGCATCCTCGAATCCAGGTGACATTGTACTTGATTGCTTTGTTGGCTCTGGTACCACTTTGGTTGCTGCTGAGGAACTTGGCAGACAATGGATTGGTATTGATATAGGGGAAGAATCGATAAGAATTATTCAAGATAGATTTGCGAATGGAACTAAACCTATTGGGGATTATGTTTCGCAGAGAAAGAAAAAGAAGGATATTGCCCCGCACTCTCTTTTTGATGGTTTAGATCTCAATAATGGAGACGATACATTAGATAATGATAATACTGTCCATAAGATTCAATATCAGCTGTTCGAGGAAATTTGATAATTGTTACAACCGATTGATTTCATCAACGAGCGTTCCCATGAAGAGAAACGACAGTTCCCATTAAAGGAAACTCGCGTTTCTATTAGAGGAAACTGTCGTTTCCTGCACTCGGAAACTTGTGTTTTGACTTATACTATGATGTGTACTGGTTTTAGTTGACAACTTCGTTTGTTATAACTGGATTAGTTTACTCAATATACTTTAATATCTAAACAGGTTTACTTTTGTTTTTTC
>QWCY01002767.1_pt1 | contig 21788 bp, 14 predicted proteins | sample 1972631 | NCBI WGS metagenome assembly QWCY01 (sample SAMN09866696, study PRJNA288562) | Human gut metagenome isolate pre1_stool, whole genome shotgun sequencing... | isolation source: gut | host: Homo sapiens | place: USA: California
TTTAATTTTGACATTTAAAGTCTTTATTGGATTATCAAGACACAAAACTATGAAAAATGAGTTTTTTAGTTGTATACTCTCATATTGTGACTCACAAACTTATAAACTCACAAACTCGCAAACTTACAAATTCTTATACATCGCAAAATTAGTCATTTTAACATCACCTATAGATACTATCTGCTCTTTTTTTGTCGTATATCCCTGCTTTTCAAAGAAAGGGCGAGCGGTAATGCTGACTTCTGAGTGGATAGACACTGCCTGATGGAGACGGGCATACTCTTCTGCCTGACATAAAAGGAGAGAAGCTATACCTTGATGCTGGAATTGCGGGTGAATAAACATACTGTGCAGATAGCCATTAGCATTGATAGAGGTGAAACCAACTGTACGGAAGTGTTTCGTCTCTTCGGCAAGTATGAAATGCAAGTCACTTTGAAGTAGTTTCCGCCAACGTTCCGGGGTTGCTCTTTCAATCCATGCACGGATTTGCGGAGCGGTATAGTGCTGCGAACAGGTGTTGAGAACACTTTGTTCAAACGTAGCATGCATGGTAGGGATGTCTTCGGGGGCTGCTTTTCTCAACCGGATGTTTTTCAGTTGCATATGCAGAATCGGGAATGGTTTTCCCATACTGTCCAGATCGTCCCGGCTGATGATTTCAAACCCTCTGTTCTGATAGAATCGGAGTGCCTGTCCGTTCTGCTCGTTCACATCTACTTTATGTATTTGTTTTTGGCGTATTGCAAATTCTATTAATTGTTTGCCATATCCATGTCCCTGTTCATCAGGATCTACAAACAACATTTCGATGAGGCTGTCACTCAATCCCATGAAAGCGGTTATCTGTCCGGAATGATTACGGATCGTATAGAGTTGCACCGCCGGAAAATATTCATGGCGTACTAAAGGTTTATAAAACCGTATATCTTCTTCGGATAGAAAGTGGTGAGAACTTCGGACTGCTCTTTCCCATATTTGGAGGAGGACATCATATTCTTGTGTATTGGCTTGATTTATCATGATTGTTTTTATTTATAAATATGTGGCGTAAATATAGAGGTTTTCTGCCAGATCAGAAAATATTAGAAATCCGCTTTTCTTTCAATACGAATGATCTCTCCGGAAACCGGATGTACAAACTCCAGGTATTCGGCATGCAGATAAAGCCGGTCTGCTTGCTTTCCATAGAGCTCGTCTCCCGTAATAGGGCAGTTAAGACCAAGCGGGTGGGCGGCATGAACACGTAATTGATGTGTCCGTCCGGTGAGTGGATAGAAAGCTATACGTGTTTGAGATTCATTACGTTCGAGGACCTGATATTTAGTGATGGCGGCTTTACCATACTCTTTATTTACTATCTGCCGGGGTCTGTCGAGAGGATCCGGACAGATTGGAAGATTCAAAATGCCTTCATCCGGTGCGATGATTCCGTCCAGTAAAGCAATATAACGCTTCTTTACTGTACGATTCTTGAACTGTGCTTGCAGATTCTGATGTATTTCTTTGGTTTTGGCAACAAGCAGCACTCCTGAAGTAGCCATATCCAGACGATGTATGATCATTGGCCCTGTAGCATCAGGATATTGGGTTCTCAGGTGTTGATAGACGGAATTTATTTCTCCCTTTCCGGGCACGGAAAGCATGCCGGCGGGTTTATTGACAACAAGCAACTGCTCATCTTCAAAAAGAACTTCGAGTGTTGTCTTCTTGTGAAGATCGTTCGATAATGGATTGGGCTCTACATCCAGACCTTGTAACATGTGTTTCAGAATAGGTTCACACTTTCCTTTGCAGGCAGGATAGTAGTAACCATGGTGGCGTATCTCCGCTTTTGGAGAGTTGCCCCACCAGAATTCGGCCATGGCAATGGGTTTGAGCTGGTGCAGATAGGCATATTGTAATAGTTTGGGAGCAGCACATTCGCCGGCACCGGCGGGAGGCGTTTTCTGTACGGTCTGCTTGAAGATTGCACATAGATCCTTTATTTCTCCGTTGGCATTCAGCATTTTGAATTGTTCAAAAAGCTTTTGCTGTAAGGCTGCCGATCGTATTTTGCGTTCGTTTTTGAGAGCTTCTATTTTTGCTGTATAATCATCTGTTTCCTTTTGCAGGGCAGTAATGCGATCTTTCCAATACTTTTCCAGTCGTTTGAACTCTGCTTTCTGATGCTGGCTTTCGCGTATCATAGCTGCTTGTTCTGCCTCATCGGGATTGTTTACACGACGAAGTTCACGTGCTTCTTTGGCTACTTTCAAAGCTGCCTTAGCCTGAGTTATAGCTTGCCGGTTCAGAATGTTTTCTTCGGTCAGTTTCTGTTTGAGTGCCAGATAATAACTATCTTCCTGCAACTGTCTGATCTGAATGTTAATGGCAGAGATTTTTTCTTCTTCTATTCTGAAAAATCCGTCGGGTTGGAGTAAATCATATACAGGAGGTACGAAGTAGGAGTGCAGGTTTTTTCCGGCAAGGTTTCCGGAGAAAGCTGCCAGATAGCCTATTTCACCATCAGGGGCTTGTACCACTAATACCCCGAACATTTTTCCTTGCTGCAACTCCTGTTCCCATTGTTTCTGGGTTTTGATATAGTCCTGTATTTCTTCTGTGGCTATCAGGCAGAGAGGATGTGGCGTATAGTGAAACGGATACGTAAATTGTTCCGGCAGGGGCAAGTGGGTAACTTTATGAATGAAAGGATGCAGCATATGTTTTGGGGTTTCCGGGTTGTTCTAACGCTTTGCAAAATAAATTCTATTTAAGCAGTATTGCAAATATCAGCGAATAAAATACGGTAAACTTTGCATATTAGTTTGGATCGGTGTTTATTATTAATAAAATGTATATTGTAGGATGTTTTTGTTGGAAGAATATTGCATCATTCATTTCTTTTTTGATAATTTTGCCGTTGCATAAGCTGGCAAACTGATATATTAATTTCTTATGAGTCTCATTTCTTGTATTAAATCTTTTCCCGTGGTCGTAATCAAACGATGTTTTTTTCTTTTTTTATGCCTGTTATCTGTAAATTTAGTAGTTGCTCAGAACGATACAACTTACCAGAAAGGTTATATTCTTGTTATCAATGCATACACTGAAGCAACCTCCTGGAGTAGTCGTATGATTTCGACAATCACTCGCTTTGTGGCAGAAGATCCCCAATTGGCTGTTTATACCGAGCATATGAATATGATGCTGATAGACGATGATGCGGCTGATCTGGAAGAATTCAAATCGGCGCTTTTTGAAAGATATGGTGCTTATCCTCCGCGTCTGCTACTGTTGTTGGGTGATCCTGCTTTATTGCTGAAAGAGGATTTTAAAAGGGTGTGGGGAGATATCCCGATGGTGCTTTGTGCTGAAAAAGATTATACAGGCCCCGACGAATATTATCTTCATAAGGAAGTAATTCCACAGGCGGAACGTATCCCCATGACTGAGTTGGCAGATCCGTATAATTTAGTGCTTTTGTATTCGGATTTGTATATAAGGAAAAATGTGGAGTTGATATCTCAAATGACTCCTGATATGAAGAAGTTTATTTTTATAGGAGATGAACGTTTTATTAATGTGACCAATGAGGCTGAAGTCAGAGAGATTATAAGAAAGAAATATCCTCATGTTGAGTATGAATATTTATCTCCTCAGATACTGCCTATAAATCTGTTAATTGATTCGTTGTATCGCGTTGATGCAAAAACTACTGGAATATTGTTTTCTTCATGGTATTATAAACGCACATTTGCAGGTAATACTTCGCTTGTTACAAATGCCTATAAAGTGATCACTACAGTGTCTGCTCCTTTGTTTGTTCTTAATACTGTTGGTGTTACTACTGATGGAGGAATGGTTGGTGGTTATGTACATGACTGGGAGTGTTATGATAAAGAGCTTATACGTATTTTGTCAGAAGTGCTTGAGGGCAGACAACCGCGTGATATTCCTTTTTACCGTTCTGCAGATGGTATGCCGGTTATTAATTACAAAGCCTTACTGCGAAAGGATATATCGCCTTCTTTGTGTCCCGAAAACACACGCTTTCTGAATAAACCACTTACTTTTTGGGAGCAATACCATTACTTCATTCTGGGTGCTTCATTTTGTATTCTTATGCTTGTTTTGTTTTTTACATTCCGTATCCGTACATTAAAAAGGCTCAGGGAGATTCAGCAAAAAGAAATAGATACAATGGCCGATTATAAGAATTTGGTAAATAATATGCCTATACTCTATATGCAGGAAGAACTGGTGTTGAATAAGGCTGGTATCCCGGTTGATATGATATATCGGAATGTAAATTCTCATTTTGAAAATAACTTCTTTCGCAGGGAAGATGCGGTTGGTAAGAAGGCAAGTGAACTGTTTCCGGAATCGCTCCCCGAGTTTTTACATTTTACTCAGAAGGCACTGGCTGAGAACAGGGCAATTACATTCCCTTATTATTTTAAGAAGATCGATACATTTTATGATGTGGTGCTGAAAGGGACCCGTACTTCCGGGATAATTGATGTGTTTTGCATGGATAGTACGGATTTGCATAAAGCACAGCAGAAGTTGAGCACTACAAACAATAAGTTGGCGATGGCACTTGATGTGGCGAATATTGTTCCCTGGAAGTGGGATTTGATAAGTAAAACTATTCTATGTGATATCAACAGGCCGATAGAATTGAGTACAGTGGGAGGTGATGTGGCTGAAGAGCAGTTGGCAGTACCCGATTCACAATACTTCTCGAAGATATACAAAAAGGACCGTAAGAGGGTAGAACAGGCATATCACGATCTGATAGAAGGTAAATCGGATAAAGTGAAAGAGGAGTATAGGGTGGTAAATGTAGAAAACCATGTGCACAAGATAGATTGGGTGGAGGCACAGGCAGCCGTGCAGGAACGTGATGAAGAAGGAAATCCGGTCACACTGATCGGTTCTTCACAAGTCATCACCAATCGTAAGAAGATGGAGTTGGAACTGACTACTGCGAAAGATCGTGCCGAAGAGTCCAATCGCCTGAAATCTGCTTTCCTTGCCAATATGAGCCATGAAATCCGTACTCCGCTGAATGCAATTGTCGGTTTTTCGGGAATACTGGCTTCTACGGAAGAAGAACAGGAAAAGCAAGAGTATGTCAGCATTATTGAGAATAATAATGAGCTGTTGCTACAGCTTATCAGTGATATTCTGGATTTGTCGAAGATAGAAGCAGGAACATTAGAGTTTCATTATTCTAATGTAGAACTGAATAGTGTGATGAAGGAATTGGAGAGTGCATTGCAGTTGAAGCTAAAGTCGGATGCCGTTCGTCTGGAGTTTGTACCGTCATTGGATATGTGCCTTGTTCATATAGAGAAGAACAGGCTCTCGCAACTGTTAATCAACCTGATAACAAATGCGATAAAGTTTACATCGGAAGGAAGTGTTCGCTTTGGTTATGAATTACAGGGGAAAGAGTTATACTTCTATGTAACCGATACCGGATGTGGCATTCCCAAAGATAAGCAGGAGAGTATTTTCGGGCGTTTCGTGAAGCTGAATAATTTTGCACAGGGTACAGGGTTAGGGTTATCTATCTGCCAGACACTGGTGAATCATATGGGAGGTTGCATTGGTGTTGAATCAGAAGAAGGTAATGGGTCTACTTTCTGGTTTACATTGCCCTATAAGCCTGCGGGGCAGGAAGAACTAAGCGAAAAGAAAGAATACCAGCCCATATCTGTGGAAAAGGATAAACTGTCTATCCTGATTGCCGAAGATAATGATAGTAATTACAAACTTTTTGAATCGATTCTGAAGAATGACTATCAGTTGATTCATGCTTGGGACGGACAAGAGGCGGTGGATTTGTTTAGAAAAGAAGATCCGCAAATCATACTGATGGATATCAATATGCCTGTGATGGATGGCTATGAAGCTGCACAGGAGATTCGTAAATATTCGGCCAAAGTGCCTATCATTGCTATTACTGCATTTGCATATGCTTCGGATGAACAACGTGTGATGGAAAGTGGTTTCGACGGATATATGCCCAAACCGATAAATGCCCGTCAGTTGCGCGCACAGATAAAAGACATAATGCAGAAAAGAATTGTACTATTGTAACAGAGAGTTCTGTAATCACCTCAGAACATAAGAAACATGTTGTATCAGTTTGATAAGAGGTCGCTCCGGCCTTTTGTCCTGTCGTCTCATTTTTTAATCCCACATGGTAACTTTCTGCAATACAGGATGCTATTACAATAGTCCGGCCGATTCCTTTGGTTCCTCCGGTCATGAATCCCCTTTTCTCTTCTGCTCCATGGCTGGCTGAATCTGTTTATTCCGTCTGGTTGTACTTGCGTTGGCTTGCTATGTTTTCCGGGCTCTCTCTCAAGGTTACCTTTCCTGCTGCCAACGAATAGATATCATTAAGGGACTTCTAAAGTGTTTCATTCTGTTTCAATACGTTGAGAAAATAGTTTCAACGTATTGAGAATTTATTCTCAACAGGTTGAGAAACTTTTCTCAATAGGTTGAAACACTTGTTTCATATAGGTTGAGAATAAACTTCGTTTTACCATTCATATCGTTCTACGTATTCATCGTATATGGGTTCATCCGTTATCCCTTTTTTGCGGAATAACTGCCGGATGTATTTTTGTTCGGAAGGAGTGATAAGCTGTTCTTTGCGTCTGAAGCGGTAATAAGCATTTCGTCCGAAGTGTTCAAGCATCTGCTGTTTGATGACAACTGCATCGCTATGCGGAATTTTATCCAGTAAATGCATGATACCTGATGCGTAGCGTAATAGCTGGTCCACCTTAAAAAAAGAACAGTTTTCTCCACCGTTAGCAGCGGCGTATACCGGATTCACGATGTTGATAGTATCCCGTTCAGACGGAATATGGAGCGCTACTTGATGGCGCAGACAGTCTGCTGCATGTGAGCATTGCTTATTGAGGCAATGGGTGAAGTTGTCAGGCACTGAGTTGTAATCAAAATTGGTTTTCATATATATTCTTGATAGGTAAATTTATTTGAGTGACTTTCTTAACAAAGGTACTCAAAAGTTCTATAACTACAAAGGACTGACAGAGAATCATTGTGAATAAAACAATAGGACGGTGTTATAAAGAACAAAGAGGATATTTTTTTACTAAATATCCTCTTTGTTCTTATTCTAAAATCAATAATGGCGGAATGATTACTCGCCAAGTTCGGAAAGTAGATCGTATGAGGGAGCAAAAAAGAGTGTCCCTGTTACCGGTGTACTGAAATCCAGCAGGCGGTCTGTATTGCCAACAGGACTGCCTATAAACATATTTTCCAGCATCTTCCGGGTAGTACTGAACGTACTGGCATAACCAATAAAGTAGGTTCCGTATTCTCCTTTTGAGGTATTGGCAAATGGCATATTGGCTCGTACTATTTTCAAGTCGTCTCCAATGTTAGTAACTGCATTGTGGGCATTCTCCGGTTTTTCCTCGTCCGACAATTCAACATCATTGAACTTGTGGCGGCCGATAACCTTTTCCTGTGCTTCTACCGGGAGTGCATTCCAGGCAACCATATCATGAATGTACTTTTGAACAAACACGTAGCTACCTCCTGCGAAATCAGGATCTTCATTGCCAATAGCTGCAAAATAGTAGGGATTTTCATCTACGGCAGGAGATTCCGTACCATCTACAAAACCAATAATTGCTTTTCCGTCCATGTATCTGAACCCATGAGTTTCGTCAACAGATTCGACAACTCCTTTCAGCTTTTCATCAATAATAGAGGCAAATTCAAAGCACAACCCCATTTGTCTGGCCCGGATATGCAGTAATATATCTCCGGGAGTAGATACTGCTGTATATTTATCCCCTTTTATCTCTTTGAAGGTACTTAATTCTTTAGGTTTGGCCTTTCCTGGAAATAATTGGCTCCATGCATCGGCGCCGAAACCTATCGTGCAACTGAATTGCATATCAGGAAAACGATTGCGCATGCTGCGTATCATTGCAGAAAAGTTGGCACATACATCTTTTACTTTTTCGATTGTATCTGCCGAGTGTTTTAGACTGTAGACAATGAATATAGCGTTCTCTCCCGGCCTTGCAGTTACATCCTGCGGGATATTTCCATCAAATGAATTTTGATATGTGTTCATACTTCTTTTTAATTAGTTATTATTATTGTAGTTGATTTTGATACAGCTGTTTTAATTAATATAACTCCATAGTTGCAAGTTTGTTCTACTTATTGGGTAACTTATAAATCGGTAGAACTGTACTTATAATCTTAAAAAATACTATTTTGCTTCGCTTATATTGGGTTTTGTAACATAGGTTACTACTTTTAAGCTATGTATCCTGTTATCTTTGCCAAAAAATAAATTAGTTATGGAACAGTTACATGCTCATGAAGTCCTCCATATGATGGAAGGCAACAGTTATTCGGAAATCACTTTAAAAGAAGCCATTATTAATAAGTTTGGCAAAGACCAACATTTTTACGCTTGTTCTGCTGACGATATGAGTATTGACGAATTGATAGAATTTCTTAAAAGGAAGGGCAAATTTATGCCTTCCGAAGATGGTTTCACAGTCGATATAAGTAAGGTCTGCGATCATAAATAGTCTTTATTAAAGTAATATTCCAAATGTATTTTCGCAATCTCTGAGTCACCGAATTCATGTAATGTAAATATCGGGAAAATTTTGAAATGTACATTGTTTTCCCGGTATTTCTGTTTCTATAATTTCATCTTTCATCTTTTTTTAGTAGTTTTGTCCGGTCAAGTCAATAATGTATTAATAATGAATGAATTGGATAACGGGCAGCAAGAACAATATTCTGAACCCGAAAAGAAAAAGAACACGCAAAAAATCGTAAAAAGAACTTTAGTTACGGTAGGATTGGCATTGGTAGTATATATTGCATATTCTATAGTCCATCTGTTTGTCTCACCCGATCATAATATTCAGCAAATCTACCTGGTTCCGGAAGATGCTGCGTTTATTATTCAATCATCAGCTCCGGTAAACGACTGGGAAAAATTCAGCGGAAGCGAAACATGGAAATGTCTGAAGAAAGCAAAATCTTTTGAAGAGGTCACAAAGAGTGTCGAAATGCTTGATTCAATAGTTAAAAGCAATAAGGTATTGTTGTCACTTGTAGGCAAGCGGGATATGCTTATTTCACTTCATAAAGTTCGTGCAACCGACTGGGATTTCCTGATTATATTGGATATGCAGAAAGCATCCAAAATGGATTTATTAAAAGATCAGATTGAAACGGTGCTGGCAATGGCGGGCAATACGGTTACTAACCGGCAATACAGTGGCATTAACATTCTCGAAATGCGTGATTCGGATACGCGTGATATTTTTTATTGTGCTTTTGTAGATAATCATTTTGTGGCTTCTTATACGTCCGGACTTGTTGAATCGGCCATCGATTCACGCAGTAAACCTAAAATAGGACTCGATCATGCTTTTATTGAAGCAGAAAAGCTGGTTTCCGGTAAAGGACTTATCAGAGTTTTTGTAAACTATGCACATTTGCCGCAGTTTATGAATATTTATCTGGGGGCCAAAAATGAATATGTTGATATGTTCAGTAACTCGATGGATTTTGCGGGACTCTTTTTTAATACGGATAAAGACCGGATGGAGGTAAAAGGGTATACATTCCGAAAAGACACGGCCGATCCTTATGTTACTGCTTTGCTGAATTCGGGAAAGCACAAGATGAAAGCGCATGAAATTCTGTCCGGGCGAACGGCTCTTTATACTAATATTGGTTTCAACAACCCTGTGACCTTTGTTAAGGAGTTGGAAAACGCCCTTTCTCTCCATGATAAACAGTTGTATAGTTCCTATGAAAGCTCTCGTAAAAAGATCGAAGGATTATTTGGTATCTCTTTGGAAGAGAATTTTCTGAGTTGGATGTCCGGAGAGTTTGCTATTACTCAATCCGAGCCAGGCTTGCTGGGGCACGAACCGGAATTAATTTTGGCCATCCGGGCTAAAAACATGAAAGACGCCCGTAAGAACATGGAGTTTATTGAAAAGAAGATTAAACGGCGTACTCCGGTTAAGATTAAAACGGTTAATTATAAAGATTTTGAGATTAACTATGTGGAAATGAAAGGCTTCTTCCGATTGTTTTTTGGAGGATTATTTGATAAATTTGAAAAGCCATATTATACGTATGTAGATGATTATGTTGTTTTCAGTAACAAGGCTTCATCTTTGCTTTCCTTTGTAGAGGATTACGAACAAAAGAATTTACTGAAAAATAATCCGGGATTTAAAAATGCGCTTTCGTATTTGAGTTCAAATTCTACCATTTTTCTATATACGGATGTGCATAAATTCTATTCTCAGTTGAAGCCGATGATGAATGCTGCTACATGGAATGAGATACAGGCTAATAAAGATGTTTTGTTTTCGTTTCCTTGCTGGTCTATGCAGATTGTAGGGAATAGCCAATCGGCCTCTCTGCAATATGTGATGGACTATAAACCCTATCAACCCGAAGAGGTTGTTGCAGTTGTCACCGATGAAGAAGACGAAGAAATGAATGAAGATGCTGACACTGAGAAAGAACAGATGAGCGAGCTAAAACGTTTTTATGTCGAGAGGTTTGAAGGAAATATCTTGCGGGAATTTTATCCCGACGGTGCATTGAAAAGTGAAGCGGAAGTTAAGGAAGGAAAACGGCATGGGCGTTACCGTGAGTATTATGAAAATGGTAAGCTCAAATTCCGGGGGAAATATGCTAATAATCAACCCAAAGGTACATGGAAATATTATACTGAAGAAGGTGAGTTTGAACGTAAAGAGAAATATTGAGACGATTTCGCCACAGAGTAATACAGAGTTTTAAATTTTTATCGAAACGCAGATTAACACAGATTTTCGCAAAGGGAAACAAATCAAAGATAAAGAACTACAGTCTTTTAATCTGCATTCATTTGTGTTAATCCGCGTTTCATCAGATAAATAGTACTCTGTGAATTCTATGAAACTCTGTGGTGAGTTTAGTTCGTTTCTGATCAAGTTAGAGCCGGCCTTAAATAACGTTAGATTCTCTCTTTTCGCCGTCATATCCCCACTTAACATAAATGGCTCCCCAGGAAAAGCCTGCTCCGAATGCTGTAAAAATCAGATTATTACCTTTTTTGAGTTTATTTTCATAATCCCAGATGCAAAGAGGAAGTGTTCCGGCACTTGTATTACCGTAACGTTCTATATTAACCATAACTTTCTCTTCAGACACATCCAGACGTTGTGTAACAGCACTTATTATGCGCTGATTGGCTTGATGTGGGATCACCCAATCAATGTCATCTTTGTTCAGGTTATTTCTTGTAATAATCGCTTCACAGGCATCCGACATATTTGCTACGGCATATTTGAATACCGTACGTCCTTCCTGATAGATATAGTGCATATGACTATCCAACGTATAATAGGAGGAGGCGCATACGGATCCACCTGCTTTAATGTGTAGAAAAGGCAGTCCTTTGCCATCTGTTCTCAAAACAGAATCTATAACACCCAACTCCTCAGTGGTTGGCTCAAGCATAAAGGCGGCTGCACCGTCGGCAAAGATCGGGCAGGTTGCACGATCCGTATAATCTACTATCGACGACATTTTATCAGCTCCTACTATAATGACCTTTTTGTATATTCCCGAACGTATAAAATTCGCTCCGGTTTCCAAAGCATAAAGGAATCCGCTGCAAACAGCCTGCACATCAAAGGCAAAAGCATTCTTTAGTTCCAGTTTATCACATAATATGGAGGCGGTTGAAGGTAAACGATAATCAGGAGTGGTAGTGGCCACAATCACCAGATCAATATCATCCGGGTGAGATTGGGTACGTTGCATCAATTGTTTTACAGCTTTGCGAGCCATATATGAAGTTCCAAGTCCTTCTTCTCTTAATATATGCCTTTCTTTTATGCCAATGCGTCCCATGATCCATTCGTCGGTAGTATCTACCATCTTAGAAATTTCATCATTAGTTAAGATATAATCAGGCACATATCCTCCGACTCCTGTGACTACTGCGTTTATTTTCTGCATCGGTTTTATTGTTTAGTAGGTTTTGAATAGGTTTGCTCTAAAAATAAGGGCGTAAATATACAGAAAAGAGGAGACTTTCCAATAGTAGCCCAATGAACGCTCTATTGTTTTATCATTGCGAAGGAAACTTTGACCAAATTTTAACTAAATAGCTGAGACTGCTTACTTTTGTTTGGCAGCATTCTATCTGTATCGTTATAATTACCGGATATAGTTTCTTTCCGGTTCATCTTTCTTTGTTGTATGATGATGGATATAGAGTCATATTCGGTAAGATTGTGATCTTTTACTAAATGTCATCTGATTGGAAATAGGGGTAGTATGATAGTTGAAAGTGAGTGATCCATTTGATGTTATTGACTGTGGTATAAGATCGATGTTTTACTGTGAAATCACTATCTTTGCAATGGAATGGAACAATTAATTAATGAAAAAGATATTATGCTTACCTACACATATGTTGAACATGGAAAATTTGAATTACGGGAGAAGCCAAAACCGGAAATAGTAAATTCACGGGATGCAATCATACGAGTGACTCTTGGCAGTATTTGTACCAGTGATCTCCATATCAAACATGGTAGTGTGCCGCGTGCCATTCCCGGAACAACAGTTGGGCACGAGATGGTGGGTGTCGTAGAAGAGGTGGGAACTGATGTCACTTTAGTCAAGCCCGGAGATAGAGTAACTGTGAATGTCGAGACTTTCTGCGGAGAATGTTTCTTTTGTAAGCGGGGATATGTTAACAATTGCACCGACTCCAATGGCGGTTGGGCTTTAGGTTGCCGCATTGACGGCGGTCAGGCAGAATATGTCAGAGTTCCTTATGCAGACCAAGGGCTGAACCGTATTCCTGATACAGTCAGTGACGAGCAGGCTTTGTTTGTTGGCGATGTGCTTGCAACAGGTTTTTGGGCAACCCGTATCTCAGAGATTTCCGAGGATGATACTGTTCTTATCATTGGCGCCGGTCCTACCGGAATCTGTACATTATTGTGTGTGATGTTGAAGAAGCCGCGGCGTATTATTGTCTGTGAAAAGTCTCCGGAAAGAATCCGGTTCGTGCGTGAACATTATCCTGATGTATTGGTGGTGGAATCAGAAAACTGCAAGGACTTTGTGATTCAAAACAGTGACCATGGTGGTGCTGATGTTGTATTAGAGGTGGCTGGTAGTGAAGATACTTTCCGCTTGGCGTGGGAGTGTGCCCGTTCCAATGCCATTGTTACTATCGTAGCTCTTTATGATAAACCCCAACTTCTTCCTTTGCCCGATATGTATGGCAAGAACTTGATTATTAAAACAGGTGGAGTAGACGGCTGCAACTGTGCTGAGATTCTTCATCTGATTGAGGAAGGTAAGATAGATACTACTCCTCTTATTACGCACAGATTTCCGTTGAAGGAGATTGAGGAAGCCTATCGTATATTTGAAAATAAGTTGGACGGAGTTATTAAGGTAGCCATTTATAAATGAATTGTTGTGTGAATGAAGCGATTGCATGTTTAATTCAAAATTATAAGCAATAATATGCCTGTTATCGAAATATCATCTTTATCTCATCCGGGAGTTGAGGTATTCAGCACTCTTACTGAAACCCAGTTGCGCAATCGAACCGAGCCTGATAAGGGGATTTTTATAGTAGAAAGTCCGAAGGTTATCAAGAGAGCTTTGGATACCGGCTATGAACCTTTAGCCATTTTGTGTGAACACAAACATATTGTCGGTGATGCTGCTGAAGTTATTGAGCGTTGTGATAATGTGCCTGTCTATACCGGTAGCAGAGAATTGCTTGCTACGCTGACCGGTTATGTCCTGACACGTGGCGTTCTCTGTGCCATGCGCCGCCCTGCACCACGTAGTATGGAAGAGGTATGCCGGGAAGCCCGGCGTATTGTTGTAATTGACAGTGTTGTCGATGCAGCTAACATTGGTGCTATCTTCCGTTCGGCAGCTGCTCTTGGAATTGATGCTGTGTTACTAACGCGTAATTCCTGCGATCCGTTGAATCGCCGTGTGGTCAGGGTGTCTATGGGAGCCGTCTTCTTTGTGCCATGGACTTGGATGAATGGTTCTCTCAGTGACTTGCGAAAATGGGGCTTCCGTACGGCTGCTATGGCACTCACGGATGACTCCATCTCCATTGATAACCCTGCCTTGATGAGTGAATCCAAATTGGCTATCGTGATGGGTAACGAAGGGGAGGGGCTTTCGAGTGAAACGATTGCTGAGGCTGACTACGTAGTTCGTATCCCCATGGCGCGTGGTGTTGATTCGCTCAATGTAGCCGCTGCGGCTGCTGTAGCTTTCTGGCAGCTTCGTGCTCCACAATTTTGAGATTGGTACATTTTAAAGTTATCTCTGATTATTTGCTGATACACAAATAGTCACTATTGCAAATAGGATAGTAATCAAATAGCTATACTTTGCTGATTGTCTTTCTTATAACTACTAATCTAATTTCTATGTTGACATTTTGTTTGGACTTAATAGTATTTATCAATTCCTCCGAATCCTGTAATTCTTTTATTATCTTTCGTCTTATCGATGAAGTTGTGTAATCGCCTTTCAAATTCTTCCGGTCGTTTTCTCGCCGCTTCAATGTATGCAATACGGATACGTTTGTATGCATCGGAAAAGCGTTGGTAATTTTGCCATAATCCTTTATCCTCTCTCAACTTGTCCATTATATCATTGGGGAATAAAAATGGTTCGGACAATACCTTTCGTATCTTATCCTCAAATTTGGGAGGTATCATCCTGTTTTCCATCAACCACCTGAGTCTCTCTTTGTTGGCTTGTGAGTATGTACTTTTAGGATTTCGAGGCGTGAAATGCTGAATTTTATGCTCTTTGTCAAGCGACTTTATTGTACTGTCAATCCACTCGAAACAAAGGGCTTCTTCAACAGCATCATTGTATGTAACACCTTTTTTGCCTGAAGTTTTGTTAGGAAATACAAACCATATTTCATTGGCAGTATCGAAGTTTTCGGTAAGCCACTTTCGCCAATCTTCTCGATTCTCAAAATACTTTATTTTATTCTCAGCTGTCATAACAAGGGATATGTGATAATGTAGTTAGTTTTCTTAGCTGTTAATTAATTAATAGTGATCTATGCTAATTGTTGGTAATCACTACCTACTTTCCCGACGCAGCATATTATGCTAATTGATTATCAATAGTTTATGACTTAAAAGATAGAAGCCTCGAAAATTTACTTGTTTTTTTGCCGAAAATTGAAGATTTAACGTTTTTAACCTTAGTTTATCTTCAAACGGAGGGAAAAAGAGGAAAATGGCTCTCTTTTGCTCCGAAACCTCCGGTTCGCAAAGATAAGGCATATCGGTGATTATTTCTCCGATTCGGGTTGCAAAATGGAAGATAGATTCACGGCTTTGCAGGTTGCCTTTTATGGCTTGATAAGGGGAGAATCTTACTTTGGTTTCAGATTAGGATTTCGGATTGTTTTGCAGCCAAATGAGAAAGTCGGCAGATATGGTTCGGTTCGACTTTGACGAAGCCATTTCTTTTTCTCCCTCTGTTAGCTTTACTTTAATGCACGTATATATGAATACGAGGATAAAGTAAAGTTGGTATGTGATTCGCTTGGAAAAATGTTGTGTAATGAAGATGATTCGTTGGAAAAAGTGTAATGAAACCGATTTATTCGCTTGAAAAAGTGTAAAACCGTTGTGCTGTGCTTGTCTTAGCCTTCATAATTTACAACTCAAAATCTCTATAAATTATACCTATTCTGATATAATATCGAATATTTGTACCAACTTTGTATCCGGAAAGGTATAAAGAGATTCTGCGTCATCAAACTGAATAACATTTAAAGGTAAATTCTATGGATATATTAAGTCTTACCAAAGTAACATCGTTGTTCATCCTAACTTTAATAGAAAGAGACGATGGACAAAAGAAACAAATTTTGGAGACGCCAACAAATGGCTCGTGTGTTTAAGGCTCGCATGATTCTTTATGCCGCTTATGGTCATTGCATCATTCGTGAGGATGGAAGTTATTATGAACACCCTCATTGGTTTGAATTAGCAAAAGACAAATGGGCGCAAGTTTACAAAACTACAGGTACTCCGTGTAGCTGTTGGATGTGCAGGGGATTCGAATATGACCGCAAGCAGTATAAGAAAGAGACTCGGCGGATTATTCGGGAATCAATAGAGTAGACTAATGAATAGTTGGAGAGTCTTTTCTGAACTTTCCAACTATTTTAGGTTTTCAACCCACAATATAGGTTGCACCTCAGTATATAATACAAAATAATATGAAAAATAGATTTAGCGAAGAAATGGAAGGTCAAACTGTAAGTGATGAATTTCAGCCACTTGCACTTGTAAATGTTGACCAGATACGAAACAAGGAATTAGTCTTTTATGTTCCGGCCTACCAGCGTGGATATCGTTGGAGGCCCGATGAAATAGAAGTGCTAATTGACGACCTTTTGCGTTTTATGAATGAAGAAGGGGACAAAGCGAAAAATGACAGATGTCCTTTTTATTGCATGCAAGCCATTGTTGTGAAAAACCGTGATGTAGAACATAATCTTGAAGTCATCGATGGTCAGCAAAGACTGACTACTATGCTAATTTTATTGCAAGCGTTGTTTACCGTAAAAAGCAACATTACAATGCGGATGGCATATCAAATGCAAAACAATCAAAAGGAGTTTTGGCTTGAGCAAAACTTATACTCTATCAACTATGAAACCAGGATATCAAGTTCCAAATGGTTGTTTGAGATTACCCAAGCATATATAGCTGATATTATCAATGGGAACAAGACCGAATCATCCAACCTAAAAAATAATAATTCTGATTATTATCATTTTGTTGACGCTTTCGATAAGGCAATAGAAATATTCAGTAAATGGGATGAAAATGAAAGAGGTCGCTTCTCTTCAATGTTAAACAATCAAACCCGCTTTATTTGGTATAACATATCGTTGTCAGATTCTTCAGATAGCAATGTTGACATCTTCGACAGAATCAATGCTACCAAAATTGAACTGAATAACGCAGAACTCATTAAGGCGTTACTGTTGCAGGGTGATCATTTTGGTTCAGAAACACATTTGCGAGATCAAATGGCAATTGATTGGGATCGTATTGAAAAACGGCTTCAGAATCCATCCTTTTGGGGCTTTGTTTACAGTACACGACATCCGTATAAATATCAAACTCATATAGAATACCTTTTTGATCTGATCCAGAACAAGACCAATGATGAAAGAGATTACTATTACTATACTTTCAACGAGTATAATAAAAAATATCCTAAAGAGTTAAATGAGCGATTGGACTATGTAAATACATGCTGGAAAGAAGTTCAAAATATAATGCTTACTTTGGAAGAATGGTATAATGACAGAATTTGTTATCACTACATAGGCTATCTTCTTGAATATGGAAAAGAGTTGGAAAACGAGAATGATATTTCAATTCCTTATCTAAAAAACATATTGACTGGCATTTCTAAGAGTGAAAGAACTGCTCAATTGAAGGAATTGGTCAAGTACTCGCTTAAAGGTGTTAGACCGGAAAAACTGTTTCATGCACAATCTGGTAATTATGTTACTCAAGTATTGTTTTTGCTCAATATCCAATCTGAGCAAAATCGCATAAGCGACACTGCCAGGTTCTCATTTTCCAGTTATAAAGACATAAAGAAAACTGTTGGTTGGAACGAAGAACATGTAGCATCAAATTCTGATTACACACCAAAATTCGAGGATCGAGAAGGTCTTGCATATGCTATACTTGAATATTTTACAGGTGTAAGAAAAAATGAAACGGATACTATTGATGACTATAAAAAAGAAGTTCAGAATCAATATCCAAGTGACAATAAGACGAAGGAGTTATGTGAAAAAGTTCTGGAATTCTTCGATATTAAGAATAATGATGAAGAAGATATGAAGAAAATGAATTCCATATATTTCGATGTCATAGATTATTTTGACCAGAAGAAAGAAGATACATTTAGGGATGATGTTCAGGTTAATGGTGTAAAATCTGTCAGAAGAGAAAAAGATTATATCTGGAACTTCGCATTGTTGAACGGCACTACGAATAAGAGCTACGGTAATGATATTTACCCGCTTAAACGCAAGAGAATCATGAACGATGAGTTCTATATATATACTCCGATATGCACTCGTGCCATGTTTGAAAAAGCCTATAGTCATAAATTGTCAAACATGATGGTCTGGGGAAGAACAGATGCAAAGGACTATTGGGATTATATCTGCGAATGCCTGAAAGACTTTTTACCAAACAATTTTGTACTTCCATTTCAGTATTAAATACTTGCGATATGAATGAAATTAAAAGCATTATAGATAAAGACTTCTGCGGAGAAAGAATGAGCTTTCTCCAATTAGTTAAAAGATATAGTATTGTTATTCCTGTTATTCAAAGAGATTATGCACAAGGCAGGATGGACGAGCATGCCACTGAAGTAAGAAAGAATTTCGTAAGAAATCTCATTTCATACATCCGTGATGTAGATAATTGTTCTCACGATTTGGACTTTATTTTTGGTACGGTGAACAATACAAGTTCAGACTTCCAAGAGTTTATTCCGCTTGACGGCCAACAGCGATTAACCACACTGTTTCTGTTTCATTTGTATATAGCTGGTCGCAGCGGTCATTTTGAAGATTTTATTAAGAAAATGACAGTTGCTGAACAGACATATAAGTTTTCTTATAAGACAAGGAATAGTTCTACACTGTTTTGCGAGCGTTTATTATCTAAATTCAATAAGTCGGAAGAGAAAGAAACAGATATCTTTGAACAATTAAAACTTTCTGAAGCCAAAAACATAAATCAAGAAACATCTCTTCTTTCATATACGATTCAAAATCAAGGGTGGTTTTATAAAGCGTGGCTTGAAGATCCCACTATTGCAGGAATGCTCGTTACATTAAATGAGATTGACAATCAGTTCCTGAAATTGAAAGGAAAATATTCATGGTATGAAGCTTACAAGCGTTTGTTTGAAGTCGAAGAAGGAAAAAATCACCCCATCGCTTTCCAACTGCTTCCTCTAAATGGATATAGCCGTACTGATGATCTTTATATTAAACTGAATGCTCGAGGTATACATCTAAGTGACTTCGAAAATTTTAAGGCTCGCATTGAAGACTTGATTGAATATGATGGAATGGATTGCAAAGGTGATTTCAAAAGGAAAGTAGATATTGAGTGGAGTGAATATCTTTGGAAATTTAGAAACGGCAAGGATAATACAGATGCAATTATGGAAAATCTCTTCCGTAATTTTATCGCATTCTCTTTCCGGTCTAAAGATAAAGAAACCATGGACTATCTTCTTGAACAAAATAAAAAGTCCATGCGATTTACTTTCACCCGGTATTGTGAGTTGAAAGTGATGCATTGTCGTGACGAACGGATTGATGACCAGAATAGAATTAATTCCGAGAAGGATATGATTCAAAAAATTATGGATCTTTTCGATGTTTTCTGCAATGAGAAAACCACTCCCGAAAATTTCAAATGCGATTGGTTCAATGCTGAAGAATTTATCCAAAACAGAGTCATTTCTAAAGGAGCTACTTATCATCAAAGATTGAGACTTTATTCTTATCTTCGATATGTCAGCATGCACAAAGACGATTTGGTTGATAATGATTTGCAAGAATGGATGCGTCTTGTCCGAAATTTAGATGAGGCAACAGATATCGATGATTCTGCAAAATTTTCACAGGCGTTGGGTAGTATTGATGATATTCTTAACACAGTTGGTAATCAAAATATCCAAGATTGGTTGTCAACATCTGCTCGAGGATATAAAGTAAACTTCTTCCGTCAACGTATGATGAAAGAAGAGTGTACCAAGGCTGAACTTATGAAAAAAGAAAATGAATTCGGTGTCGATTTTGTGAAACAAGCAGTTGAAATCGGTGACAAGAGCAAATACTTTAAAGGACAGATGGGATTTGCTCTTGAATTTGCAGATGCCGATGCAATATATGATTCCAATCAAATTTCTTCGTTAAGTCAAAGTGAAATCGTCGCTATTGGTGGCAAGGTGAAGCTTTATATTGAAAGAGCGAATGCGGTCATTGTTGCTTTGGAAAGTAATCAAGGAAACATCGTGTCTGATAGACAGTTGGAAAGAGCATTGCTATCTCTTGGTATGTATCTGAGAAAAAATAGTGCCAAAAGACTTAACTTTTGTAATCAATTGAATGATCCTTACAATAGTTGGAAAACGCTGTTGTTTGTTGATGTTGAAGAAGACAATACTCACTGTAGAAACATTTTCAAGACAATGTTGGATAATGTTTCTGTGAATAGTATTGGCAATGATTTAAATACTATCATTCGTAATCACAGTGCGGATGCCAATATTCCTACTTGGAGGCGAATGCTTATTGATCATAAGGAATTGATTGATTATTGTTCGCAAGGCTTTATGTATATGGAAGATTGGACAAAAATGGATCAAAACGATGCAGACATAATCCTTTTTAGTCAAAGTCAAATGAACCATTACCATTCGGAATTATGGTCAAAGGAATTGAATGCCCGATACAGTTGGGGTAAATGTAGTTTTGAACATGGATATCATATTCAGAAAGCTTACGATGCAGATTCAACAATTTTTATTGCTTTCAATAACAATGCAGGTGAGAAATATGAATTTCAATTAGCTCATTGGAGCGGACAATGGAGTTATTGGTTCACTGATAAGGACGGAAATGATGCTACTAGTAGTTTTGTTTCTTTCACCCCAACTGATACCTCTGATGGTGAAAAGATACTTGACGAGGCTATTGAGTTCTTAGGGACAGTATAAATAGATTAATATACTATGGATATTTCAAATAGGGAGACTGTAAATTTATTCGTTGGAAAAAGTATAGAACCGTTGTGTTGTGCTTGCATTCAACAGAAAAAACATTAAGCCCCAATACATCATATAATATATGAACACGTGCTTTTTATTCACTATATGATGTATTGAGGCTTTAAAGTGTATTACCGGCGAACCTATGCCTTTCACAAGACAAGGCACTTGCTCGGATCAAAACCATTGGCGATATGCTCATTTTGAAAAACATATCCCATTTGATTGCAAACGATCTTTGTTCCGTTTATCTCAGCATCAATGTTGGTATGTGAATGCCCATAAATCCATGCGTCAATGCGACTGTCGGCAATAAGCCCACTCAGTTCAGTTGCAAATGCACTATTCAGCACTGAACCTTTATGGTGATGGGCGATGACCTCCAATGTGGGAAGATGATGTGTTACTACCACAATGTGCTTTGCGGTGCTTTCAGTTAGACTATGCTTGATGAAATCCAAGCAGAATTCATGCATCTGATTAAACTCCTCAGTTTGGAGCAATTTACCATTATACATTATCTGCCGAAAGTCGTTCATGCCTTTCCATATAAAATACTCGTCAGAAGGAGAAATCTGAGACCACAAAGTGCTCATGATAAAATCGGTATCATCAATCTTTACTACTTGATTCTGGTAATATCCTATATTCTTCTTGAACATCCAATTCCATTGCAGTCCCTTATCCATCACATCACAATAATTGTAATACTCATGGTTTCCGGGCACAATGAGCACTTGCCGATAATTTGCAGATGCCCATTTCCAAAAATTGCTCAAAGGTGCAACCTTGTTTTTCAAATAGAATATATCTCCGGCAAGAACCAGAACATC
>QWCY01002777.1_pt1 | contig 21739 bp, 17 predicted proteins | sample 1972631 | NCBI WGS metagenome assembly QWCY01 (sample SAMN09866696, study PRJNA288562) | Human gut metagenome isolate pre1_stool, whole genome shotgun sequencing... | isolation source: gut | host: Homo sapiens | place: USA: California
AGAGGGCCTTGGAGGCACTGCCGATAGGTTCAGGCCATCGCTAAAATGGCACGCACCTCCGACTTGTCATTCCGAGGAGCGAAGCGACGTGGGAATCTCGCAGTACACGGTTGGATAATAGGAAAGCCACGGCGAAAACGCAACTGCCTTCCCGAGATTGCACCCCAAGGGCACTTCCTCGCGCTTCGCGCTCAGGGCGCCACGTCGGCCGTTGGCCTCCTCGCAATGACAAGTCGGGGGCTATTACCGTTTTATCGCCAACCTGTACGTATCGGCAGTATAGCGCCGGGCCCGGCTGTCCGCTCCCCTACAACGCGCTGCTGATCCTCAAAACAGGTCCAGCATGGCATCGAGGTAAATGGCCTCACGGACATGGATCTGATACTCCGGCTTTGTCATGTAATACAGGAGAAACTCCAGCACCATCGCGCTGCCGAGGCCGCGGCCCTCGAGCTTGAACTCGGAAAAGCCCATCGGCAGACGCGTATCGCGGATGTCGCCGACGCTGAGGAAGCCGGGATTTTCCATTGCTCTGGAGAAGCGGTAGCCCTGCGCGGCGTCCGGCGCGGTGCAGCGGTGCTCCGGGCCGGGCTCGCCGAGGTTCTTGCGGCTGACGGTCTCATAGCACGCGCGGCGGTCCGGGCAGCCGAAGCGGCAGCATTCGTTGCACAGGAATTCGACCTTCGCCTTCTCCTGCGGCGAGAGGGCGCGCAGCTGCTCCAGCGCCGGATTCAGGCGGAAATCCGGCACGACATACCGAAACTCCGGCCGCGCCAGCTCCTGACGGAACGCAGAGAAGTCCGTCAGGACCTTTGTCGTGGACGAGACGAGATACAGCCCCGGATAACGCTGCCGCAGGTGATCCACCAGCAGGTCGGAATGGACAATGATTCCGTTTTCTCCGCTTGATTCGAACAGGCGGCACAGCGCATTGCAGCGCGGGTCGGCCAGGTGCTCCGGCCGCAGCAGGGAATTGCTGAACGTCAGGCGGGCGGAGATACCGTAGTCCCGCAGCAGGGCAAGCGCGTCGCGCGGGTCGCAGTCGCCGCAGCTGACGCGCCCGCCGCCCCAGAGGCAGCCCTCCGGCGCGCCGTAGATCGAGCCAATGCCGCACCAGTCATAAAAATACTCCCGGTGCTCAAAAAACAGCGGCAGAAACAGGCGGTAGAGCGCATAAAATTCAAACAGGCCCGGCAGATGATACTGCGCAGTGAACTGATCCATCGGTCCCCTCCATGGCATGGTATTTTTATTTTATTGTACCACGCGCGTCAATGCGGGGATGCGCAGGGCCGCCAATTATGCGTTGTAGGGGAGCGGACAGCCGGGCCCGGCGCAGTGCTGCCGAAATGAACAGGCTGTCATTAAAATGACGATGGCTCCCGATTTGTCATTCCGAGGAGCGAAGCGACGTGGGAATCTCAAGCAGGCAGTGACGAATCCGCCGGGGCCTTCCTACGATGCAGCTGTGTACCGCGAGATTGCACCCCAAGGGCACTTCCCCGCGCTGCGCGCTCAGGGCGCCACGGCTCCTGCGGAGCCTCGCAATGACAAACTTGGGAGTGCTTTCTTCCCGTGTCATTGCGAGGAGGGCGCAAGCCCGACGTGGCAATCTCAAGCAGGCAGTTCCGTTTTCGCCGGGAGTGCCTTGTGATCCGGCCGAGTGCTGCTGAGATTGCCACGGCCCCGTTGGGGCCTCGCAATGACAAATCTGGGAGCATTGCGCCATTGAACTCATGCCACCAATATTGCCAGCCTGCATGGCGCTCACTGAGCGCCGCTACAGACGCAATTGGTGCATACCATTTTATCGGCAGCCATTACGAATCGGCAGCATCGCGCCGGGAGCGGCGTGCCGCTCCCCTACAACATTACATCGCATTGCAAAAGGGCCGGACGTGCAGTCCGGCCCTTCTCTATATTATTATTTCATTTTCATTCAGCCGAGGATATAGACGGTGCACATGCGCACGCCGAAGTCCCAGCACTCGGCATAGGTGTCAAAATACAGGTCGATCTTATTGCCCTTGATGCCGCCGCCGATGTCCTCGGCCACGCAGTAGCCATAGACATACTGGCCGTCGTTTGAAACGACATACATCTTCGTGCCGAGCGGGATGACGGTCGGGTCGACCGCGATGGCGCCCACGCGGGCCAGCGTGCCGGAATAGGTGTGGCCGACATAGCCCTCGCAGGTGTAGGCCGTGGCGGAGCAGGTCATCACATCGACGTAGGTGTAGCTCTCGCCGGAGGACGTCATGATGACGTTGCCGCTCGTCTCGGCGGAGCCGTCATAGCGTGAGCCGCCGGAGGACGACGAGCCGGACGAGGAGCTGCCGGAGGCCGTGCCGGACGAGGCGGCAGGGGCCGCCTGCTCCGCAGGCTCCGGGTCGGCGGGCTGCTCCATGATGGTGCGGTCGACGCCGCGGATGACGAGCTGGGTGACGGGCTTCGTCTGGACCGTCTCCTGCACGATGACGCGGGAGACCTCCTTGCCGTTGCGGTAGGTGACCTCGCTCTTGACGTGGGTCAGGCCGTTCTGCCCGGCCACGAGGACGATCTCGGCATCCGGCTCGAGGTCGGGGTCCTCATAATAATTGACGGGATAGGGGACGACCGTGTCCTCCTCCTCGATGCGCGTCTCCGTGTGCACGAGCTCAATGGTCATGCCGTCGTAGGTCTGCGTCTCGCTGCTGCACGAGAGCGTGTCGCCCGCGCCCGGCGTGATGCCCATGCGGGTCAGCAGGGAGCCGACCGTTTCGCCATAGGTGCCGATGACGCTCTGTGCGCCGCGGTTGATGACCGTGACCATCTGCATGCGGCGGACGGTGATCTGATTCATGCCGTCGGCATAGCCGGTCTCATAGGTATCCTCCTCCTCGAGCTCGATGCCCGCCTCGGTGAGCACCTCATAGGGATCGGAGCTGTAGGAGCGGTGGACGGTGACGCGGTCGCCGTCCGTGATGATATAGCTGGTCTGGGCAAAGACGGTCTGCGAAAGCAGCGCGCCGACAGCGGCGGCCAGCACCGCGACGACGATAAGCCGCCGCAGCCACGCCCGGCGGCGCGGATGTTGTGTGCTTCTTTGCATGCTTGCCTCCTCCAATTTCTGAGAATTTTCGCTGCAGCGGCCGGTTTTGTTTGCGGGCTGCAACTATTGTTACTATATTGTAACTACCGCGCAATTATAACATTCTTTCACGATTTGTCAAGCTTTTTTCTTATTTTCCTGTTTTCGTCAAACTTTTTATGCTATTATTTCCGTTTTCCGGCGGACTAGATATCCGCATTCACGGCGCGCGGAGGCACAAGATACTGTGAAAGGATTACAAAACGGTTAACATAACGGCCACAAAACGCAACCGCCCCGCCGCAGGCAAAAAACTTTGCCCGCACCGCTTGACACGGCCGGGCAAACGTGCTATATTGGCGATATCAAAGAGGCTGTGACGAAGACCGGAACAGGCCCGGTTGCCCAGAGAGGGAGCGGTTGGTGAAAGCTCCTGCACCCGCCTGCCGCCGAACCGCTTCCGAGCCGCTCCGCTGAACTTCCAGTAGGCTGAGCCGGGTGCGCCCGTTACCGCGCCAACGAGCGGCAGCGCCATGCGCTGCAAGCAGGGTGGAACCGTGGAATACAGGATCTGTATCTCACCCCTGATTGGATCAGGGGTGATTTTTTTGAACCTCTGATAGAATCAACAAGCGTGAATGGCAAGATATTTTTTGTCAAGCCAAGGTTTGGGAAACGCCGGAATACTGGTATGTATTTCAAGTTTTCCGAACCGATGGATTGGCGAAAAAGATCTGGCAGGCACCGCAGTTGATTTTATACAGAGGTTCACTTATTGCCCCTCAGAATGAAGGAGGAAACACCATGTCCGAAGAAAATCTGTACACGTTTGAAAACGAGGCCTATCGCAAGACGTACTGGCACACCTGCTCCCATGTGATGGCGCAGGCCGTCAAGCGCCTGTATCCGCAGGTCAAGCTGGCCATCGGCCCGTCCATCGACAGCGGCTGGTACTACGATTTTGACGCAGACTTCAGCTTCACGCAGGAGCACCTTGACGCCATTGAGGCCGAGATGAAGAAGATCTGCAAGGAAAAGCTCCCCCTCGTCCGCAGCGAGAAGCCGCGCGCCGAGGCCGTGGCCTATATGGAGTCGCTCGGTGAGCCGTATAAGGTCGAGCTCATCAACGACCTGCCCGAGGATGCCGTCATCTCGTTCTACACGCAGGGCGAGTTCACGGACCTGTGCGCAGGCCCGCATCTGGACAGCACCGGCCGCATCAAGGCAAACGCCTTCAAGCTGACGCAGTGCTGCGGCGCTTACTGGCGCGGCGATTCGAAGCGCAAGATGCTCCAGCGCATCTACGGCATTGCCTTCCCGAAGAAGGATGAGCTGGACGAATACCTGCAGAAGCAGGAGGAAGCCCGCAAGCGCGACCACAACAAGCTCGGCCGTGAGCTGGAATACTTCACGACCGTCGACGTTATCGGTCAGGGCCTGCCCATCCTGCTGCCGAAGGGCGCGCGCGTCATCCAGACGCTGCAGCGCTGGGTCGAGGACGAGGAGGAAAAGCGCGGCTACCTGCTGACGAAGACGCCGCTGCTGGCCAAGCGCGAGCTGTATAAGATCTCCGGCCACTGGGACCACTACCTCGACGGCATGTTCGTCCTCGGCGACCCGCACGACGAGACGAAGGAATGCTTCGCTCTGCGCCCGATGACCTGCCCGTTCCAGTATCAGGTCTATCTGAACCGCGCCCGCTCCTACCGCGACCTGCCGATGCGCCTCGGCGAGACGTCCACGCTGTTCCGCAACGAGGACTCCGGCGAAATGCACGGCCTCATCCGCGTGCGCCAGTTCACGATCTCCGAGGGCCACATCGTGCTGCGCCCGGATCAGCTGGAGGAGGAGTTCAAGCACTGCCTCGATCTTGCCAAGTACTGCCTCGGTACCGTCGGCCTGCTCGAGGACTGCACGTTCCGCTTCTCGCAGTGGGATCCCGCGAACCCCAACAATAAATATGAGGGCACGGCCGAGCAGTGGAACGAGGCACAGGAGATCATGGGGCGCATCCTCGACGACCTCGGCGTGAAGTACACCGTTGGCTTCGACGAAGCCGCGTTCTACGGTCCGAAGCTCGACATCCAGTATAAGAACGTCTTCGGCAAGGAGGACACCCTCGTCACCATCCAGATCGACTTGCTGCTGGCCGAGCGCTTCGGCATGGAATACACCGACCAGAACGGCCAGAAGGTCCGTCCCTATATCATTCACCGCACGAGCCTCGGCTGCTACGAGCGCACGCTGGCCTACCTCATCGAGAAGTACGCAGGCGCGCTGCCGCTGTGGATGATGCCGACGCAGGTCCGCGTTCTGCCGATCACCGACCGCGCGCACGACTATGCGCAGGAGATCGTCGACCGTCTGCGCGACGCGGGCATCCGTGCCGAGTCTGACTACCGCAGCGAGAAGCTCGGCTACAAGATCCGCGAGGCCCAGATGCAGAAGATCCCGTATATGCTCGTCGTCGGCGACCGCGACATGGAGAACCAGACCGTGTCCGTCCGCACGCGTGCCGGCGTGGATCTCGGCGCCATGAGTGTAGACGATTTCCGCACGAAGTGCCGTGCGGAGATCGATACGAAGGTCCGCGACTGAAAGGAACCGTTCCCCGGAGCACATGCTCCGGGGAATTTTTCGGCACGGCCGCCAGCCGGGCGTTGTAGGGGAGGGACATGTCCCTCCCGGCGCTGCACTGTCGATTCGTACAGGCCACCGATAAAAACGTAAAAACCAATTGCGTCTGTAGCGGCGCTCAGTGAGCGCCATGCAGGCCGGCAATGATCACGGCACAAATTCATCGGCGCAAGGCTCCCAAGTTTGTCATTCCGAGGAGCAACGCGACGTGGGAATCTCGCAGAATATGGTCGGATAACAAGGCATTCCCGGCGAAATCGTAACTGCCTTCCCGAGATTGCCACGTCGGCTGCGCCTCCTCGCAATGACAAATCGGGGCTGCATGCCGTTTTATCGTCAGCCTGTTCGGATCGGCAGCATTGCGCCGGGAGCGGCACGCCGCTCCCCTGCAACGCTCCATCGGCGGTTTTTCCGTCCCTTTTTCGGCAGAATTATGAACTTTTTGCAAAACGATAAAAAAGGATTGATTTTGTCCGAAAAAAATCGTAATATATAGATGCGAAACTACGGGAAACGTAGTGCAGAAGTAATTTCACGGCTGCTCCGGCAGCCGGACAGTTCAAAGAAAGAGGTAATCCAAAATGGCTGAAATCGATCTGAAGCAGTATGGGATCACCGGCACCACCGAGATCGTGCACAATCCTTCCTACGAGATGCTCTTCGCGGAAGAGACCAAGCCCGAGCTCACCGGCTACGAAAAGGGCCAGGTCAGCGAGCTGGGTGCCGTGAACGTTATGACCGGTATCTACACCGGCCGTTCCCCCAAAGACAAGTACATCGTCGTGGACGAGAACTCCAAGGACACCGTGTGGTGGACGTCCGACGCCTACAAGAATGACAACCATCCCATGACCGAAGAGACCTGGAAGGCGGTCAAGGACATCGCTCTGAAGGAGCTGGGCAGCAAGCGCCTGTTCGTCGTCGACGCATTCTGCGGCGCGAACAAGGACACCCGTATGGCCATCCGCTTCATCGTCGAGGTCGCATGGCAGGCCCACTTCGTCACCAACATGTTCATCAAGCCGACGGAGGAAGAGCTGAAGAACTTCAAGCCGGACTTTGTCGTCTACAACGCCTCCAAGGCGAAGGTCGAAAACTATAAGGAGCTCGGCCTGAACTCCGAGACCTGCGTGGCCTTCAACATCACCTCCCGTGAGCAGGTCATCATCAACACCTGGTACGGCGGCGAGATGAAGAAGGGCATGTTCTCCATGATGAACTACTACCTGCCGCTCAAGGGCCTGGCCTCCATGCACTGCTCCGCCAACACCGACATGAACGGCGAGAACACCGCCATCTTCTTCGGCCTGTCCGGCACCGGCAAGACCACGCTGTCCACCGATCCGAAGCGTCTTCTCATCGGCGACGACGAGCACGGCTGGGACGACAACGGCGTGTTCAACTTCGAGGGCGGCTGCTACGCCAAGGTCATCAACCTTGACAAGGACTCCGAGCCCGACATCTACAATGCCATCAAGCGCAACGCCCTGCTCGAGAACGTCACGCTCGACGAGAACGGCAAGATCGACTTTGCCGACAAGTCCGTCACCGAGAACACCCGCGTCTCCTACCCGATCAACCACATTCGGAACATTGTCCGCCCGATCTCCTCTGCGCCCGCTGCGAAGAACGTCATCTTCCTGTCCGCAGACGCCTTCGGCGTTCTGCCTCCCGTTTCCGTCCTGACCCCGGAGCAGACGAAGTACTACTTCCTCTCCGGCTTCACCGCGAAGCTGGCCGGCACCGAGCGCGGCATCACCGAGCCGACCCCGACGTTCTCCGCCTGCTTCGGCCAGGCCTTCCTCGAGCTGCATCCGACGAAGTACGCCGAAGAGCTCGTCAAGAAGATGGAAAAGAGCGGCGCAAAGGCCTATCTGGTCAACACCGGCTGGAACGGCACCGGCAAGCGCATCTCCATCAAGGACACCCGCGGCATCATCGACGCCATCCTGAGCGGCGCGATCCTGAACGCCCCCACGAAGAAGATCCCGCACTTCAATTTCGAGGTCCCCACGGAGCTGCCCGGCGTCGATCCGAAGATCCTCGATCCGCGCGACACCTATGCTGACGCTTCCCAGTGGGAAGAGAAGGCAAAGGATCTGGCCTCCCGCTTCGTCAAGAACTTCGTCAAGTACGAAGGCAACGAGGCCGGCAAGGCTCTGGTCGCCGCAGGCCCGAAGGCTGAGTAATTCCATATTTTCCGAACAGGCCGCAGCAATGCGGCCTGTTTTTTACTGCCGGAAAATCCCTTCCGACTTTTCCGGCAATCGGACCGCAGTCCGCTGCGCGCACGGATCGTCCGCCTGCGGGCGGCGAACGCTGCGCGGCTTTTTGCACACCGAAATGGACTTGCGATGCGCCTGCGCATCCCCTGTCACGCAAAATTCTCTGCGCCCGGGGCTACCATTTTCCCTTCGAAGCTGGTATAATGGAAAAAAATCTGCTTGCAGCAGGGAAGGGAGCATATTATGGGTCTGATCAAAGCCGGTGTCGGCTCGCTCGGCGGCACGCTCGCCGATCAATGGAAGGAATTTTTCTACTGCGACGCGTTGTCGCCGGAGGTGCTGGCCGTCAAGGGCCAAAAGCGCGTCTCCGGGCGCAGCTCCAACACGAAGGGCAGCGACAACATCATCTCCAACGGCTCCGTCATTGCCGTGGCGGACGGCCAGTGCATGATGATCGTGGAGCAGGGCAAGGTCGTGGAATTCTGCGCCGAGCCGGGCCAGTTCGTCTTTGACGCCTCGACGGAGCCGAGCATCTTTACCGGCTCGTTCGGCAAGGGCCTGCTCGATACGTTCAAGACCGTAGGCCGCCGCTTCACCTTCGGCGGAGACACGGGCAAGGACCAGCGCGTTTACTACTTCAACACCAAGGAGATCGTGGACAACAAGTTCGGCACGGCCACCCCGATCCCCTTCCGCGTCGTCGACCGCAACATCGGGCTGGATATCGATGTGTCCGTCCGCTGCAACGGCGTGTATTCCTACAAAATCTCCGACCCCATGCTGTTCTACACGCATGTGTGCGGCAATGTCGAGGGCGACTACAAGCGCTCCGAGATCGACAGCATGCTCAAGACGGAGTTCATCAGCGCGCTGCAGCCCGCCTTTGCCCGCATCTCCGAGCTGGAGGTCCGCCCGAGCGCCCTGCCCGCCCACGCCGAGGAGCTTTCGACGTTCATGAACGAGACGCTCTCACGCAAGTGGGGCGAGCTGCGCGGCCTGCAGGTCGTCTCCATTGCCATGAACCCCATCAGCCTCCCCGAGGAGGACGCAGAGCTCATCAAGCAGGCACAGCGCACGGCCATGCTGCGCGATCCGTCCATGGCGGCTGCCACGCTCACGGGTGCATAGGCCGAGGCCATGAAGACCGCCGCCGGGAACAAGAACGGCGCGATGATGGGCTTCATGGGCTTGGGCATGGCCCAGCAGGCAGGCGGCCTCAATGCGCAGGAGCTTTATGCCATGGGCCAGCAGCAGAAGGCTGCACCGGCTGCACCGGCTGCAGACGGCTGGAAATGCAGCTGCGGCGCAACGGCGACGGGCAACTTCTGCCCGAGCTGCGGGGCAAAGAAGCCGCAGCCTGCCGCAAACGGCTGGACGTGCACCTGCGGCCAGAGGAACACCGGAAAATTCTGCTCCGCCTGCGGCAAGCCGCGCCCTGCCGAGGGCTGGACCTGCGCCTGCGGCACGGTGAATCAAGGCAAGTTCTGCCAGAACTGCGGCGCGAAGAAGCCCGCGAACGAGCCGCAGTACCGCTGTGACAAGTGCGGCTGGCAGCCGGAGGATCCGCGCCATCCGCCGAAATTCTGCCCCGAGTGCGGCGACCCCTTTGACTTCAACGATCAGGTCTGACGAAAGGGTGGGAACCTCGCATGGCTGAAACGATCCAGTACAAATGCCCCTGCTGCGGCGGCCGCCTGGAATTCGACAGTGGCCTGCAAAAGATGAAGTGCCCGTACTGCGACACGACCTTCGACGTAGAGACGCTCGAGGGCTACGACGACGCGCTGAAGCAGGACGCCGCGGACGACATGCACTGGGACGCAGCGCAGCAGCCGTGGGACGACGCGCAGATGGGCGTTTACACCTGCAAGAGCTGCGGCGGCGAGCTGGTGTGCGACGAGAGCACCGCCGCGACGGCCTGCCCGTTCTGCGGCAATCCCATCGTGCTGACCGGCCGCCTGTCCGGCGACCTGAAGCCCGACTACGTCATTCCCTTCAAGCTCGACAAAAAAGCGGCCGAGGCCGCCCTGCGCAACCATATGAAGGGCAAGCGCCTGCTGCCGAACCTGTTCCGCAGTGAGAACCGCATCTCCGAGGTCAAGGGCGTGTATGTGCCGTTCTGGCTGTTCGACGCCGACGCCGACGCCCACATCCGCTACCACGCGACGCGCATCCGCACCTGGAGCGACCGCGACTATGACTACACCGAGACGCAGCACTATGCCATCCTGCGCAGCGGCGACCTCAGCTTCACCCACGTCCCGGTGGACGGCTCATCCCGCATGCCGGACGACCTGATGGAATCCATCGAGCCGTTCGACTTCTCCAGCGCGGTCGATTTTCAGACGGCCTACCTGTCCGGCTATCTCGCCGACCGCTATGATGTGAACGCAGACGACAGCATCGGCCGCGCGAACGAGCGTGTGAAAAAGAGCACGGAGTCCGTGTTCGCCTCGACCGTCGTGGGCTATCACACCGTCGTGCCCGAGAACACATCCGTCCGCCTGGCAAACGGCAGGGTGCGCTATGCGCTCTACCCCGTGTGGCTGCTGAACACCGTGTGGAACGGCAAAACGTTCTCGTTCGCCATGAACGGCCAGACCGGCAAATTCGTCGGCGACCTCCCCGTGGACAAGGGGAAGAAGTGGCGCTGGTTCGGTCTGGTCAGCGGCATCGCGGCAGCGGCAGCCTATGGCCTTGTGTGCCTGTGGCAGCTGCTGCACTGAGGGAGGGCACGGATATGAAACGAACGCTTACCCTGCTCACGCTGCTGCTTGCCCTGCTGGCGCTGCTGGTCCTGCCCGCTGCAGCGGCGGATCTGCCCCGGCTGGTGGACAACGCAGACCTGCTGATGGCGGATGACGCAGAAGCGCTGCTGGCCGACCTCGACAGCCGCAGCGAGGCGCTGCAGTTCGACATCGTCATCGTGACCGTCGACTCGCTCGACGGCGAAACGCCGCGGAATTACGCGGAGGACTTCTTCTGGTACAACAACTACGGCCTCGGCGAGGACCGCGACGGCGCGCTCCTGCTTGTGGCCATGGACACGCGCGACTGGTACATCGCCACGCATGGCTTCGGCATCACCGCCATCACCCCCGCCGGGCGCGAGGCCATGGTGGACCGCTTCCTGCCCCAGCTCTCGAACGCTGAATATGCCGCGGCATTTTCCACATTCGCGGAGGAATGTGAGGATTATGTCAACCAAGCGAGGAACGGCTCCGCCTACGACACGGGGAACCTGCCTGACGAGCCGTTTGAAGCGCCGGGCTTCCTGTGGGTCGTGGCCTGTCTGCTGTTCGGCGCGCTCATCGGCGGCATCACGGTCGGCGTGATGGCAGCGAAGCACAAGACGGTGCGCCGCCAGCCCGCTGCGAACAGCTATGTTGTGCAGGACAGCCTGCACCTGACGCAGCAGTCCGACCTGTTCCTCTATGCCAACACGACGCGCACGGCGCGCCCGAAGGACAACGACCGCAGCGGAAGCGACGCGCATTCCGGCTCCGGCGGCTCGTCGTTCGGCGGCGGCGGGGGAAAGTTCTAGGGCAGCACCCGGGAAACCCAAATATACACCAAGCCGGAGGCACTGCCTCCGGCTTGCGGTGGTTTTATGGGAAAATGAGGGTATCGATGGAGCGTTGTAGGGGAGCGGCATGCCGCTCCCGGCGCAGCACCGGCACAATCAACAGGCTGTCGTTAAAATGGTAAAAGCCTCCCATTTGTCATTGCGAGGAGGCCGCAGGCCGACGTGGCAATCTCGCAGTACAATGGTAGATAGCAGGATGGCCTCGGCGAATTCGCAAGCTGTTGCAGGAGATTGCCACGGGCGCAAAGCGCCCTCGCAATGACAAATCTGAAAGCTTTTCTCTCTTCACATTCTACTCTCAACCCTCCACACTCCACCGGCCTTGTCACATCATCCTCTGCAGCTTCTTCAGCGCATGCTCAAACTCCTCCGGGAGGGGGCAGGAGAGCGTCATCTCCTCGCCGGTGCGGGGGTGCAGGAACGTCAGCTCCTTCGCGTGGAGGCACTGCGAATGCAGGCCGAGCTCCGGCTTGCCGATGCCGTAGACCGGGTCTCCCGCGATGGGGTGGCGGATCCACGCCATATGCACGCGGATCTGGTGCGTGCGGCCGGTCTCGAGGCGGCAGCGCAGGTGCGTATACTGCCCGTAGCGCGCGATGACCTCCCAGTGCGTCACGGCCTCGCGGCTGTTCTTCTCCGTGACGGCCATGCGCTTGCGGTCGCGCGGGTCGCGGCCGATGGGCGCATTGACCGTGCCGCTGTCCTCGCGGAAGCCGCCGCGGACGATGCACTCATAGGTGCGGCGCAGCGTGTGGTCGCTGAGCTGGGCGGCAAGACGCTGGTGGGCAAAGTCGTTCTTCGCCACGATGAGCAGGCCGGTCGTGTCGCGGTCGATGCGGTGGACGATGCCGGGGCGGCGCTCGCCGCCCACGCCGGACAGGCTGTCGCCGCAGTGATAGAGCAGGGCGTTGACGAGCGTGCCGTCCTCGTGCCCGGCGGCCGGGTGAACGACGAGGCCCTTCGGCTTATTGATGACGAGCACGTCCCCGTCCTCATAGACAATGTCGAGCGGGATATCCTGTGCAGCGGTCTCCACGGGCCGCGCCTCCGGCAGGGTGACGGCGTAGACGGCTCCGGCCTCCGTGCGCGCGTTTTTCCGCACGGGCGCGCCGCCGCAGGTCACGCCGCCCTCAGCGAGCAGGCGCTGCACGGCGCTGCGGGTCAGCTCCGGCAGGCAGCCCGCCAGAAAGACATCCACGCGCAGGCCATCCTGCGCTGCTGTGAATTCCATAATAAGCCCCCTCAGAGCCGCAGCGTGTCGCGTACGTCGCCGGAGAGCGTCTTCCATGTGAACACGCCGTCCTCGAGCGTCATATAGCCATGCCAGCTCCCGGCCTTCGGGATGGAGACGGAGCCGGGATTCAGGACATAGACGCCGTCGCGCAGGGTGCGGCGGGGGATGTGCGTGTGGCCGTGGAGCAGGACGTCGCCCGGATGCAGGGGCGGCAGATGGTCCTCGTTAAAATGGTGGCCGTGCGTGGCATAGATGAGATGGCCCGCCGACTCAAGCAGGCAGTAGTCCGCAAGAACGGGGAAGGGCAGCACCATCTGATCGACCTCGGCCTCGCAGTTGCCGCGCACGCAGAAAATGTCGGCCTGCCGCTCCTGCAGCAGGGCGATGACCTCCTTCGGCGCATAGCCCTCGGGCAGGTCGTTGCGCGGGCCGTGATACAGCAGATCGCCGAGGAAGAGCATACGCGGCGCTTCCTCGCGCTTCCAGGCCTCGAGGAGCTGGCGGCAGTAGTGGGCAGAGCCGTGCAGGTCCGAGGCAATGATCCATTTCATGGTTTCTTCGTTCCTTTCCGTTGCAATTCTCCCCCGATCATACCACAAATGCGGCAAAACGGCAAGGAAAAACCTCTGGGGCAACAGCGCACAATTGCAGCTTCGGCCTTTGACGGATCTTTTTTCGCCGATCCATCGGCTCGAAAGGCCTGATGTATTGCACAGCCGTTGGCGGCTTTGCCCCCTGCGGATACACAAAGCACTCTGCACGTTTCAAGCCTTGTCTCGGCAAAAAAGCTCTCGTCGAAAGCTCTCGAGAAATAATGCGGTGCTTCCCGAAATATTTCGGACATCAGGGTTGACAAAGTCGCAGTTTTCCCCTATACTGGATATCAGATTTTACGAAAGGAGGCGCGCAGAATGTCCTATCTGCTCTTTGCATCCGGATTTGTTTCGGTCCAGGGGACCGGTCTGTCGGTTTTGCGCGCCCGGAAGCGGGGATAAAAGGCCCTGTTTTGTTCCTTGTTGTGCGCTTCTCCGGCAGGAGAGGCGTTTTTTATTTATTGCGGCAGTGCCGCATGATCGCAGCTTCGGCCTTCGCCGGACCTTTTTCGCCGAATACTCTCGCTGAATCATGCGGTCCTGCCTTTGAGAGAGAAGGCCGTTACAGTCAGCATATCAACATCCCCCGGCAATCAGAAAAAAGGAGAGATCTTCTATGGAAACGCAATCGATCCCGTGGCGGGAGAAGGTGCAGCTCATCGTGCGCTTTCTGCGCGGCAGCATCCACTATTTTGTCGTGGCCCTGCTGTGCGCCTGCCTCGGGATGGTATTCAATGCCCTCACGCCGCAGGTCATCCGCCTGACGGTGGACTCCATCCTCGGCGCGGAGCAGCCGTCGCTCCCGGCGTTTCTGCAGCCGCTTCTGCCGCTGCTGCAGGCGCAGAAGCTTCACGCGCTGTGGCTCGCGGCCGCGGCCGTGCTGCTGCTGGCCCTGCTGCGCGGCTTCTGCAACTACGGCCAGCGCACGCAGCTTTCGCGCGGGTCGGAGTCGTTCGTCAAGCGCATCCGCGACGGGCTGTATGACCACATCCAGCACCTGAGCTTTTCGTGGCACACGGCCCACTCCACGGGCGAGATCATCCAGCGCTGCACCTCGGACGTCGACGTCATCCGCACGTTCGTGTGCAACCAGCTCGTCGAGGTCGTGCGCACGGTCTTCCTCATCATCCTGTATCTCGTCATCATGTTCCGGATGAACGTGCGGCTGTCGTTCGTGGCGCTGGCGTTCATCCCGATCGTCGGCCTGTCGTCCGGTGTGTTCTACCGGCGCATCTCCGGCCGCTTTCAGGCGGCGGACGAGGCCGAGGGCGACCTGACGACCTGCGCGCAGGAGAACCTGACCGGCGTGCGCGTTGTGCGTGCCTTCGGCCGCGAGCGCTTCGAAACGGACCGCTTCTGCGAAAAGAACGAGAAATTTGCCAGCCTGTGGATCCGCCTCGGCCGCCTGCTCTCGGTCTACTGGGCCTCCGGCACGCTGCTGACGTGCCTGCAGGTCATGGTCATCATCGTCTGCGGCATCGTCGAGAGCGTGCACGGCAATATGACGCTCGGCGAATTTCTCGCCTTCATCAGCTATAACGAGGCCCTGTCGTGGCCGGTCCGTTCGCTCGGCCGCGTGCTTTCGGACATGAGCAAGGCGGGCGTGTCGCTCGACCGCGTGGGCTATATCCTGCGCGCGCCGGAGGAAAAGGACGCGCCCGAGGCCGCGCCGCACAGCGCGGCGGGCGACATCGTCTTTGACCATGTGACGTTCGGCTACGGCGAGACGCCCGTGCTGCAGGACGTCTCGTTCACGATCCCGCAGGGGAGCACGTTTGCCATCCTCGGCGGCACCGGCTCGGGCAAGAGCACGCTCGTGCATCTGCTCGACCGGCTGTACGACCTGCAGGAGGGCCGCATCACCATCGGCGGCGTGGACATCCGCAGCTTTACGCGCGAGAGCCTGCGCAGCCAGATCGGCCTTGTGCTGCAGGAGCCGTTCCTGTTCTCGCAGACCATCCGCGAGAACATCGCCGCCACGCGCCCCGGCGCGCCGCAGGAGGAGCTGCGCAGCGCCGCGGCCATTGCCTGCGTGGACGAGGCCATCTGCGAATTCCCGGAGGGCTATGAGACGCTCGTGGGTGAGCGCGGCGTGACGCTGTCCGGCGGGCAGAAGCAGCGCGTGGCCATTGCGCGCATGCTGATGCAGAGGGCGCCCATCATGGTGTTTGACGATTCGCTCTCGGCCGTGGACGCCGAGACGGACGCAAAGATCCGCGCCGCCCTGCACGAATCGCTCGGCAAGGCGACGGTGCTGCTCATCTCCCACCGCGTAACGACGCTCATGCAGGCCGACTGCATCCTCGTGCTCGACGGCGGCCGCGTCTCGGAGCTGGGCACACACGCCGAGCTCATCGCCAAGCCCGGCATTTACCGCGATATCTATGACATCCAGATGAGCAGCGACGACCGCCGCCTGCTCGGAAAGGAGGGAGTCTGATGCCTGCCTTTGATGAACAGGACTATACCAAGTCGTTCCAATGGGGCATCTGGAAGCGCCTGATGCCCGTCATGCGGCCATACCGCCGCGATTTTGCGGGCATGTTCGCCTTCAACCTGATCACGGCCGCCATCGACGTCGTGCTGCCGCTGTTCCAGCGCTATGCCATCTCAAATTATATCGAGGCCGGGACGCTGTCGGGCCTGCTGCCCTACACACTGTGCTATTTCGGCGTCATCCTGCTGCAGGCCCTGTCCGTTGTGGCCTTTGCGCGCAACTCCATGAAGATCGAGATGTGCGCCGGGCGCGACATGCGCGCGAACCTCTTCACGCACCTGCAGACGCTGTCGTTCTCGTTCTATAACGTCACGCCGGTGGGCTATCTGCTCAGCCGCATCATGAGCGACACCTCGCGCATCGCCTCCATGGTCGCGTGGAACCTGACGGATATCCTCTGGGCCATGTTCTATGTGCTCGGCACGTTCGCCGCGATGCTGCTGCTCAACTGGAAGCTCGCCCTTGTCGTTATCGTCATCGTGCCGGTCATCGCCGTGCTCACGGGCTATTTTCAGAATCGCATCCTGCACTGGAACCGCCGCGTCCGCAAGCTGAACTCCCGCATCACCGGCGCGTTCAACGAGGGCATCACCGGCGCGAAGACGTCGAAGACCCTCGGCATCGAGGAGCAGAACACGGCCTCGTTCCGCGCGCTGACAAAGGAGATGCACGACTGCGGCATCCGTGCCGCGCGTCTGAACGCCGTGTATATCCCCCTCGTGCTGTTCTGCTCCACGGCGGCCGTGGCCATCGTGCTGCTGCGCGGCGGCTATATGGTGCAGGAGCAGGTGCTGCAGATCGCCACGCTCTCGGCCTTCACGACCTACGCCGTCGGCATTTTCGAGCCGATCCAGATGACGGCCGCGAACATCGCAGAATTCATCTCGCTGCAGGCCTCCATTGAGCGCGTGACAGGCCTGCTGGACGAAAAGCCGCAGATCGCCGACACGCCGGAGGTCATCGCCCGCTACGGCGATGCCTTCCACCCCAAGCGCGAAAACTGGGAGCCGCTGCGCGGCGACATCGAGTTCCGCGACGTCACGTTCCGCTACCCGGACGGCGGTGAGGACGTGCTGTCGCACTTCTCGCTGAAAATCCCCGCCGGAACGACCGTCGCCATCGTCGGGGAGACCGGTGCGGGCAAGAGCACGCTTGTGAACCTCGCCTGCCGCTTTTTTGAGCCGACGTCCGGCCAGATCCTCATCGACGGCCGGGACTACCGTGAGCGCAGCCAGCTGTGGCTGCACTCGAACATCGGCTATGTGCTGCAGAATCCGCACCTGTTCTCCGGCACGATCCGCGAGAACATCCGCTACGGCCGTCTGAATGCCACGGACGCCGAGGTCGAGGCAGCGGCGCGGACCGTTTCGGCCGATCAGGTCGCGGCCAAGCTCGAAAAGGGCTGGGACAGCGACGTCGGCGAGGGCGGCGACCGCCTGTCCACGGGCGAAAAGCAGCTGATCTCTTTTGCGCGCGCCGTGCTGGCCGATCCGCGCATCTTCGTGCTCGACGAGGCGACGTCCTCCATCGACACGCAGACGGAGCAGCTTATCCAGAACGCCATCGACCACCTGCTGCGCGACCGCACGTCGTTCCTGATCGCCCACCGCCTGTCCACCATCCGCAAGGCGGACCTCATCCTCGTCGTGCGCGACGGCCGCATCGTCGAGCAGGGCAGGCACCTGGAGCTGCTGCAGAAGGGCGGCTATTACCACGACCTCTATACCCGCCAGTTTGCCGAGGAAAGCGCCGCTAGAATTTTGAAGTAAGGCAGTGAAATTGTAGGGGCCGGGCTGTCCCCTCCCGGTGCCGCACCAGCGTAATAAACAGGCTGCCGTTAAAATGGTAACGGCCCCCGACTTGTCATTGCGAGGCCCCAACGTGGCCGTGGCAATCTCGGGAAGGCAGTTGCGTTTTCGCCGGGACTTTTCCTGTGAACCAGCCGGGTACTGCGAGATTGCCACGTCGCTTCGCTCCTCGCAATGACACGTCAGGAGAACGCGAGGTGCATCAGTGCCCTCCTACGGTTAAATTACCCTATACATGGCGCTCAATGAGCGCCGCTGCAGACGCAATCGGCTGGTACGTTTTATTGTTACCCTGTACGGGCTGCAAGTGCCTGCACGAGATTCCCACGTCGCTTCGCTCCTCGCAATGACAAACCTGAGGCCGGTTCCATTTTAACGGCGGCCGATGCGGACTGCAGGTGCACCGCCGGGAGGGGCATGCCCCTCCCCTACAATGGCGTGTGCGGTCGACGATGGTGCCCGGATATTTGCAGCTGCCAATGGCGCTCAGGGAGCGCCGCTGCAATGCGCCAACGAAACTCATACAGAAACCGGGACGGGATGAACATCATCCCGTCCCGGTCGTTTTTTCAGGATTCCTGTTCGTCTGGGACGCGCGCCTGCTTCAGGGAACGGCCCGCGCTGCGGAAAAACACCCCTGCGGCATGGACGAGCAGCTTGCGCGTATCCTCGTCCAGCCCCTTGGCCGAGCGCAGCAGCGCCAGCGCGCGGGAAAAGCGATTCTCCTTCAATTCATGCAGCGTCTCGGCGTTCGTTTCGCACAGCATGTGGTAGACCGTGTCGATCGTCCGCTCGCGCTGCTCCGGCTCCAGCCCGGCCAGCCACTGCTTGAGCGTCCGGTCGAGGAAGCGGCTGCCGTTCGTGACGGTCTCGAGCGTAACGAAGCGGTCGCGCAGCACCTCCCAGGTATAGAGATTGTGCTGGCCGAAGCCGTCGCCCGTGCTGTGGATGATGGTATAGGCCTCCTCGTGCTCGAGCAGCATGCCGACGATGGACGACTGTGGCACGAACGTCTGCACCCGCGCGCAGATACGCTGGTAGCCCGGCAGGGCGATCACCTCGGCGTCGAAGCCGGGGCCGTCGTTGTTATACACCGCTGCGATGCGCTCCTGCAGGGCTGCGGGGCAGAACGCTGCGGCATAGACCGCGAGGTTGCCGCCCTTGGAGTGACCGCCGAGCAGGAACTCCCCCGGAAAGCGCAGCATGGCCGAGGCGGCATAATGCGCCGCGAGGCGCTGGGCCGGAACGGGGCAGGTGAAGGCCATGTTGAAATCTTCCTTCCAGCCGACGAGCGTGCCGTCCGTCCCGCGGAAGGCAACAAAATGCCGCCCGTCGCCGAGGGCGACGGTGATGGCCGCAAACTGCGTCTGGCTCTCGAGGTCGATTTGGTTTACATAATCCATGATCCGCATCTCGCAGAAGCGCTGGCTTGCCGCAAGGGCAGGGATGAACCGCCCGTCCTCCGGCAGGAGCAGCGGCGGCTTCGAAGCGAGGAGCTGCCGCATGAGCGCGCCGACCGGCGCCCCCTCCGGCGGGACGAGCCCGTCGAGCGGCAGGTAGGACAGGCGGGACAGCACAACGGCGTCCACGTCGCACAACGGCACGAGATCGAGCGTCAGATCGCCGCGCCAGTCAAGATAGTCAAACACATTCGCCATGCAGAGCACCTCCTGCGCCCATCATACCATATTTCGGGGGAAAAGAAAAGCGCGAGGCGGGGCGAATAGAAACGGAAAGTTTCCGGTTGTGCGTTGTAGGGTCGGGGCATGCCCCGACCGGCGCTGCACCGGCGAACGGAACAGGCTGACATTAAAATGATAATAGCCCCCGAATTGTCATTGCGAGGAGCGAAGCGACGTGGCAATCTCGGGAAGGCACTTCCAGTTCGTACAAGGTGCCGATAAAAACGTACCAACCGATTGCGTCTGTAGCGGCGCTCAGTGAGCGCCTTCGGCAGTTGCAAATTTCCGGGGATTCCCGCCGACCGCACGCGCCTTGTAGGGGGCGGCGTCCTCGACGCCCCGTCGCGTAAGGCTGCCGTATTCGCCGGGAGTACCCTGTTATCCGGCTGGGTACTGCGAGATTGCACCCCAAGGGCACTTCCTCGCGCTTCGCGCTCAGGGCGCCACGTCGGCCTGCGGCCTCCTCGCAATGACAATTCGGGGGTGCATACCATTTTCACGATGGCCTGTACCGGACCGTGAGTACCGTGCCGGGAGGGGCATGCCCCTCCCCTACAGACTACCGTCGATGGCCTTCCCGCGGAATTACCGTTGCACTTTCCGCTGCCCTATGATAAGATAAGAGAAACGAAAGGGGGAAGGCCGATGTTCCGCGAGATCGTTCGCTTTGCCGTGCCCGGCTGCACGCTGGCAGCCGCCATCTGGATGCTGGCGCGGTATTTTGCCGTGCTGCGTCCGCGCGCCGGGACGACGGAATGGATCGGCCGCCTGACGCCGCCGCCGTGGCAGCCGGTCGCGGGCTGCCCCCTGCACGGGATGGACGCCCCGGCGGCCCTGCTGCTGTGCCTTGCCGTGACGGGCCTGCGCCTGCTGGAGCACCGGCTGCGCTTCCATGCCATGCCCGTGACGCCGGAGGCGCTGCTGCCGGTCCTGTTTGCCGGGCTGGCTGCGGGCTGCGCCCATCTGCTGCTGCGCCGCCTGCTGGGCGGGATGCTGCCCGCCCTGTCCGGCGCGCTGTTCTTCGGCCTGCTGCAGGATGGCTCCCCGGCCGTGACGGCAGCGCTGCTGGGCTATGTGCTCTGGCGCACGGCAAAGCGTCGCGGCGGGGGCTGGATCGTGCTGTCCGTGGTGTGCTTTGCCGCCGGGCTGCTGAAGGAGCGGGCGCTGCTCCTGCTGCTGCCGCTATATCCCATCGGCTATGTCTGCACGCGGCTCTCCCGCCGCACGGGCCTCGGCCGGTCGCTTGCGCTGACGCTCCCGCTGAGTCTGCTCGGCGCGCTGGGCGTGGCCGTGCTCGGCTGGTGGATGGCGGGGCGCGGCACGCCGCTTGAGGCGCTGCGTTCTTTCCGCTTCTATGAGGCGCTTTGGCCCGCGCTGTGCGGAGCTCTCCGCGCCGCCGTGACGCTGCCGGGGCGATTTTCGCCGACGGAGCTGGCGCTCGGCGCGCTTGCCGTTCTGACGCTGCCGGAGCTGCTGCACGGGCTTTGCCGCGGGCGCGACCTTCGCTGCGCGATGATCCTGCTGCTGCTCGTCTCCGCTGCGGCGCTGTGGGCCCTCTCCGGCCTGTTCCTGCTGCCGCTGCCGCTGGCCATGGCCCTCGCGTGGGTCTGGCAGAGGCTGTGCGACCGCGGCGCGGCCGTCTCTGCGGCGGTCCCGGCCGCCGTGCTGGCGCTGTGCGCCGTCTCTTCCATACTTTTTATGTTCTGATACAGGAGGGTATCTTATGAAAATTGCAATTGCCTGTGACCACGGCGCGCTGGCGCTGAAGGAGGCCGTGAAGGCCCATCTGACCGCGCGCGATATGGAATGCGTGGATTTCGGCACGTTTACGAAGGACAGCTGCGACTATCCAGACTTTGCCCGCCCGGCGGCTGAGGCCGTCGCCTCCGGCGCATGTGAGCGCGGCATCGTGATGTGCACGACGGGCATCGGCGTTTCCATCACGGCGAACAAGGTACACGGCATCCGCTGCGCCCTGCTGTCCGACCCGGTATCCGCCCGCCTGACGCGCGAGCACAACGACGCGAACATGATGGCCCTCGGCGCCGGCTTCGTCGGCGAGATGCTGGCGCTGGAGATCGTCGACACGTTCCTTGACACCCCGTTTTCGAACGGAGAGCGCCATAAGCGCCGCATCGAAAAGCTGATGGCCGTGGAGCAGGGCTGAGACGGCTCCCCATGATTCCGTGATGCTGTAGGGGCGGGGACAGCCAGGCCCGTCCGCGAAGCGGCAATCGGACGGCCAATTCGGTGCAATGCACCGTTCCCGGCGCCATGCTCCCCTGATATGTCATTGCGAGGAGCGAAGCGACGTGGCAATCTCGGGAAGGCAGTTACGATTTTGCCGGGGCTTTCCTGTGATCCGGCCGGGTACTGCGAGATTGCCACGGCCCCTTCGGGGCCTCGC
>QWCY01008575.1_pt1 | contig 21635 bp, 23 predicted proteins | sample 1972631 | NCBI WGS metagenome assembly QWCY01 (sample SAMN09866696, study PRJNA288562) | Human gut metagenome isolate pre1_stool, whole genome shotgun sequencing... | isolation source: gut | host: Homo sapiens | place: USA: California
AATGCTCGATAATACATCCAGTATTATCTGCGCTTTTGGCTTAGCAGCTGCCGCACCTCGCTCGCCGTATCGGCACTTAGAATTATGCGGTATTGCCCTGGCTTTTTACTGCCGGGCAGGTGCATTTTTATGCAGGGAATATCTCGTGTTCTATCCCTCGCCCTGGCTCCGCTGGATTTTATTTTGCAGGCGGGCTGTTAGCCACGGTACACTGCTTGCAAACAGTACAAAATTGTGGTAAGCTATTAACAAATATCACAACCATTCAATTCTGCCGGCTTACCCGGCAGCGGGAGGATAGAGCTATGGATGTACGCAACAGCATTGATGGCAGCCTGCAGATCTCCAATGAGGTCGTAGCCAAGATCGCCAAACTGGCCGCACTGGAAATTGATGGCGTGGCCGATGTTTCTTCCGGCAGCATGCAGAGCGTGCGCGGGTTGCTGAGCAAAGCCAGCCTGCAAAAGCCTGTTACGGTGGATTTAAGCGATGGCGTTGCTGTGGTGCAGGTGCATGTAATTGCCAAGTACGGCAGCAAAATTATGCCTGTCTGCGCCAAAGTGCAGGAAAACGTCAAGCAGACCATCCAGAATATGACCGGCATTACGGTTTCCCGTGTGGATGTGATCGTTGCCGGGCTGGAAGAGCCTGCCGCAGACCAGCATAAATAATTGAAAGATGGGAACAGTGACAATGGAACAGAATCTTACCCGCCGCGAAGCACGCGAAAATGCTTTTCTTGCGGCTTTTTCCGCAACCTTCCACCCGGATGATCCGCAGCCGGTGCTGCTGAACCAGCCCGAAAGCCACGAGCATCCGCTGGATGAGTTTTCCCTGCGCATTCTGCGCGATATGGAAGCCCATTCGGAAGAAATTGATGATGTGATCCGCACAAACCTCAAAGGCTGGACCATTGCCCGCGTTCCGCGTGTCAGCCTGGTAGCCCTGCGTGTGGCCCTGGCTGAAATGATGTACGGCGAAGAAAAAAAGACCAGCGTTGCCATCAACGAAGCCGTTGAACTGGTCAAAAAGTATGGCTCTGACAAGGACTATCAGTTCGTCAACGGCCTGCTTGGCACCGTGGCACGGGCGCAGGATAAGCCCGCCGAAGAATGAGAACGCTGGGCATCGATACAAGCAATTACGCAACCTCTCTGGCCGTGTTTGACACAAACGCCGGAGAGGTTGTTTGCGATTGCAAACGCTTCCTGCCCGTGCGGGAGGGTCAACTGGGCCTGCGCCAGAGCGATGCGCTGTTCCACCATACCGCCGCCCTGCCGGAAATGCTGGCAGAACTGGGCCAAAAGGTGAACCTGACGCAGATCGAAGCTGTCGGCGTATCCGCCAGGCCCCGCCCGGTGGATGGCTCCTATATGCCATGCTTTTTGGCGGGTGTCAGTGCGGCCACAGCGTTCTGCGCGGCCAAAGGCATTCCGCTGGTTCAAACGACCCACCAGCAGGGGCATATCTCCGCGGCCCTTTTTGCGGCCAGCGGGGCAGACCTGTTCGGCAAAGAAGAGCTGGTGTTCCATGTGTCCGGCGGAACCACTGACCTTTTGCACTGCAAGGGGCCGGACAGCATTACCTGCATTGGCACCAGCAGCGACCTGTACGCGGGCCAGGCAGTGGACCGCCTTGGCGTGCGGCTGGGCTATGCGTTCCCGGCGGGCATCTATGTCAGCCAGCTGGCGGCAGCCTGCACCGAGAACATCAAACCCAAAGTCAGCGTGCGCGGCACAACCTGCAGCCTTTCCGGCTTGCAGAACCAGTGCGAAAAGCTGCTGGCAGAGGGCAAAAGCCCGGAATATGTCAGTAAGTACTGCCTGCTCTGCGTGGCAGAAACCCTGCGCCGCATGGCCGCCGCTGCCCTGGAGCGGAACCCCGGTCTGCCCGTGGTGTTTGCAGGCGGCGTGATGAGCAGCGAGATCGTGCGGGATTATATCACAAAACGGATGCAGTACGCCTATTTTGTGCCCGGCAAGTTTGCCAGCGATAATGCCATCGGCGTGTCCATCCTGGCGGCAAGGGAGATCAATGCATGGCCGAATACATCAATGTAACCACCCTGAACCTGCTGGCTAAACAGGTGCTGGAGCAGTGCGAACCACTGAATAACCTCATCGTCTGCGGCGAGGTTTCCAACTTTACGCGCCATTACAAAAGCGGCCACTGCTACTTTACCCTGAAAGATGAAAACGCCGCCATCAAGTGTGTGATGTTCCGAGATAAAGCGCGCCTGTTGGGCTTTGCGCCGGAAAACGGCATGCTGGTGCTGGCGTATGGCCGGGCAACGCTGTATGAGCGGGACGGCGCATTCCAGCTGTATTGCGATTATATGCGCCCCTTTGGTGCCGGTGCGGCCCAGATGGCCTTTGATGCGCTGAAGAAAAAGCTTTCTGCCGAAGGCCTGTTTGATGCTGACCACAAACGCCCGCTGCCGCCTATGCCGCAGTGTATCGGGCTGGTCACATCCAAAACCGGTGCGGCATTGCAGGATGTGATCCACATCATCACGCGGCGGTGGCCGATGGTCAAACTGCTGCTGGCCCCCGTCAGTGTGCAGGGGCTGGAAGCGGAAAAGAGCATTGTGGATGGCATCCGCCGCCTGGATGCAGACCCGCGCCCGGATATAATTTTAATCACCCGCGGCGGCGGTAGCAAAGAGGATTTGTGGGTGTTCAACAGTGAGCGCATTGCCCGCGCAGCCTATGCCTGTAAAAAGCCAGTCGTTTCTGCGGTCGGGCATGAAATTGATACCACAATTCTGGATTATGTGGCTGACCTGCGTGCTCCTACACCTTCCGCAGCGGCGGAACTCTGCGTGCCGGATCAGGCACAGGTGCGGCACGAAATATTCATTTTACAACAAAATATTCAAAAAAATATACAGTCCCGCCTGGAAATGTGCTATAATAAATTCAACATCATTTCCCCGGCTGCAGCCATGCAGAACGAAAAAACAGGAATTGACGCCCGTGCGCAGCTTTTGCGGCAAACGACAGCACAGATACAGGCCGTTGCAGCCCAAAAGGCAGCTGCCTGTACCCAGGGGCTGCACACCGCTGCTGCGGTGGCAGCGTCACTGAATCCATATGCAGTCCTTGCACGCGGCTATACCATGGTCGCGGATGCCCGCGGCCGCTGCCTGACAACAGAACATCTGAAGCCGGGGCAGAAGATCACTGTTATCGGCAGCAATGCAGCCGCACAGTGTACGGTGGATGCCGTGGCACCCACTCAGGGGAACCCTGAAAAGGAGCAAACCGATGAGAGCACCTAAAACCTTTGAAGAAGGGCTCCAGCGCCTGCAGGAGCTTTTGGCAAAAATGCAGGATGAAACCACAACGCTGGACCAATCCGTTAAACTGTATGCCGAAGCTGCCCAGCTGATCCAGTACTGCAACACGGCGCTGGACAAGGCAAAACTACAGATCGAAGAGATCGACGCATCGCTGGCACAGCCCGGCGCGGATGAGTGAACCCGCAGGATAAGGAGGCTTTTCCCATGGAACAGGAACGTTATCAACAGCAGTATAAAGCCTTTGTGCAGCAGGCGGAGCAGCGCCTGAACGAACTGTGCGATGTTTATCTGCCGGTAAAAGCCCAAATCAGCCAGGCAGCGCGTTACAGCCTGCTGGGCGGCGGCAAGCGTGTGCGCGCCGTGCTGGTGCTGGCTGCCTGCCAGCTGGCGGGCGGCAATACCGCAGCTGCAGCCGACTATGCCGCGGCGCTGGAAATGCTGCACTGCTATTCCCTGATTCACGATGACATGCCCTGCATGGATAATGATGATTACCGCCGCGGCCGCCTGAGCTGCCATAAGCAATATGGCGAAGCAACCGCCCTGCTGGCGGCGGATGCCCTGGTTACAGCAGCCTTTGAAGCTGTTGCCAACGCGCCGACCCACCCCCAAAGCCGGGTGCAGGCGGCGGCCCACCTGGCCAAAGCAGCCGGGGCACGCGGTATGTTGTATGGCCAGGAACTGGATAAGCATTACGAAACCGTGCACGCCAGCGAAAGCGAGCTGCTGGAACTGCATGCCCACAAGACCGGCGCATTGATTATTGCCGGTGTGGACCTTGGCTGCGATGCCGCTCAGGCGGACGATGCCCTGTGCACTGCCCTGCAGCATTATGCCGCGGAGCTGGGGCTGGTGTTCCAGATCGTGGATGATATTTTGGATGTGACTGCCACGACGGAAGAACTGGGCAAGCCTGTTGGCAGCGATGCCGAAAACGACAAAACGACCTTTATTACCCTGTATGGGCTGGAAGGTGCCCGCAGCCTGGCAAAGCAGCATAATGATGCTGCCCTGGCTGCCCTGGCGGATCTTGGCCCGGAAGCAGACTTTTTGCGCGAGATGGCAGTGGAGCTGCTGACCCGCAGCAAGTAACATATTACAGCAGGGCAGGCGGTGCGGCCCACTGCCCGGCAGCTTTGCCGGGAACCCGCCTGTTTGGCCCGGTGTGAGGAGAAAACTACCATGATGACGCTTTTGCGCGAAGCGCTGAGCTGGAATTATGTGCTGGTAACGGCGGTCATCAGCTCGCTGCTGGCACAGTTCACCAAAGTGATTCTGAACCTGATTATCCTTGGCAAATTTATCCCGGAACGCCTGTGGGGCGCAGGGGGCATGCCCAGTGCACACTCCGCAACGGTATGTGCGCTGTTGGTTGCCACCGGGCGCTACTGCGGCACAGGCTCCACGGAGTTTGCCCTGGCGCTGGTTTTGGCCATTATTGTAATGTATGACGCAATGGGTGTGCGCCGGGAAACGGGCGAGCAGGCCAAGATTCTGAACCGCATGCTGAGCGAATGGATGGATCGTGAATCAGATGCCATGCCCTTTTTGGGAGATAAAAAGCTGAAAGAAATGGTGGGTCATACCCCTATCCAGGTTCTTACAGGTGCCATTTTTGGTATTGCTGTTGGCCTTTTGATGCCAATGGTGTAAAAACAGAGCAAACGAGGTATGTGATCATGAAATATCCTTATCTGGATAAAATCCAGAAAAACGGGGATGTAAAAAAACTGCCGCAGCAGGAACTTCCGCTTCTGTGTGAGGATATCCGCAATTTTTTAATTGAAAGTGTTTCCTCTACCGGCGGGCACCTTTCATCCAACTTGGGCGTGGTGGAACTTACGGTGGCTTTGCACCGTGCGCTGACTCTGCCGCAGGATAAAATTTTGTTCGATGTCGGTCACCAGTGCTATACCCACAAGCTGCTGACCGGCCGCCGGGAGGGCTTCGCCCATCTGCGCCAGGTGGACGGCCTTTCGGGCTTTCCCTCCCCGCAGGAAAGCGACTGTGATACCTTTATTGCGGGGCACGGCAGCACGGCGCTTTCCACCGCCATCGGTGTGGCACGCGCCAAAAAGCTGAAAAAAGAACCCGGCAAGGTCGTTGCCATCATCGGGGATGGCGCGTTCACCGGCGGCATGGTCTATGAGGGCATGAACAACGTCAGCAACCTGAACAACCTGATTGTGGTGCTGAACGATAACAAAATGTCCATCTCCAAAAATGTCGGTCAGATGGCAAATTATCTAACCAAACTACGCACAGACCCAAAGTATTTCCGGGTTAAGGCTCATATGGAAACCGCGCTGGGGTGTATCCCCGCAGTGGGCACTGCTCTGGTAGAGGTGCTGCAGGAAGGGAAAAAGATCATCCGCCGCGGCATCTACCACTCCACAATGTTCGAGGAAATGGGGTTCCAGTACGTTGGCCCGGTGGATGGCCACGATGTTACCGAGCTGACCCGGATCTTTACCAACCTGCAGGAACAGTATTCCCCGGTGTTTTTGCATATTGTCACCCAAAAGGGTAAGGGTCTGAAACCGGCGGAAGAAAACCCTGGCGAGTTCCACAGCGTTTCCGCGTTTGATCTGGATCACCTGACAAATCCGGAAATGTCGCCCAAGGATTCTTTCTCCAACCGCTTCGGCAACAAGCTGGCGGCCCTGGGCAGGGAAGTGCCTAACCTGTGCGCCATTACGGCAGCTATGAAATACGGCACTGGCCTGAACTTCTTCTACCGCGCCATTCCGGAACGCTTTTTTGACGTTGGCATGGCGGAAGAGCACGCCGTAACCTTTGCGGCGGGCCTTGCCAGCCAAGGCATGCTGCCGGTTGTGGCTATCTACTCCACCTTCTTCCAGCGCGCTTATGACCAGATGATTCATGATGTGAACCTGATGCATCTGGATGTGCTGTTTGCCGTGGACCGTGCTGGCCTTGTGCCGGGCGATGGCGAGACCCACCAGGGCATTTATGATACCGGCTATTTCAGCCAAATCGGCATCCCGGTGTATTCTCCGTGCAACTATGCGGAACTGGAATACTGGCTGGAAGCACTGGTCAAAACCATGCGCGGCCCCCGCGCCATCCGTTATGCCCGCGGAGAAGAAAAGCCGGCTCTGGCGGCCCTTGGATGCACCGGCAAACCCTATGATATGCTGTGCGGTGCGGACAAGGCCGATACCGTTCTTGTCAGTTATGGCGCTGAAACCGAGGAGATTCTTGCCGCGGCGGAACTGCTGCGCCACCAGGGAATGGCAGCGGACTGCTGTAAGCTGGTGCAGGTTTATCCCTTGCCGGATGGTCTCTGCCGCCAGCTTTCCAACTATAAAACCATCCTGTTTGCAGAGGAATCCGTGGCAACGGGCGGTATTGGCCAGCAACTTTGCACTGCCCTGCAGGCAGCAGGTTGGCAGGGCCGCTTTATCCTGCGCGGGGTAGATAACACCCATCTGCTGCACGCCACAGTGCCGCAGCTGCGCCGGGACCAGGGCTTGGATGCTTATACTCTGGCCCAGGACGTTTTGACCCGTAACTGAAATAAGTGAACCGAAAGGTTGTTTATCAATGAAAATTCGTCTGGATCAATACCTTTGCCAAAACGGCTATGCCCAAAGCCGGGAGCGCGCCAAAGCACTGATCATGTCCGGTATTGTCTTTGTCAATGAGCAGAAAGTGGACAAAGCCGGTGAAATGATTGCTGAGGACGCCAAAGTGGAAGTGCGCGGCCATGATATCGGTTACGTCAGCCGCGGCGGCCTCAAGCTGGAAAAAGCCATGCAGGTCTTCCCCATGCGGCCGGATGGCAAGGTCTGCATGGATATTGGCGCATCGACAGGCGGCTTTACCGACTGTATGCTCAAAAATGGCGCAGTCAAAGTGTACGCCGTGGATGTGGGCTATGGCCAGCTGGCGTGGAGCCTGCGCACCGATGAGCGCGTGGTCAATATGGAGCGCACAAACATCCGCAATGTTACCCCGGATATGCTGGGGGACAAAATCGCGTTTTTCAGCGTGGATGTTTCCTTTATCTCGCTCAAACATATCTTCCCGGTGGCGGATACTATCTGTACGCCGGATGCCGTCGGTGTCTGTCTGGTGAAGCCCCAGTTTGAAGCCGGACGCGAAAAAGTAGGTAAAAAAGGCGTTGTGCGGGAACCCGCTACCCATGCTGAGGTGCTACATATGGCGCAGGGTTACGCCATGGCGAACCACTTTACCCCGGCGGGACTGGATTTTTCGCCCATTAAGGGGCCGGAGGGCAACATTGAATTTTTGATGTATGTCCAGCACAGCCAGAATCCGCAGCCGCTGCCCGAAGGCCTGATTGAACAGACGGTTGCCAACGCTCACGCGGCGCTGGATAAAGCCCCCAACCTGCACTGAACCTTAAAAGCTGCGTTCCTGTTACTTTGGGCAATACCGCATAATTCTAAGTGCCGATACGGCGAGCGAGGTGCGGCAGCTGCTAAGCCAAAAGCGCAGATAATACTGGATGTCTTATCGAGCATTTCCGTCAGGTGATCGCTTTGCTGGATCAACACGGCATCCATGCCCTGCTGGCGGATGAGCTGGCTGGGGAATTGGTGGATACCAAGGCGGTATTCCTGCCCCAGCAGCAGGCGTTGGCCCAGGCAAAACAGGTTATCACCATTGGCGGGGATGGCACACTGCTGCGCATCGCCCATGACTGCCTTGCCCAAAGCAAACCGGTCCTGGGTGTTAACCTGGGGCGCATTGGCTTTTTGGCTACCTGCGAGGTGGCAGAGCTGCCAGAAAAGCTGGCCCGCCTGGCTGCGGGGCGGTATACCATTGAGCCGCGCAACCTGCTGCGCGCGGATGCCCCGGCCCATAACTGGCACCAGGTTGCCATGAACGACGTGGTGCTGTTCGGCAATTCCCGCCTGCACCCCATGGATTATACCGTCTACTGCGATGGCGCTTTTGTCAGCCGCTACCGCAGCGATGGGGTGATCATCGCAACACCCACGGGCTCCACGGCTTACTCGCTTTCCGCAGGTGGGCCGGTGCTGGATGCCTGTGCGGCGGTTATGGTGCTTACCCCGGTCTGTGCACACAGCATCCACGCGGTGCCGCTGGTGTTTTCGGCCAGCCGTACCCTGACGGTGGTGGCGGAAGCAACCAACCGTGACAGCGTGTACGCCAGCGCGGATAGCCATTCCCGCTGTGATTTGCAGCCGGGCGAAAGTTTGACCATTACCACGGCAGTGGAACAGCTGGGGCTGATTACCTTTGACGAAACCGAGCAGTTCCGTGCGATAGAAACAAAATTGATGAGGAGATGACTCTGCAATGAAAAGTGCGCGCCATCAGGCAATTTTGGACCTGATTGAAAAATATCCGATTGACCGGCAGGAGGATCTTCTCGAACATCTGCGCCGTGCCGGTTTTGATGTAACGCAGGCAACGGTATCGCGTGATATCCGGGAACTGCGCCTGGTAAAAACTGCAACGGGGGAGGGCGGCTACCGCTATATGCCGGCAAACGGCAACGGCAAGGTGGCTCATTCACCCAACCGGTTTGAAACCATTTTCCGGGAGTCTGTGCTCAAGGTGGACTATGCTGGGCATATGGTACTGGTCAAATGCTTTTCCGGCATGGCGAATGCCGCCTGTGAAGTTTTTGACGCTCAAACCTGGGAAGGTGTTGTTGGTACACTTTCCGGTGATGATACGTTTTTTATCCTGATGCGTACCGAGGAAAACGCTGCTGAGATCACCCGCCAGCTGCAGCGCTATACGGTACGCCACACTTAAACCGCCGGAGGGGGAGCAGCATCCATGCTTGCGGAGCTGAAAATTGAAAATGTTGCCGTGATTGAAAAAGCCGAAGTACAGTTTACCCCGGGCCTGAATGTGCTGACGGGCGAAACCGGCGCCGGCAAATCTATCATGATCGATTCCATCAATGCCATTCTGGGCAACCGTACCTCGCGTGATCTGGTGCGCAGCGGTGCGCCCAAGGCACGCATTTGGGCTACGTTTGAATCTATCCCGGCCCATGTGCGGGAGCAGGTGGAAAAATGCGGCTATGGTGCCCAGGATGACCTGCTGCTGTACCGCGAGATCAGCGCGGACGGAAAAGGCAGCTGCCGTATTAACGGTATGCCCGCTACCGCCGGCGTGGTGCGGGATATTTCCGCCGGGCTGCTGACCATCCATGGCCAGCACGACAGCACCAGCCTGACCAACCCGGCAACCCATCTGGCCCTGCTGGATCAGTACGCGCAGGATGGGGCAGAGTATGCCGCTTACCATGCGCTGTACCGCGCTCTTGTCACGGCAAAGCGCGCGCTGGATGCGTTGACTTCCAGCGAGGAAGAAAAGCAGCGCCGGATCGCAGAGCTTTCGGAAGAGATTGATACCATTGATGCCGCTGCGCTGACCGCAGGCGAGGAAGAACGTTTGATGGAGCGCCGCAAGGTCATCATGCACGCACAGGGCATTCTGGATGGTCTGACGGCGGCGCACCAGGCGCTTTCCGGTGATGATTCCGGCGAAATGATGGGCGCAGCGGATCTGCTGGGCAGTGTGGTCAATGAGCTGGCCGAAAGCGCTCGCCTGGATGAGAGCCTGGCACCGCTCAGCGAGCGCCTGAGCGATTTGTATTACGGTGCGCGGGAGCTGGCCACCGACCTCGCCGACCGCCTGGACGGTTATGATTTTGACCCGGGGGAGCTGGATCAAATCGAAGAACGGCTGGACCAGATTTACCGCATGAAACAGCGTTACGGTGCCAGTGTGGAAGAACTGCTGACTCGGCGGGATAAGGCGGCCGAAGAATTGGAAGGGTACCAGTCCTCCGGCAAGCGCATTGCAGAGCTGACCCAGCGCAAACAGGAATTGTACCGCCAGACCAAGGCTGCAGCGGAAACACTGACCCAAGCTCGCCTGAAAGCTTTTACCAGCATGAACCGCCAAATGCGGGAAGCACTGGAATTTTTGAACATGCCCGGCGTGCGTATGGTGCTGCGCCATCAGCGCGGCCCGTTAGCTTCCGCAGGACAGGATAACATTGAATTTTTGATTTCTACCAACCCCGGCGAGGAGCCCAAGCCGTTGGCTAAAATCGCTTCCGGCGGCGAGCTTTCCCGTATCATGCTGGCGTTCAAGAGCGCCTTGGCTGATAAAGATGCGATTTCGACCGTTATTTATGATGAGATCGACACCGGTGTTTCGGGCCTTGCCGCCGGGCGTATTGGCCAAAAGCTGAAGCAGACCGCCAGCGGCCATCAGGTGCTGTGCATCACCCATACCCCGCAGATCGCTGCCTTTGCCGATAACCAGCTGCTGATTGAAAAGAAGGTGCGGGACAACCGGACCTTCACTGAGATCCATCCGCTGGATCTGGATGGCCGCGTGCAGGTGTTAGCCCGCATGATCTCCGGCGATAAAGTTACAGACCTCAGCCTTGCCAACGCCCGCGAGCTGATTGAAAAATCGCAGGGGTAAGCGCAGGACAATAACGAAAGAAAAACAGAAGAGTAGCATACAAACCTCTGGCCGACAAAACAGGCTGGAGGTTTTATTTTTTTGGCATTTCTTTTATTATCGTTCTAAGGCAATACCGCATAATTCTAAGTGCCGATACGGCGAGCGAGGTGCGGCAGCTGCTAAGCCAAAAGCGCAGATAATACTGGATGTATTATCGAGCATTTTAACGAATATCCCGTACTTTCTGCATAAACATAGCAATGACGGCGGGAATTTTTAATGACTGAAAGTTAGCGCGAACTAATTATATGGTCAAAACAGGAGGGTACACCATGCAGCGTAATTTTGAAACCTCGTTTGTAACGCAGTGTGCTCCTGTTCTGGCGGGACTTAAAGTGGCAAACCTCTTCCGCTGGGTTGAACCCGATGCAAGCGCCATGCACGCCATGGCGGAGCGCTGGGCGGCCGAGCTAAAACCCAAAGGCGTTACGGTTTCTATCATCAAGGAATGCCCCGTCACCCACGCCTATCTGGTTTATGTCTACCGCGCAAAGAGCCTGGAAGAAAGCCTGCAGCAGCCGGATGTGCAGCAGTACCTGCTGCGGGAAGGTTACCCCCAGGGCGGCTTGCAGGAGTGCTTGGATCATCTTTCCCGGTGCCTTTGCTGCGAAGCAGAGTTCCCGCACGAGATTGGCGTTTTCCTTGGTTATCCGCTGGAAGATGTCGTTGGCTTTGTGGCAAACAAGGGCAAAAATTATACGTTCTGCGGTTACTGGAAATGCTATGGCGACCCCGCTGCAGCACAAAAGACGTTTGAACGTTTCCGCAAATGCACTGAGGTTTATCTCCGCTGTTTCCAGAGCGGTACACCGATCACCCGGCTCGCAGTAGCCGTTTGATATAATGGGCGCACGCCCATGTTAAGGTAATACCGCACAATTCCCGCCTGACGGCTTAAGCACCGCTCCGGCGGCTGCGGCACGGCATCTGCGTTGCCAAAATGCTCGATAAGACATCCAGTATTATCTGTTTGATTATGAACAAGGTAGCAATCGTTTATTGGAGTGGCACAGGCAATACTGAGCAGATGGCCCAGGCTGTGGCAGAGGGCGTTAAGAATGCTGGCGGCGAAGCCAATGTGCTGACCTGCGCAGAATTTGATAGCGCAAAGCTGGCCGATTACGGCGCAGCTGCTTTCGGCTGCCCCGCTATGGGCGCAGAGCAGCTGGAGGAAGGCGAATTTGAACCTATGTTCGCTGACCTGGAAGGCAGCCTGTCTGGTGTGAAGGTTGCTCTGTTCGGTTCTTACGGCTGGGGCTCTGGCCAGTGGCTGGAAGACTGGTGCGCACGCTGCAAGGAAGACGGCGCTGTGATGCAGGAAGAACCTGGCGTTATGGCAAACGAAGCACCGGACGACGATGCAATCGCAGCCTGCAACGCTCTGGGCGCAAAGCTGGCAGCCTGCTGAGCAAAGTGTCCTGAGGTGCTCACTACACCTTGAGCAAATAGCATTATGACGGCGGGGAACCGATACCGAGAAAAAGGCATCGGTTCACTGCCGTTTGCTTTTTACAGTTTATCATCAGGGCTGTTATAAGATAGAAAAGACAAACAAAAATCCGGCAGAACACCGGGTAGCGGCTCTGCCGGATGATGAAGCGCACGGATTGGGCAATCAGCCAAAAATACCAAACAGCTTTTTCTTCTGGTAAGGTGCGCAGCTGTAGCTGACCATGCGGTAGCCAGTCGGTTCCAGCGCTTTAGCGATGTCAGCCTCAGAAATTTCGTTTTCGGCTACAATAACAGCCTGGCCCTTGGTGTGGCTGGCGGTTACCTTTTTGACGGGAAATGCCTTGCGGATTGCGTCAGAAACATGTGCTTCACACATGCTGCATGCCATTCCATCTACCCCAACAGTGATTTGAACCATTAAACTCATCCTTTCTGCAATAGGTTACGTATCCTAAACCAAACTGACCCAAAAGGCAGGCGGCAATTCATAACGGCTTCATCATACCAACCCAATGGGTATTTGTCAAGCGGAGAGAATACAGCATATTCCTCTCAAAAGAAGGGGTAAAGGGCATAAAATGCCTGAATGACGCAGCGCCCTTTGTGCAAATTGCCTTAAAAAGTGTGAAAAAGTTAGCCACGACTTATCGGTTAGCACAAACTAATTTTTGACGGCTTCAAAACTATTGACATTGCAGGTTAGCAGTGGTAAACTGCAAATGTTCAAAGGGGTTAGCATCTGCTAATCTTCTGCGGGTGGCCGGGAAGCGGCAGATCACAGGGGATTAAGGGCCAAACTCCGCCTTTTTTGCGCCTGTGCAAGATGCAGAAAAAACAGAACGGAAACTTATAAGCGTAAAGCAATTTGGACGTTGGGGGATGAAACGATGATGCCGATTACGATGGCAAAAGCAGGCGAAACTGTCACTATCAAAAAAATCACTGGTAAAGACGAAGTTCGCCAGCACCTGGCTGAGTTGGGATTTGTTGTGGACGCAACGGTTACCGTTGTGAACGAAATTGCGGGCAACCTGATCATTCAGGTAAAAGAGAGCCGCATTGCACTGGACAAAACCATGGCAAACCGCATTATGATTGGTTAAAACAGCGCCAATCCGCTGTTTTGGAGGCTGCGGCTTATCCAGCGGCTTCCCGATAGAGATATTGTGAGGAGGATAAAAATGAAAACTCTGAAAGACGCGAAAGTCGGCGAGACTGTCACCGTTGCCAAGCTGCACGGCGAAGGCCCTGTCAAGCGCCGCATCATGGATATGGGCATCACCAAAGGTGTTCAGATCTATGTCCGCAAGGTTGCCCCCCTGGGTGACCCCATGGAGCTGACCGTGCGCAACTACGAGTTGAGCGTGCGCAAGGCTGACGCAGAAATGATCGAATTGGTTTGATTCCAACTAGAGAAGAGAGGGTAACGCAATGAGCATTAAAATTGCACTAGCCGGTAACCCGAACTGTGGTAAAACTACCCTGTTCAATGACTTAACCGGTTCTAACCAGTATGTCGGCAACTGGCCCGGCGTTACGGTTGAAAAGAAGGAAGGCCGCCTGAAAGGTCAGAAGGACGTTGTCATTCAGGACTTGCCCGGTATCTACTCCCTGTCCCCCTACACCCTGGAGGAGGTTGTGGCCCGTGGTTACCTGGTCAATGAAAAGCCTGATGCCATCCTGAATATCATTGATGGTACCAATATTGAACGTAACCTGTACCTGACCACCCAGCTGATTGAGCTGGGCATTCCTGTGGTTATGGCCGTCAACATGATCGACCTGGTCCGCAAGAATGGTGATAAGATCGACCTGAAGAAGCTTAGCGCAGAGCTGGGCTGCCAGGCTGTTGAGATCAGCGCACTGAAGGGCGAAGGCAGCATGAAGGCTGCTGAGATGGCTGTTGCCGCTGCAAAGTCTGGCAAGGCTGGCGAGCTGCCCCATGTGTTCACTGGCAGCGTTGAGCATGCCATCGCTCATATCGAAGAGTCCATCCAGGGCAAGGTTGATGACCGCTTCCTGCGTTGGTACGCCGTCAAGCTGTTCGAGCGTGATGACAAGGTTCAGCAGGAGCTGAAGCTGGACAAGGCGCTGGTTGACCACATTGACCTGCACATCGCAGACTGCGAGAAGGAAATGGACGATGACGCCGAGAGCATCATCACCAACCAGCGTTATGCTTACATCAACACTGTTGTTGAGAAGGCTGTCAGAAAGAAAGCTCGCGTTGAGCACCTGACTGTTTCCGATAAGATCGACCAGGTTGTTACCAACCGTATCTTCGCTCTGCCAATCTTTGCCTTGATCATGTTCCTCATGTACGCGCTGTCCATGGGTACTTCCATTGCAGATGGCGGTATCTCCATCGGCAGCTTCGCAACTGACTGGACCAACGATGTTCTGTTCGGCGAGATCGTTCCCAATGCACTGGGCGGTTTCCTGGAGAGCGTTGGCGTTGCTGGCTGGCTGTACGGCTTGATCATGGACGGCATCGTCGCCGGTGTCGGCGCGGTTCTGGGCTTCGTTCCCCAGATGTTGGTTCTGTTCTTCCTGCTTTCCATCCTGGAAGACATTGGTTACATGGCCCGTGTTGCTTTCATCATGGACCGTATCTTCCGCAAGTTCGGTCTGTCCGGCAAGAGCTTCATCCCCATTCTGGTTGGTACCGGCTGCGGCGTTCCCGGTGTTATGGCTTCCCGTACCATCGAGAACGAGCGTGACCGCCGTATGACGATCATGACCACCTGCTTCATTCCCTGCGGTGCCAAGATGCCCATCATCGGCCTGATCGCAGGTGCTCTGTTCGGCGGCAGCAGCTGGGTCGCCACCTCTGCTTACTTCATCGGCTTTGCAGCCATCATCATCTCCGGCATCATCCTGAAAAAGACGAAGTTGTTCGCCGGTGATCCTGCTCCGTTCGTTATGGAGCTGCCCGCTTACCATGTGCCCGCATGGGGCAACGTCCTGCGCGCTACTTGGGAGCGCGGCTGGTCCTTCATCAAGCGTGCCGGCACCGTCATTCTGGCTGCCACCATCATCCTGTGGTTCCTGCAGGGCTTCGGCTTCGAGAACGGCGCGTTCACGATGGTCGAGGATCAGGACAACTCCATCCTGGCTATCGTTGCAAGCGCAATTTCCTGGATCTTCATCCCGCAGGGCTTCGGCAACTGGCGTGCAACCGTCGCTTCTATCTCCGGCCTGATCGCCAAGGAGAATGTCGTCGGTACCTTCGGTGTTCTGTATCACTATGCTGACGAGCTGTCTGACAACGGCGACGAGATCTGGCCCGAGGTTGCTGCCAGCTTCACCGCGATCTCCGCTTACAGCTTCATGATCTTCAACCTGCTGTGCGCTCCCTGCTTCGCTGCTATGGGCGCCATCAAGCGCGAGATGAACAACGGCAAGTGGACTGCTATCGCCATTGGTTATATGTGCCTGGTGGCCTACTGTGCATCTCTGGTTGTTTACCAGATCGGCGGCCTGATCACCGGCGAAGTTGGCTTCAACATCTTCACCATTGTTGCTGTCGCTATCATTGTGTTTACCATCTACATGCTGGTTCGCCCCAACAAGTACCTGAATGATAACGAAGTTAAGATTGATGTCAAGAAGGTTGCTGCTTCCAAGTAATCACTGACAATTTGATGTTCCTTTTATAAGAGAGGTGTTTCGCTATGATGGATTTCTTGGCCACAAATTTTAATCTGCCTACCATTATTGGTGCGGTTATTGTGTTTGGGGGCACGGGCCTGATTGTGTGGCACTCTCACAAGCATGGCGGCATTGGATGCGACTGCGGTGGCAGCTGCCACGGTGAGTGTGGCTGCTCCGGTGGCTGCAATGGCTCCTGCAAAGAAAATGCAGAAGAGCTTGCAAAGTTCAAACGGATTGCCGAAGAAAAGGCAAAGGCTAACGCAAGTCAGGTACATTAAAGCTTAAGGCAGCACCGCATAATTCCCGCCTAACGGCTTAAGCACCGCTCCGGCGGCTGCGGCACGGCATCTGCGTTGCCAAAATGCTCGATAATACACAAAGTATTATCTGCGCTTTTGGCTTAGCATCTCGCAGGCAGCAATGCCCGCGGTCCGCCGCATTTTTTATCAGCTGCACTATGGTGTGGGCTGCTTGATATGGAGTGATGAACATGGCATTGAGCGATGCCCACCTGCGATATCTGTTTGCAATCAGCAATGCAGCTGCAGCAACCCCGGATGTATCTTCCCGTCAGATTGCCAGTGCACTGGGGGTTACCAAACCCTCGGTTGTGCATATCCTGAACATTCTCATGCGGGACGGTATGGTGGTAAAACGGCACTATGGCAAAATTTATCTGACAGACCGCGGTGCGTTTACCGTAAACTACTACCGCCGCTTGCTGGATGCAACCCTTGCCGCTATGCCGGAATATCCGTTCCCGGTCAGTGCAGAGGAACGGCGCAATGCGGCCCTGGCATTGATTGCAGCGCTTCCTGACCGGGATTACAGGGAACATTTTGGTGCGCTCTTTGCCGAAACGGAGGTGGAAGAAAATGAGCCGCAGCCAGAAAGTGAATGAACCGGAAACCATGTCTACAGCTTCGGCCTATCTGTACAAAGAACAGGCCGAGTGTGTGCAGCAGGTGCACCAGTATCTGGTGGAACATCTCGATAGCCGCGTAACCCAGGCGGAACTGGCGCAGCGGTATCATATCTCTCTTACTTCGCTGAAAGGGGCGTTCAAACAGGTGTACGGCTTGCCAATCAATACTTACCTGCGCCGCTGCCGTGTGCAGCATGCGGAACAGCTGCTTTTCACAACGGATTTGAGTATTTTGGAGATCGCACAGCGGGTTGGGTACGACAGTCCCAGCCGTTTTGCGGCAATGTTTAAGCGCGAAAAGGGCATTACCCCGCGGGAATGCCGCCGCGTGCGCACCGACCAGCTGCCGGAAGAAAAAACGATTGCCTGATGTGGAATTACAGTGCAGCAAAACGCACAGCAGCGGTGGGCTGAAACTGGGCGAAATGGTGGAACGTGGAACATAGAATTTTCAAAAATAAAACCAGACGGCACATTTTTTATCCAAAATGCACTTGTAAAAAGTGTAAAATACGTTATACTTGCGAATAAGGATTTTTGCAAGAAGTTAATCTTGTGAAACATCGCCAATTACAGCCGGGGGATGTATGCAGCAGCTTGCACCCCTGGGAATGTCGAATCAATAGAGAGGAGTTCAACGGATTATGGTGAACGTAAAGAAGGTAGCAATTTTTGTTGGTGGTATGCTGTTTGGCTCCGCTGGTTTCAAAATCCTGGCCAGCAAGGACGCTAAGAAGGTCTATACCCAGACCACCGCAGCCGTTCTGCGTATGAAGGACTGCACTATGGAGACGGTCAGCCGCGTTCAGGAAGAGGCTGGCGACATTCTGGCAGATGCAAAGGCCATCAACGAAGCCCGCGCAGCCGCAGCTGAACAGGAAGTTATCGCTGATGACGCTGCTGAAAGCGCCGCAGAATAATTGCTTCTTTTGGGCCGCCTGCAGGCGGCCCTTTTTATGTGGTGGGGCACAGCGGCTGAACGGATGATGCCTTTATCGCTGTGCCAGAATTGGCAGTTGGGAAAGCTGAATAAGGAAATACAACTATGAAATGTACAATTTTACATGAAAGCCGCGGCCGTATGCGTGTGCATGTAAATGCCGTGCGTATGACCCTGCACCGTGCAGATGTTTTGGAAGCATACCTGAACCATTCGGAAGTCATTGAACATGCCAAAGTGTATGAACGCACCGGCGATGTTCTGATCCAATATAAGGGCAGCCGTGCGGGTGCAGTAACGGTGCTGAGCCATTATAAGTTTGATAACCCAGAACTGGATTCACTGGTTACTTCGGCTGACAGCCGTAAGATCAACCAGGAATACCAGGAACGTTTTGTCAACTTGGTGGTGTTCCGTGCGTTCCACAAGCTGTTTCTGCCTGCTCCGGTGCGGGCCGTTATCACGGTGTTCAAAGCAATTGAATTTATCTGCCGTGGTCTGGTCTGCCTGTGGCATCGCAAGCTGGAAGTGGAAGTGCTGGATGCACTTTCTATCGGTGTATCGTTGCTGCGCGGTGACTTTAATACCGCCGGTTCCGTTATGTTCCTGCTCAATGTGGGCGCTTTGCTGGAAGAATGGACACGCAAAAAGAGCCTGGATGATCTGGCTCGCAGCATGTCCCTGAACGTTGACCGTGTTTGGGTGCGCAGTCAGGGGACCGAAGTTCTGATGCCCATCACCAAGGTCAAGGCGGGGGACGAGATCATTGTGCGTTCTGGCAACATGGTGCCGCTGGATGGCACCGTGATCGAGGGCGAAGCCATGGTCAACCAGGCGGCCCTGACCGGTGAGTCGATGCCGGTACGCAAGATTGCGGGTGCGACAGTTTATGCAGGTACTGTTGTTGAGGAAGGCGAATGCGTTTTTGCTGCAAACGCCGTGGATGGTGCCAGCCGTTACGATAAGATCGTATCTATGATCGAAGAGTCCGAAAAGCTCAAGTCCGGCACGGAAAACCACGCCCTGGAGCTGGCGGATCGCCTGGTGCCGTGGTGTCTGGCTGGTACGGTCGTGACCTATGCGCTCACCCGCAACGTAACCCGCGCAATCTCGATTCTGATGGTCGATTTCTCTTGCGCACTTAAACTTTCCATGCCGCTGGCCGTGCTGTCTGCTATGCGTGAATGCGGCTCCTACCACATCACCGTCAAGGGAGGCAAGTATCTGGAAGCCCTGTCCAAGGCGGATACTATTGTGTTTGATAAGACCGGTACCCTGACCCATGCAAGTCCTAAAGTGGTCAAGGTTGTGCCGTTCTCCGGGTGTGATGAGGAGGAAGTTCTCAAGCTGGCCGCCTGCCTGGAAGAGCACTTCCCGCATTCCATGGCAAACGCCGTGGTGCGTGCTGCCAAGGCGCGCGGCATTGCCCACGAGGAGATGCATACCGAGGTAGAGTACATTGTGGCCCACGGCATTGCAAGCCGCGTGCGCGGGGAGCGCGTTGTGATCGGCAGCCATCACTTTGTGTTCGAGGATGAAAAGTGCGTCATTCCCGCTGCGGAACAGCAGAAGTTTGACGATCTGGAACCGGAATATTCGCACCTGTATCTGGCTGCCTGCGGCCAGCTGGTGGGCGTTATCTGCATTGCGGACCCGCTGCGCCCCGAAGCACGCCATGTGCTGCGCCAGCTGCGCGCCATCGGTGTCACCAACACTGTGATGATGACCGGTGACAGTGACCGCACCGCAGCCGCGATTGCCCGCCAGGTAGGCATTGATCAGTATTTCTCGGAGGTTCTGCCGGAAGATAAGGCAGAGTATGTCCAAAAAGCAAAGGCAGAAGGGCATACCGTTGTCATGATCGGCGACGGCATCAACGATTCACCGGCTTTGTCTGCTGCCGATGTTGGCATCGCCATCAACTCTGGCGCAGCCATTGCACGCGAAATTGCCGATATTACCATCAAAGCTGACAGCTTGGAAGAGTTGGTGCAGCTCAAGAGCATTGCCAACGCCATGCAGCGCCGTGTGGCGAGCAACTATCGCTTTGTGCTGAGCTTTAACTCTGCCCTGATCATTCTGGGCGCACTGGGCATTTTGCAGCCGGCAACCTCGGCTATGCTGCATAATCTTTCCACCATCGGCATCAGCCTGAAGAGTATGACGAACCTGCTGCCCGAAAAAACGCAGAACCAGCTGCAGCAGGAGAACACAAAGGCCTGATGCAGGCACTAATCGCATGAAAACGCAGCCACTATAAACAGGTGAGCTGCTGCCAGCAGGCAAAAAGTATGGCAGAACGATGAAAATAAAACTGAAAAAGAAAAAATACGAAAAAAATAAAAATTTTTCAGAAAAAAGCTTGACTTTCTTTAGAAGCCTGTTATAATAATACCTGTTGATGACAGCAGCCCACGTTCGACCGGGTGTAGCGCAGTTTTGGTAGCGCGCTTGAATGGGGTTCAAGAGGCCGTGAGTTCGATTCTCGCCACTCGGACCAAACAGTGAGTTGAGTTTTTCAACGCGGAACCGCTAAGTTTGAAAGAACTTGGCGGTTTTATTTTTTTGCTTTTTTGCGGTGAAAATAGGGCCAGTTCTAACCGATTTTATCCAGCAGGCAAAGGTCGCTGCATATTTGCTGCAATGCCTTGCTTTCTTTTGGTATCCAAATGTCCGTAAATATTCGCCGTCATCTTTATATCAGGATGCCCTAACCATTCCTGCACATCCTTCAAGCCAAAGGATTGGGACAGTATTGCAACTCATGTGTAACTTCAAAACTTTCGATAAAGTGTGAAAAGTCGGGAGCTTGGAACGCTGCGGATATTTAACTGTTTGGAGCATCCACAAAAAACGGAGATAAGACAGTAATTTGAGAAAACTACAAAATCGGCATCTGCCAAGCAGGATTGGACAACAAAACAGGCGGCACTCAACGTCGGTTGGGTGCTGCCTGTTTTTGTACATCTAAGGGTTGCGAATCACCTGTTTTTTGCGCTGAAAAGCAAGGATAGCGAAAAGGGTGAAATAGTTATCGCCTCTGTGCGGTTCTTTTGTGAAACAGCGAATCGCTGCATAGCGGATACCGTTCGCTGGGGAGTGCGTATATTTGCGGTCAAGCAAAATACCCCTCAAAACTGTAAAGTCGATAGATAGGTATTTCGATGCAGAGTATGATTGACACTGTTAGAATCGAAAAATTAGATTTTAGCACAAAATAACGTTGCTAAATGGCGATAACTTCCGTCGCGCCTATTGAAAATAGAATGATTGCTGTGTCATACTGTGTGTACACACGAACGAGTGGGCACGTTTGACGATCTGATCTACAATGACCTGCTACGTATGCCGTCATCGTTTTGAATGGCGATTCAAAGGCGCATCTCGAAGTGGTCACGGAATATCAGCCTTTAGATCAGGCTCAATTATTATCATGAAGCAGACGATTGGAGAGATACCATATGACGATCAACTGTGTATGGGAGCATAACGGCAGAGACACCTTGCTTTATGCGGTGGATTTTGTAGGTGCATACACCCGCGGAGAAACATTGGAAGCCGCTGTCCGGAAAATGCAAGCAGAAATATGCTCTTATCTCAAATGGTGCGGCAAAAAAAGCAGTAACAAGCATGGATATCGTCATCATCGAAGAAAAGGTTTCCGAGCTTGCGATCTGCGACGCGGACTCTGATGTGCTTTTTGAAAGTGAAAAAGCACCGCTGACAGCAGAAGAATATATAAAGTTAAAGGCACTTGCGCTGAAATCAGCGCAGGATTTTCTTGCCTTGTATGATTCTGTTCCCGATAAGAATGCAACGGCTGCTCCCGAACGCAAGACCTTTTACGG
>QWCY01002803.1_pt1 | contig 21562 bp, 19 predicted proteins | sample 1972631 | NCBI WGS metagenome assembly QWCY01 (sample SAMN09866696, study PRJNA288562) | Human gut metagenome isolate pre1_stool, whole genome shotgun sequencing... | isolation source: gut | host: Homo sapiens | place: USA: California
TTTCTACTTCAAAAAACTGTCCACCACAATTCATGGGTACTTGTTTAGGGAGAAAATCCATTATATAGCACGGGGTTTCCAAGAGTTTGTCAATTATGTCCACTTAATCACGCTCCTTTAACAAATTCCGATTAGTTACTCACATAATATCATGTTTTTTCTTCAATTACATCTACATAATTTTAATAAACTGCCATTCGGTTTGCTTCTGTAACCAGCGTCCGGTTAATCTTCTCCTGCATTGTTTCCCTTGCATCTTCGTTGAAATGATAACGGATGACAGAGACTGTCCAACTCATCGATACGCTCTTTGGGAATACAAGGCTGTTCGGATATATCCTCAATGTATTAGATATCATCCGCAAAATGGGATTCCAGTATTACTTCCCGCATCGTACATCCCATCCCGGCGCATTGCATTTGACGATTAAACTGCCGGACGAACAATCCTGCCCTCCGCCCTTAGCATTCTTCTGCAAGCTTAGAGGAACCCTCCCGGAATTCCTCAAGGCCCGGACCGGAGGGGTACCGGCGCGTCCCCGTGATGCCGCAGGCGGGCGCCCGCAACAATGAATCAACATACAGAACCTGCCACCGACATCTTCTCCCGGTTATATGGCCAACAAAAAAGGGCCTGCTGCACCAGCAATCCATTGCCAGTGCAGCAGGCCCTTTAAAATACGTTCTAAATTACATTCTAAGTCAACATCTAAGCTGAAATCTACAGGCCAAGAGCCATCACTCCAACTCAAACGCCCCAGTATACAACTGATAATACACACCCTTCTGCGCGATCAACGTCTCATGATCCCCGCGCTCAATGATATGCCCGTGATCTAAAACCATGATCGCCTTACTGTTGCGCACCGTAGAAAGTCTGTGGGCGATGACAAAGACGGTACGTCCCATCATCAGGTTATCCATGCCCTCCTGAACCAGCGCCTCCGTTCTCGTATCGATCGAACTCGTCGCCTCGTCAAGGATCATCACAGGAGGATCAGCGACAGCTGCTCTCGCGATGGAAATGAGCTGTCTCTGCCCCTGCGAAAGGCTGGCGCCGTTGCCGGTCAGCATCGTATTATAACCTTCCGGAAGTCTCTGGATAAAATCATCCGCATTTGCAAGCCTTGCAGCCGCCATACATTCTTCATCGGTGGCATCCAGCCGTCCATAACGGATATTCTCCATAACCGTACCCGTAAAGAGATTCACATCCTGAAGAACAACGCCGAGAGACCGCCTGAGATCCGGTTTCCGGATCTTTGTGATATTGATCCCATCGTACCGGATCTTGCCGTCCGGAATATCATAAAACCGGTTGATCAGGTTCGTGATGGTCGTCTTACCGGCACCTGTGGCGCCGACGAAGGCGATCTTCTGACCGGGCTTCGCGTAGAGTGTGATGTCATGAAGCACAAGCTTCTCCGGCGTGTATCCGAAATCAACATCCTCTAAACGGATATCGCCCTTTAAAGGAGTATAAGTGACGGTTCCGTCCGCCTTATGCGGGTGTTTCCATGCCCAGATTCCGCTCTTGTCGTTTGTCTCTTTTAAGATGCCGTCAGCGCCCCATTCCGCGCGTACAAGAGTCACATAACCCTCATCTTCCTCCGGCTCCTCGTCGATCAGCGCGAACACACGGGAAGCGCCCGCAAGACCCATGGCGATCATGGCAACCTGCATGGAGGCCTGACCGATGGTCTGGGAGAGCTGTCTTGCCATACCGAGGAAGGAGACGATCACACCGATGGTGACAACACCGGAACCGCTGAGACTTAAGTTCGGGGCTTTGAGATATACGAGGAGTCCGCCGACAATGGCGAGGACCACATACATCAGGTTGCCCACGTTATTTAAGATCGGCATCAGGGAGTTACCATAACGGTTTGCCTGCTCACCGTCGGAGAAAAGCTGCTCGTTCAACTTGTCAAAATCCTTCTTACACTCGTCCTCATGGCAGAAGACCTTGACGACCTTCTGTCCCTGGATCATCTCCTCGATGAAACCTTCCTCCTTCGCGAGGGATCTCTGCTGTGCCATCATGTAGCGGGAGCTTGCGCCGCCGAATTTCTTCGTGACGGTCAGCATGAGAGCGGAGAAGAGGCACACAACGAGAGTCATCCAGACGCTGTAATAGATCATCATGAGGAACATGACGGTGATCGTGAGAGAAGACTGGAAGACCATCGGAAGTGACTGGCCGATCAGCTGGCGGATCGCGTCCGTATCGTTTGTGTAGGTACTCATGATATCGCCGTGGGCGTGGGTGTCAAAATATTTGATCGGCAGGGACTGCATCTTATCGAACATGTCCACACGCAGGTGCTTTAACGTCCCCTGTGTCACGGTCGCCATGAGGTGGGTGTAGGTGAAGGCTGCCGCGACACCAAACACATACAGGGTGACCATCGAGAGGATCGTCTGCATGAACGGCTGCCGGATGCTCTCAAATCCGTTCTCCAGTCCCGGAAGAATGCAGGTATCGATGAGCCGCTGTAAAAATACGGTCTGGACCACGGAGGCAGCTGCGGCGATGACGATGCAGATGATCACGGTGATCATGTACACCCGGTAGTTCTTGTAAATGTAGCGGAGCAGGCGGCCGAAGGTGCCATTTTTCTTATTCTGTTTTTCCATGATCATGCCTCCTTGCTCTTTGTCTGGGAATCATTGACTTCTCTGTAAATACCGTTTAAGGCGAGAAGTTCTTCGTGGGTTCCGGATTCCACGATCCGCCCGCTATCCATGACGAGGATGCGGTCTGCGTCCTGAACAGAGGAAACACGCTGGGCGATGATGATCTTTGTGGTGTCCGGAAGCTCATGTTTAAATGCCTGACGGATCAGGGCATCAGTCTTTGTATCGACTGCGGAAGTCGAGTCGTCCAGGATCAGGATCTTCGGTTTCTTTAAGATCGCTCTCGCGATGCAGAGACGCTGTTTCTGGCCGCCGGAGACGTTCGTTCCGCCCTGTTCGATGTAGGTGTCATATCCATCCGGGAATTGTGTGACGAACTCGTCCGCCTGCGCTAATCGGCACGCGTGGATCAGCTCCTCGTCTGTGGCGTTCTTATTGCCCCAGCGGAGGTTTTCCTTGATCGTTCCGGAGAAAAGGACGTTCTTCTGGAGAACGACAGCCACAGCGTCACGGAGGGCCTGAAGATCGTACTCACGCACATCGCGTCCACCGACCTTCACCGCGCCCACCGTCACATCGTAGAGACGTGGGATCAGCTGGATCAATGTTGTCTTTGCGGAGCCGGTACCGCCGATGATACCGATGGTGGAACCGGACGGAATCTTAAGATCAATGTCAGTCAGGGCAAATTTTTTGTTCCTTCCGGAATAGCGGAAGGAAACATGGTCGAACTCGACGCTACCGCCCTTTACGTCCGTTGCTCCGTTTTCCGGGGATCGTAAAACGCTCTCATGATTCAGGACTTCGGCAATACGGTCGCCGGATTCCTGGGCCATGCTGCACATAACGAATACCATGGACAGCATCATCATGGATGTGAGGATCTGAACGCCGTAGCTGATCAGGGAAGAAAGTTCCCCGGTGGAAAGCTCGCTGCCTCCGGTGCCGATGATGAGCTTCGCGCCGAAAAAGCTTACTAAAAGCATTGAAACATAGATGCAGAAGGTCATCACCGGGTTATTCAAGGCGAGGATCTTTTCTGCCATCGTGAAGTCTTTTCGCACCTCCTCGGCAGCGTTTTCAAATTTCTCCTTCTCGTAACCTTCGCGGACGAAGGATTTTACGACACGGATGCCGCCGACGTTCTCCTGGACGGAGTTATTTAAGGCATCGTATTTCTTGAAGATCCGCTTAAAGATCGGGTGGACATAGAAGAAGATGCCAAACAGTGCCGCTGCAAGAACTGGGAGAAGTGCCAGAAAGATGAAGGACATCCGGACGTTGATGCTCATGCTCATGATGACGGAAAAGACTGTCATAAGCGGGGCACGGACTGCCATACGGATCAGCATCTGGTAGGCGTTTTGAACGTTCGAGACATCTGTCGTCATCCTCGTCACGAGAGAGGAGGAGGAGAACTTGTCGATGTCGGCGAAGGCGAAGTCCTGGGTCTTAAAGTAGAGATCTCTTCTTAAGTTCTTTGCGAGTCCGCACCCGGCTGTGGCAGCCGCTCTCGCTGAGAGAACGCCGAAGAGCAGGGAAAGGGTCGCAAGGACCAGTAAGAGGGCGCCGTATTTTAAGATCGGTGCCATGGAAGTTCCGGTCATGTCATCGATAAGCTTAGACATGATGAGAGGAATCGTACATTCCAGAATGACTTCCATGGTGACAAACAGCGGTGTCTCGATGGACACGCGTTTGTACTGGCGCACGCTTTTTAAAAGTGTTTTAACCATGAATGATTTACCTCGTTTCCATATAAAATTTGCGATCCCGCAAAAGCTCCTGATGCGGAGAACATGCAGGTTCTGCAGGTGGGACCCGTCCGGATATTCAGGACATATTTCGGATCATCTGGTTGATGACCCTGAAAAACACGGCGAGATCCTGGGGAGATATTCCGGAGGTCAGACGATCTTCGGTTTCTTCCAGACTCTGGTGGATCAGTTCCTGATACTGCATGGCTTTTTCAGTAGCGACAATGCGTTTTAGGCGGGCATCATAAGGAACTGCCTCCCGGTAGATCAGTCCGTTTTTTTCCATATCCTTTAAGAGCTTTGTGGCGGTCGGTGGTCTGAGGCTGTACTCCTCTTCGATATCTTTCTGGAAGACATCACATTCCTGTCCGCGCACCAGGATAAAATGAAGCGTTTTTCCCTGTGCGCCGCTTAATGTACCCTGAAAAGAAAAGGTACTGAAGTGCCTGCGGATCAGGTTGGAGAGCATTCCCACACTGCGTCCAACGGTTTCTTTCATAGATCAAGTTCCCCCTTATACCCACCACCCAAAAGAGGTGGGAGTCTTCTCGACAGAGATAAAAAGCTGTGATTTGATCGTCTGCCGGATACTTAGCAAACTAAATTATTAGCTTGCTAAGTATAATAAGGCTTTTGTGGGGGAATGTCAATGGGAAAATTGTGAAGAAATTGTGATCGATGATGAAAAAGCTGAGGTTTGCGGAAGAAAGTGGGGACAGCTTAAGAATTCCATGGACGTCACGATGGGGATAGGATGAATGTGAATAATGAAATGATAGAATTGGGCTAAAGTTTTGTGCAAGTATACAAAATTGGTGTTTTGTGGAAAAAAGTACTTACGAAGCGATATAAAAATATTGTATACTGCGTTCACATAGAGATTGAGAACGCAGTGAGATGTACACGAAAAGAGCAGTGGAGTCGCAACGAGTTTTGTTGGCTTCGCTGTTTTTTTCTGTCATATGTCCGGAAGGAATGGTCAGAGACGGTTCTTATGTCCACGGCGTTTTCACAGGAATTTACAGGTTGAAAAAGGAGAAGATGTATGCCAAGAAATAAGAGAGAAAGTCTGATCTACACAGTATTAATGTGTTTTACCATGGTGCTCTGGATGAGCATCTACAACGTAACACTTCACATGGGAGCGTTAAACCTCACAACGATCCGCGAGGCCTGGATCGGATTCCCGATCGCCTATGTGTTTGCAATGTGCATGGACTGGTTCGTGGTTTCCGGACCGGCGAAGGGATTCGCGTTCCGTTTTCTTGTAAAGCCGGAGAGTCCGGTACTCCACAAGGTGATCGCGGTTTCCTGCTCCATGGTGGTTCCGATGGTTATCATCATGTCCCTCTACGGTGCCCTTGAGGGCTGCGTAAAGAGCAGAAACTTCGGCCCTCTGCTGATCATCTGGCTCACGAATATCCCAAAGAATTTTGTAATGGCGCTGCCGTTCCAGCTCATCGTCGCAGGACCGCTTGTCCGCAAGGTGTTCCGTGGCGCATTTCCGGAAGGGACTGTGTTAGCGTAAGAATTCAGAAAAGAAAGCTGCGGTACAAATTGCAGCGTAGATAAGAAAAAGCCGTCTGGTCTTTCTCTGTGATAGGATTATGAACCTATGGGAGAGAAAGCTCAGGCGGCTTTTTCATATAGAAAATTCAACATAAAAAATTCGATTTAGCCTAATTTGTAAAGTGATAATCTGAATAAGAAAGTATAATTGTACTATGTACAGTTATGTGATATGATAAAAAGAATAAACGGAAACGCTAAGGAAGAAGAGATATAAAAAAATATGTACTGTATAGCAAGGTGAAAGCGAGGTGTTACAATGACTATAGAAGAAATTCTTGCAGGAGAATCGAAAAATGTAGAGTACAAAGAGAACTTGCCTGAGAAAAGCATTAAATATATGAAATCGGTGGTTGCTTTTGCAAATGGAACTGGAGGAAAAATTATTTTTGGAATTGCTGATAAAACCAGAGAGGTGGTCGGCTTTGACAATGAGGATGTGTTCAAAAAAATGGATGCCATTGCCAATGCCGTATCAGATAGCTGTGAACCGGCAATTATCCCAGATATTACCTTACAGACAGTTGATGGTAAGACCGTTATTGTAGTAGAAATTTCTGAAGGCAGGCAGCGCCCATATTATATTAAAGCTCTTGGCAGAGATGGTGGTGTATATGTCCGAGTTGCTGGAACTACTCGCCTTGCTGATGAGTACATGATAAAGGAATTACTATTTGAGGGTAGCAACCGTTACTATGATCAGACTTTGTGCCCCGGGCTGAATATCACAGACGAAGACATCGAAGCTCTTTGCAAAGCAATGAAGGAGCAGGCAGTTAAGAATGCCCATAATGAGGAACAGAAAGCATCCATCAAAGATGTTGGCAGACAGCAGCTGCGTTCCTGGGGAGTTCTGATCGAGCGCGATGGAAAAGATTATCCGTCTAATGCTTTTGCTATTTTGACCGGCAACGGTGGACTTCATGTTACAACGCAATGTGGCGTATTTAAAGGTACAACGAAAGCGGTATTTGTTGACCGCAGAGAATATACCGGACCGCTTTGGGAGCAGATAGATGAAGCATTTCAGTTTGTCCTGAGAAATATTCATCTGGGTGCTACCATTGTAGGAATCTATCGGCAGGATATTTATGAGATTCCACCGGATGCCATTCGTGAGTTGATTATCAATGCCGTGGTGCATCGCAGTTACCTGGATCATGGGACGATACAGGTTGCGGTATATGACAACCGGTTGGAAATTACTTCTCCGGGAAAACTGCCAATGGGACAAACTATGGAGCGTATGAAAGAGGGTTATTCCAAAATCAGAAATGAAGCCATTGCCCATGCGTTTGCTTATATGAATCTGATCGAGCATTGGGGAAGTGGTATTCCGAGAATTATCGAGAAAGTAAAAGCTGCCGGACTGCGGGAGCCAGAGTTTATTGGCGGCGAAGTTGATTTGCGTATCAATATTTTTCGAGGTCAGATTACTTCAAAGAACTCCAATAAAGTGCCGGATAGTACCGACAGAGTGCCGGATACTACCGATAAAGTGCCGGATAGTACCGACAGAGTGCCGGATACTGCCAATAAAGTGCCGGATATTGCTGATAGAGTGCCAGATAATGAGCAAGAACAACAAATTTATGAATATATAACAGAAAATGGTTCCATTACCACTTCTGAGACCATGGAGCTTTTACAAGTAAAACAACGTAGAGCAAGAACTGTTTTAATGCATATGCTTGTGAAAGGTTATTTGAAAAGAGAAGGCGCGGCACGAAGTACAAGATATACAAAAAATACGGAAGGGAAATAATGCAGCATGGATACAGACAAAGTAATACAAGATATCTGTGCAGCTTAAAATGAATGCAAATGAGTAAGGCATGCCCGTATTCCTGATAATGGTATATATACGAGGTATATGTCTTACAACTGCGGGAAACAGATCACATTTTGCTGCGTTCTGTGAGGAATGACACAAACCGGAAGTGTTTATCCAGTATATTGCCTATTATACCGATGACCTTACCCATCGTGAACGCAGCGAGGATCGTTCCGATTCCAAGCCCTTTGATATGACCGAGGAAACAGAAAGTCAGTCCCGCGGTCACGGCGAGGCAGGTCACGTCGAAGGTGATCTTGACTCTGGAGTATGGAACATTCAGAATATCGGCCATTTCTCTCGGAAAGAGGTCTGTCGGGATGATCGGAAGTCCGCAGCGGTTGGAGAGGGCGATTCCGAGGCAGATGACGAGATAGCTCACGATAAAATAGACGATCTGGTATCCGATTCCCATCGTGAGGCCCGCGAGGGCGGTCTTATATACATCTAACATCTTACTGAAGGCGAAGCCTACAACGAAGCTGAAGAGGTATGTAGGAACAAACTTTTTCCGTAAGATCATGAGGGCCGTTACGAGAATTCCCTGAAAGATATAAGTCCAGGTTCCGAGTGTCAGAGCCGGGAAGGATTCAGAAAAAGCGTACGGAACGCTGGAAATCGCCGAAATTCCGGCGCCGGAGTCCAGCATTAAGACAACACCGAAACTGTTGATCAAAATCACAATAAGAAGAGCAAGTTCACCGCGCCAGACAGGGCGCTTGTCAGTTCGTTCATTCGTATTCATGTCACATCTCCTGTAAGCTTATATTATGTCAAAATCGAACGTTTACCATTGTAGCGTGCTAAAACAAGATGTGCAAGCCTTTTTCTTCAGCTGGTCAGCCCCTGCGCAGAGAGGAACTTAGCATGTACTGCCTGTGTTCTACAAACAGACTCCCTAATACGGAGAAAACTTAGGTACCGATTGTTTGCTGAAGGAAACAGGCAACCGCCTTTCCTACATTCCGCCAGTACACAGCGCAGGGAGGGCCTGGGGCACGGACCGCCTGGGTGAAGGGATCTGGCTTCCTCTTGGCTCGCCGGAGAGTGCGTTGGAGGACATGTGCCACTTGTCTGAGCGAAGCGAGTTGTGGCACATGTCCTCCGTCCTTAGCATTCTTCGGCAAGCTTAGAGGAACCCTCCCGGAATCCCTCAAGTGTCCGCGTCCCAGGCCCTCCCTGCGCGTACCTCTCGCCAAATTATTCAGTATAGGAATATGGCTTTACCGCCGCCTGATCCAACGTATGTTCCCCAATGATCTTCTCCATCCAAATCATATCATACCACCGATTAAACTTATACCCGCAGTTCTCAAAAGTCCCGCAAAGCCGGAACCCAAGATGCTCATGGAACTGGGCACTGTTCTTATTTAAATACTCGTCCTCAACCTTCGGGTATCCGATGCAGGCATAAAGATTCAGAACGCCCATATCTTTGAGGCGATCAGCCAGAGCTTCATAGAGTTTTCTGCCAAGCCCGCATTTCTTCGCGTTGTGATCCAGATAGATCGTGAGCTCACTGGCCCAGTCGTAGGCGGCGCGCCCAACGAAAGCATGGGCGTAGGCGTAGCCTTCGATCCTGCCGTCACGTTCGATGACGAGATAAGGATATTTTTTCATGATATCGATCATGCGGTTCTCAAATTCTTCAAGGGAAGGAACATCGTATTCAAAGGTGATCACGGTGTTTTCTACATAATAGGTGTAGATCTCAAGGATTCTCGGAGCGTCGGATAATTTTGCGTTTCTTACTGTGATGTTGGCTTCCATGGTGGGACCTCCTTTGTGAGATGGTATAAATTGGGGTTATTGTACCACTAATAGGGAACGGTGACAAGATTTTATATCCGGATGCGCAGGCAGAAGGGAGATGGATTGGTTACTGTACACGGGTAGGAATTTTCTGAACTGAAAATTCCGTACAATACAGTGGTAGTAGTGGATTTTGCCGATTTGGAATGCGAAGCATCGGCAAAATCAGTTACTGTTTGCGCAAGGCGTGAACAGTAACATGGGTTGATGAAAGTGAGGAGATTGACAAGATCAGAGGGGGAGAGGTACAATAACGTCAGTCTGTAATAAAGGAGTACGTGATGGATTTTACAAGTTTGTTTAATATGCAGGGCATGATGTTCTGCATCCTTGCGCTGGGATGGTACCTCAGGAAGAGCGGGATGATCGATAAGAGCGGGAAGGCGCTGCTCAGCAGTCTCGTGATGAATGTGACGCTTCCCGCGAGCATTGTGAAATCGTTCCAGATGGAGTTCAGTATGAATATTCTGAAGCTGACGCTGGAAGTGATCGTGATCTCGTTTCTGATCCAGATCTTTTCGAATCTTTTAAGCCGTGTGCTGTATCCGGGCTGGAGCGAGGAGAGCAAAAAGGTTTTGCAGTACGCGACGATCGTCTCAAATGCCGGTATCCTTGGAAACGCCATCGCTGAGGGAATCTTCGGAGATCTGGGAATCATGTATGCGGCGGTCTACACGATCCCGACGAGAATCTTTATGTGGTCGGTGGGCCTCACTTATTTTACGGAGGCGCCGACGAAGAAAGAGCTTTTAAAGAAGGTTGTGACACATCCATGTATCATCGGAATCTTTACCGGCATGGTACTTCTGGTATCCCAGTTCCAGCTTCCTGGATTTGTAAACCAGACAGTCCGGACGGTCGCCGGGGCGAACACGTTTTGCGCGATGCTTCTGATCGGGTGTACGCTCGCGGAAATCCCGTTTAAAGAGGTGTTCACGAGAGAAGTTTATTACTACACGTTTATCAGGCTGTTCCTGATTCCTGTCATCGTTCTGGCGGGCTGCCGCCTGTTTCACATTGATCAGCTGATCACAGCGGTCTGTGTGATCCTGTCCGCAATGCCGGCAGCGAGCACGAGCGTTGTTCTCGCAGTCAAATATGGAAAAGACGACCGCCTTGCAACGAAGATCGTTGTCTTTTCGACGGTCGCCTCACTGATCACACTTCCGGTCTGGTGCTATATTCTTACGGTGTGACGCAGGAATTTTCTCCGGCAGGACCGGAGAGATAGTACCAGAGGTTCATTCGGATAAATTCATACATGTTGAGCCGGAAATCCCGTTTTTTATATGGGATTCCGGCTATTTTCATAGCCTCCAGCATAACCGGATTGGAGTGGCAGCTTCCACATAGACCGGCAGCATGGTACAGGACGGAGAGGAAGACTTCGCTGGCATCATGGGAGCTAAGACCGAGACGGACTTCCATGAGCCTGACAAAGACATCACGGTGTGCATGGTAGCTTGTTTTGAAGCTGGCAAGGCGGCATGCTGTGACATGGACCTCGATGATCGTACAGAGGATATCGTTGTAGCGGAGATAGTCACGGTGCGCGTTCAGGACATCTGCCCAGGCAGCAGCCCATTGATCCGGGGTAAATGGTTTCTCATCGGGAAATGCTGCGAACAGATCGTCAAAATAGGACTGCATTTTATCGGAGCAGATCTCAAGATAGATCTCTTCCTTTGTCGTTACATATTTATAGAGGTTTGCCCGCGTCCAGGACAGCTTTCCGGCAATGGTGGAGAGGGTGATCTCCTGGTAGGGGACAGAGCAGAAGAGCTCGTCCGCCGCGGCTTTGATTTCTGCCATTCTGGCCTGTTTCTGTTCTTCACTTCGCGCTCGCACGAAATCTGTCATGGAATTCACCTCCTGAAGGTCTGATGTAGTTCCCGCCGATCAATAGGATTTGTTCGGCCGGTAGAAATCTGAAAGTTAGTTTAAACTGACCGCAGACATTATGCTATCATTATTATAATTGATTTTCATTCGCTTGACAAGGGAGTGGGCGTATGCTATCATCAAAATAAGTTACAAGATGTTACTTAACACAACGGCGAGCGTTGCCGGACCGTGAAAAGTGGACGACGGATCAGCCGGAGAAAAGGCAGGAGTATGATTGGGACGCAGCAGTGAAGACATTCACCGCCTGTGCCGGATCTATTCAGAAAAGGAGAACAGCATGGATAAGATAAAAAAGAATTTTGGTTTCGGATGTATGCGTTTCCCTATGATCGGGGAAGAGATCGATGAGGCGCAGGTTTCCCAGATGGTGGATTATTTTCTGGATCAGGGATTCAACTACTTTGATACGGCTCACGGCTACATCGGTGAGAGAAGTGAGCTTGCGGTCAAAAACTGCCTGACGAGCCGTTATCCGAGGGAGAGCTACATTCTTACAAATAAGCTGACGGCCGCTTATTTTGGGAAGGAAGAGGACATCCGCCCGTTTTTTGAGTCACAGCTGGAGCGCTGCGGTGTAGACTATTTTGATTTCTATCTGATGCATTCCCAGGGAATGGGAAACTATCCGAAGTTTAAGGAATGCCATGCGTATGAGACGGCTTTAACCTTTAAGGAAGAGGGTAAAATCCGCCACTTTGGAATTTCTTTCCATGACCGCGCGGAGGTCCTTGAGCAGATCTTAACGGAGTATCCGCAGATCGAAGTCGTCCAGATCCAGTTTAACTATGCGGACTTCGACGATCCGGCAGTTCAGGCCGGGAAATGCTATGAGATCTGCAGAAAGCATGGAAAACAGGTGATCGTTATGGAACCGGTCCGCGGCGGAAGTCTTGCTAATCTTCCGGATGATGCGAAGGCAGTCTTTGAGGAGCTTCACGGCGGCAGTCCGGCTACCTACGCGATCCGTTACGCGGCGGGATTTCCGGGTATCATGATGGTCCTTTCCGGAATGAGCAGTCTGGAGCAGATGAAGGAAAATGTGAGTTTCATGAAGGACTTCAGGCCCCTTGACGAGAGGGAGATGAAGGCGGTCGAGAAGGTGCGCGAGATCTTCCGCGGAAAGAACCTGATCCCGTGTACCGGATGCCGCTATTGTGTCGACGGATGTCCGAAGAAGATCTCGATCCCGGATCTGTTTGCGTGCATGAACGCGAAGAAGATCTACCAGAATACAAATTCAAATGTCTATTATGGGGTCCATACACGGAACAACGGAAAAGCGTCGGATTGTATCAAGTGCGGAAAGTGCGAGAAGGTATGTCCGCAGCATATTGAGATTCGCAAGCTGCTCTGTGATGTTGCGGATGTATTTGATGTGAAGGCGTAAACAGAAGGAGAATGGGACAGGATGGGATTTCTAAGACTGGAAGAGAATCTGATCGATCTGGTGAAGGAGCAGCAGGCAAAGCTGGGATTCCGGCCGGAAGTGATACGGCTTTATTATCCGGTGTCCACGCTGAACCACTTTTTCGGGAGTGAAGATACGGCGGAGGAGATGAAGGCGCGGCTGAATGGTCTTGAGGCGCATATGAAGGGGACATTGGGAGAAGTCCGCGTGACGGCGAAGGGAGACCGGTTCTGTTTTCTGATTCCGGAGACCGGAAGTGTCTATGTGCATGAGCAGATGAAAGGGCGGGAATTTATTCAGGATCTGGTGGAGCTCGTTGGGACGCATGGATGCAGTCTTGAGAAGATCAGAGAACTCTTCCGTCAGTGGTCCGCAAAGCCGGTGTTTGAAAAGATCGAAGATGGAGATTTCGACTGGGTCTTCCACTTTGTGGATGGGATTCCGGACCGGTATTATTACTGTTTTAAGGATGAGGGCTGTCACCTGATCTACCACCGGTTTTTGCCGGAGGATTACGCGGAATTACAGTAGTTGTAAAAAAAGAATGTCGCGAACAACGAGCCAAAGTCCGCGCTTGCGCGAGACCTTGGCGACTGTCGCGATAACAAGGGGAAACTCGCGAAGCGTGTTTCCCCTTGTCAGGTTAAAAATCTGCCGTTGCTGCGCCCGGCAGATGATATAAGGTTAGCTGGTGGCTGCGGAGAGATCAAGCTCTGCAGCTATTTTTTTCAGGGTCTCGGCGGATTCCCGGAGTTTTTCTGCTTCATCTGCGTCCAGTGAGATCGGAACGTGGGTCTCGATCCCGTTGAGTCCTACGATTGCCGGCATGCTGAGAGAGATGCCGCTGATCCCGTATTCTCCATGCATCATGGAGGAGATCGGGAGAATGGAGCGTTCGTTTCGGATGATGCATTCGCAGATCCGTTTGACGCTCATGGCGATCCCGTAGTAGGTGGCCTGTTTTTTGGAGATAATGTCGTAGGCGCTGTTTTTTACCTCTTCAGCGATGCGGTCCATGGCGGCATCATGGTTATAGTGGCCGCGCATCTCACAGAAGGTGTTTAACGGGATTCCGGATACGTTGGTACTGCTCCACGCGGCGATCTCGCTGTCACCATGTTCACCGATGATGAAGGAGTGGACGCTGCGGCTGTCGACACCTAAATGTTCACTTAAGGCATATTTTAAGCGGGCAGTGTCTAAGACCGTACCGGAACCGATGACACGGTTTTCCGGGAAGCCGGAGAGCTTCAGGGCTGTGTAGGTCAGGATGTCTACCGGGTTGGAGACGATGAGGAGAATGCCCTGAAAGCCGCGTCTGGAGATCTCCGGAATGATGCTTTTATAGATGGCTACGTTTTTATGGACGAGATCCAATCTTGTTTCGCCTGGTTTCTGATTGGCACCGGCGGTGATGATAATGATGGCGGAGTCGGCGATGTCATCGTAGGTTCCGGCATAGATCTTCATCTGACCGGCGAAGGGGATCCCGTGGGCGATATCCTTTGCCTCGCCGTCGGCCTTCGCTTCGTTGGCGTCTAAGAGGACGAGCTCGGAGAAGAGGCGGCTCTGCATAAGAGTGAAGGCAGTGGCGGAGCCAACGAAACCGCAGCCGATGATCGCTGCTTTTCTTGGATTGATGGTCTGAGTCATATGGGGTACCTCCTGTATTTGCAAAATTGTGTTGGTTTGGTAACTGTTCAGTAGGTCTGCGCACTCGCTGCGCTGACCGTAATAAAACACAGGCTTGAAGGCAAAAATCCCATCGGCGAAGCCGATTTGGAATGGATTTTTGCATGTAACTGTGAGGCACTGAACAGTTACTTGGTTTGCTATGCGATGGGCTTAGTATAGCATAACCAAAATATAATGTATGTTGTGGATACAACGAAAATGGAAGAAATTGTTAAAAAAATAACAGAAGGTCAAAGTTTAAAATTTACTCGTTGTAGGAACCGGTCGTGATCGTATATTTGCCAGTACCCTGCACAAATACAGTGCCGTCTGTGCCGGCGATCGTTACGCTTTTGCCGTCATCGCCTGTGATGGAGCCGTTACAGGTGAGGGAGATGACGGTGCTGTTTCCGGTTACGGTCCAGGCGGAGAGGGCGTCGATCGTGACATTGCAGGTTCCGTTACCGCCGTCACCGGAGTTTGTCTCGTCCTGAAGGATGGAACCTGTCAAGATGGTGCCGTTTGTGAGCTTCAGATCTAGATTACTGATGCTGTCCCAGAGGATATCGCCGCTCATTTCCTGGGAATCTGCGGTAAAGGTGCAGTCGGCACCATTATTTCCGGACTGGCCCCAGCCGCGTTTGTTGGCATTTCCTGTGCATTTTAAGAAAAAGTTATTGGACGGGGAGTAGGTGATGTCCACATTCTTAAGATAGAAGGAACTCTCCGTGTTTGTCGTATAAAAGAGGCCGCCGTTTAAGGAGGTCAGGCTGCCACCGTCCATGGAAAATTTGCTTTCGCCGACTTCTGAGTCACCGGACATGCTCTGATAGAGGATGACGGTCCAGTCGCAGTCATTCTGTTCATTTTCCGGAATGTTTCCGGAGAGAGAGCAGTTTGTGAGAGAGAGGGAGTTCAGACCCTCGATGCAGACAGCCTCAGAGTTTTCAGCAGTGAGCGCCGCGTTATTGACGGTAATGTCGGCGGTACAGTAGACTGCCGGGGAGCCGGTTCCCCTGGAGGTGTAGGTACCGCCATCGACGGTCATGGTACCGCCGCCGCGGTCGCTCCGGATCGCCGCAGAGGATTCACCGTTTGTCTCAACGGTGAGGTTGGAGGCAGTGAGTGTGCCGCCGCCTGCCACATGAATACCGCCGGAGGTATCCTGCTTTGTGGTGATGGTGGTGTCGGATACGGTGACTTTGCCGTTACCGTAGCTGAAGACACCTGCACCGCCTTTTGCATCGGTAGTGATGGTGCCGCCGGTCAGTGTCAGGCTGCCGTTGGTGGCAAGTGCTGCGGCACCGGTTCCGTAAAAGCTGGAATTATCGCCTCCGGTGCTGTCAGCAGAATTGCGGTCCATCGTGAAATTTTTTAAGGTGACGTTCGCGCCGTCGGTGACGAGAACTGCGCTCTCATCAGCTCCTGTGGAGGTGTAGGTCTTCCCATCCTCCTCGGTATCGGTGGAGTAACTTGAGACTGCCGTATAGGATGTCGGAGCAGCGTTCTGTCCGCCCGGGTCTCCCGGACCTCCGTTTCCGCCGTCCGGCGGTGCCTGTTTTCCATCCAGGATTCCCTGATCCCCATCCGGCGGATTTCCGGGTTTATCGGAGTTTTCTCCCGGAGCGCCGTCCGGTTTGTCAGCCGGAGCGGAGTCGGACGTTTCGGTCACCTGCGCGGTGGCAGCGGTGGAGTCAGCAGCTTTTTGACCGCATCCTCCGACTATAAGAGTACCTGCAAGAACCATGCAGAATAATGCGTGTTTTTTCATGATATCATATCCTTTCTGTTTTTCGTCAACTCCCAGAATGCCACCGCGCTGGCTGCCGCCACATTCAGCGAATCTACCCCATGGGCCATCGGAATCATGACCGTATGATCACACCCGCCGATGGTTGCGGAGGCGAGGCCGTCCCCTTCGGTTCCTAAGATCACGGCGAGTTTTTCGGCAGCCAGAAGCTTCTGATCATCAATGGAAACGGAATCTTCCTTCAGTGCCATGGCAGCCGTCTGAAATCCTAAAGATCGGAGTGTTTCAAGTCCACCGCAGGAGAGATCCGCGTTTTTCGGAAAACAGGTCCACGGGATCTGGAAGACAGTTCCCATGCTGACTCTGGCAGCTCTCCGGTAGAGGGGATCGCTGCAGCCGGAGGTCAGGAGCACCGCGTCCATTCCAAGGGCCGCGGCAGAGCGGAAGATCGCCCCGATATTTGTGGGATTCATGACATTCTCAAGGACAGCGATCCGGTGTTTTCCCTCACAGATCTTCGCCACAGACGGCAGGATCTTTCGCTTCATGGCGCAGAGCAGGCCGCGGGTTAAGGCAAAGCCGGTGAGATTTGTCAGGAGATCGAATTTTGCGGTGTACACAGGAAGCTCCGGGTAAGCAAAAAAGAGCTTCGGGATCAGGTCGTCGGCCTGTTTTTCTTCGATGAGGACAGCGAGCGGTTCATACCCGGCATTGAGGGCGCGTTCGATCACATTTGGGCTTTCTGCGATGAAGATCCCCGGTTTTGGTTCATTGATATGGAAAAGCTGGGACTCGGAATATCTGGAATAAAGATCGAGTTCCGGCGCTGTGAGATCAGTGATTTTTTTGATCTGCGGCATAAGAAAAATCTCCTTTGGTTTTCATAAGATCAGGGACCGTTCAGTCACTTGACATCCCTGGTCATACATGATACGATTATTTTAGTTACAATGTGTCACTTAAACGACAAAAGTCCGTACTATGCGGACAATACCTGAAGCATATGAAGGACGAATGGTCTGATACTGAGGGAGGAAATGGCATGGGATTAGTCCGGAAAAGGGCAGGAGCCGGTAGTGGGAAGAAGGATGGGAATCTGACAGAAGGTCCGATCGGACGAGGACTTTTCAGGTTTATGATCCCGATCTTTTTAGGACAGCTTTTACAGCAGCTTTACAATATGGCGGATGCCTGGGTCGTCGGAAATTTCGCGAGCAATGATGCCTTCGCGGCGGTGAGCTTATCATCAAATGTGAATATGTCGGTGATCACGTTTTTTGCCGGGATCGCTGTGGGCGGCGGTGTCGTGATCTCGAAATACTTCGGGGCACAGGATGAGGAAAAATTACGGTGCGCGGTGCACACAAACTTTCTTCTGGGAATCGTGTTCTCGGTTTTCGCGACGCTCATCGGTTTGTTTTTTGTTCCGATCCTTCTCGGCTGGCTCAACACGCCGGACAGCGTGATGGTGGAGGCGAGACTGTACTTCGGAATCTATTTTGCCGGTGTCTCCACCGTCATCATGTACAATATCTGCATGAACATCATGAGGGCAGTGGGGGACAGTGTCCATCCCCTGTATTATCTGATCTTTTCTTCTATAGTGAATATGATCCTGGATCTGATCTTTGTGGCGGGATTTCAGTGGAGTGCCGCAGGCGCTGCTGTTGCCACGGTGATCGCCCAGGGATTGAGTGTTTTATTATGCATGATCCGCATGGTGAAGGATGGAGGGGCTGCGACGATCCATTTTAAGGAACTTCGCTTCAACGGCTCCATGATCCGTCAGGTGATCACACAGGGACTTCCGACTGGACTCCAGAACTCCGTGATCAGTGTCGGAAATCTTGTGGTCCAGTCAAATATCAATACCTTCGGAGCTTTTGCAATTTCCGGACAGGGGGCCTTCGCGAAGCTTGAGGGGATTGCCTTTCTTCCAATCATGAGCATGTCCATGGCGCTGACAACCTTTGTGAGCCAGAATCTCGGTGCCGGGAAAGCGGATCGCGCGAAGAAAGGTTCCGTGATGGGTGTGGCGTTCGGAATGGCGATGGCGGAGCTTGTAGGGATCTGTCTTTTTATCTGGGTTCCGATCCTACTTCGGATTTTTGTGGATGTGCCGGAAGCGATCGAATTCGGAACGATCCACGGAAGAACGGTTGCCTTATTTTTCTTTTTGCTGGCGTTCTCCAACTGCGCGACGGGAGTACTCCGCGGCGTGGGAAAATCCATTGTCCCGATGTTTACGATGCTGATCTGCTGGTGCGGTATCCGCGTACTCTACGTGACGATCGCGATCCGGATCATTCCCGTCTTCCGGACGATCTCCTCAGCGTACCCGCTGACGTGGACGCTGAGTTCGATCATCTTTATCGTGTTCCTGCTCCGGATGGACTGGGACGCGCGGGTTTAGATCTCTTTTCCGCGTTCATTGATCACAAGTGCCATGATCTCAAGCGGCTCATCAAAAGGATTTTTGATCGCGTGGCTCTGGCCAACCTCGATGACACAGACATCGCCCGGGTGGATCTCGGTTTCGGTGTGATCGTTATCCTCAAAGATTCCCTTTCCCTTGAGAACGTAGTACGGCTCGGTGTTTTCCACATGCTGGTGGAATCCGATGCTGGCGCGGGCCGGGATGATCACGTGGGCGTACATGGACGCGTGTCCCATGAGCTCATCCTTGTTTAAGATATGACGGATCTCGATCGTTCCGTCGCCTCCGCGCAGATTTGGAACAAAAGCAGTTTCAGTGTTTCTGACCATCGTGTGAACCTCCATGAATCTTAATAGTCTGCAACCGTCCGGCAGGCCGGCGCATTTTCAGCGCCGACCTGCTGTTTCATTGCGGTGTGATTTAAATATTATACTGCATATTCAGGAAAAGAACAACGATTAACCGAGAGAGTGGAAGAAATCTGCAGCTTTATCGACTTTTTTCATCAGATGGTCGAACATTTCCGGCGTCAGGGACTGGGCACCGTCGCAGAGGGCTTTTTCAGGGTTATTGTGGACCTCGATCATGAGACCATCGGCTCCGGCTGCGATAGCTGCCATGGCAAGCGGCTCCACCATGAAGCGGATGCCTGCCGCATGGCTCGGGTCGACGATGACCGGAAGATGGGTCTTTTTCTTTAACATCGGGATCGCGGAGATATCCAGCGTATTTCTGTAGGAAGTCTCAAAGGTGCGGATGCCGCGTTCGCAGAGGATGACTTTTTCATTTCCACCTGCCATGATGTACTCCGCACTCATCAGAAGCTCGTCTAAGGAGTTTGCAAGACCGCGTTTTAAGAGGATCGGCTTGTCGATCTTTCCAAGGACCTTCAAAAGCTCGAAGTTCTGCATGTTTCTTGCGCCGACCTGTATGATGTCAACGTCATCAAAGAGCGGAAGATGATCCGCGCTCATGATCTCTGTGACTACTGGGAGACCGGTGGCTTTCTTTGCCTCTAAGAGAAGGTCAAGACCCTGCTCGTGAAGACCCTGGAACGCGTACGGGGAAGTTCTCGGCTTGAAAGCACCGCCGCGGAGGAAGGCTGCGCCGGAACGCTTTACGTCCTCAGCAACCTCTGTGATCTGTTCCTTTGTCTCGATGGAGCAGGGGCCTGCGATGACCTGAAAGCTGCCGCCGCCGATCTTTCTGCCGCAGACATCGATGACTGTGTCGTCCGGGTGCATGGAGCGGTTTGCCTTCTTATACGGCTCACGGATCCTGCGAACATCCTCAACGACGTCGTTGGCCTTTAACCAGTCTTCATGGATCTGGCTTGTGTCACCGATGAGACCGATGAGGGAGGCCTCGGTTCCTTCGGAGAGATGGAGCTTAAATCCCTGATTGACAAGCTCTGTCTTTAAGTTCTCTACTTTCTCTTTGTTGGCATTTCTCTTTAAAATAATGATCATAATCTTATTCTCCTTTATATGACAGGTTTAGGTTGGGTTTGCTTTATAAAAACGCTCTGGAAAATGGATATTCCTGTATTCGGCTGGTACCTTAGACGAAAAACAGGAACTGCTTCATGCATACGTTTGAGGGTATCCGGAAACAAAAAAGCCGGTGTCTGCTGCAATCGCAAACACCGGCTCCGCATTTTCTTTTACGTTTCCGAAGGATCTAAAGACCTTCGGTCGGAGAGGGTTGTTTTTTGCAGCAGAAACAGTCCGCGCAGTAATAATAGCCCGGAAAATAATAAAAAGAATAGGATGCAAAAAGATTCATCATCTGGTTCTTCATATCTGCTGTTCTCCTCTCTGAAGATTACCGCCGGATTCATTCTCTCCGGCTGCTGAAGCTATCATAGCGCTGTCGGGCGGATTTGTCAACAAAAAAATTCAATAAGTTGAAGTTTTACGCTTTTATGCAATAAAGAGAATTCCTGCTATTCCAAAGTGACTGAATTCGCAATGATCTCCACACACCGCTCGATTCCGAGTGTACCGCTGTTTAAGCAGAGGTCATAGTTCTTCGGTTTGCCCCACTCATTTCCGCTGTAATACTGGTAGTAATCCCGGCGCTTTGCGTCCACAGCGCGGATGCGGCTTTCAAGCTTTTTAAGATCCTCCGGCTCCTTCTCAAGCCCCTGGATCCGCTCCACACGCTTTTTGAAGCTGGAGCAGATAAAGATGCGGAAAGCGTCCTCGACGATCACATCGGAGCATCTGCCAATGATCACGCAGGGACCGTTTGCGGCAAGCCGCTGGATGATCTTCGACTGGATCACGAAGAGCTGGTCGGAGACCGGGACTTCGTATACAGGTGAGAAAGGATCCACAGTGGCATAATCATCGTAGTTGATCCGTTTCTGACCGGCGATCACTTCATCGTTCGCATGAAAAAGATCTTCCGAGATATTGCTGTCCTCGGCCGCCATGGCGATGAGTTCTTTATCGTAAAAAGGAATGCCGAGTTTTTTTGCGAGACGAAGACCGACCTCGCGGCCTCCGCTGCCGAGTTCGCGGCTGACTGTAATGACTTTGCTCATAATATCTTCCTCCCCTGTACATGATTTTTCTTCTTTTTTCTGCACAGTTTCAGTGCTGTCTGCTAAGAGTATACCATAAAATCCGTCAAAACGTTACATAATTTTCATGGATTCACATATTTATAAAAGAATGTTACTTTTCATGGGTAGGAATTTTCTGAACTGAAAATTCCGTATGATACCGTTATGACCGCGGATTTTGCCGATTCGGAATGCGAAGCATCGGCAAAA
>QWCY01002835.1_pt1 | contig 21355 bp, 20 predicted proteins | sample 1972631 | NCBI WGS metagenome assembly QWCY01 (sample SAMN09866696, study PRJNA288562) | Human gut metagenome isolate pre1_stool, whole genome shotgun sequencing... | isolation source: gut | host: Homo sapiens | place: USA: California
CTTCGTTTTGATACCCTTTCATTGTTTCCAGCAGCGCAAAATGTGACCATTCCACTGCCAGAGAAAGTTGACCCACACCGACGATGCCGGTGGCTCTGACCCACACTGTGACCCACACGGGGAAACGAGCGGACGGAACACATGGAACAAAGAGTTTCCGACCTCATCCTTTTTGGGGCAAAAACGCCCGCAAAGCCTTATACGCCAACGGCCGGAGGGCATTTTATCACTTGGTAAGGATGAGGTCGGCGGTTCGAATCCGCCCAGCAGCTCCAAAGAGCATCGAAAACTTCGGTTTTCGGTGCTTTTTTGTTGTAAAAACGCACTTTCAGGTGTGGGGCAAAATGCGGGTCAACCGCCTGACCCACACCCTGACCCACACGCGGAAAACATACCAAGAACCTGCAGAGCCACCCGGCGGGAGCGTTGCTCTCCGCCCGGTGGCTCTATTTCTTCGTTTTGATACCTTTTATTGTTTCCAGCAGCGCAAAATATGCGCCAATTTGCGTTGTCCCTTGGTATCTGCCGGGTTAATAGAACTTCATTGTAAATCATCCCGAAATGTGTTATCTTCTTCACGGAAATATACACGCGAAATTTTGCATTTTTTACGCGAAAGGGATTTTTTATGCGCAAGATTCAATGCTGGTGCCGTACTAATGCTATGCTGGCCATTTCACTGCTGGCTGCGGCTGCAACGGCGTTCTTTGTTCCTCCCGACAGGGACTACTTAGGCTATTACGACCTCAAAACGCTTTCCTGTCTGTTTAGTGTTTTGGCAGTGGTAGGTGCTCTGCGAGACCTGCAGATCTTTTCTGCTCTTTCGCAGCGGATGGTGCGCACCTTTTCCACGGTTCGGGGCGTATGTACAGCACTGGTGGTCATCACCCTGTTCGGATCTATGCTTCTGACCAATGATACCGCCTTGCTGACATTTCTGCCGCTCGGCTGGTTTGTTCTTTCCTCTACCGGTCAGGAAAAGCACGCCGCACTCTTGTTCATTCTGCAAAACTGCGCCGCCAATCTCTGCGGAATGATCACGCCCTTCGGAAATCCGCAGAATCTTTATCTTTTCAGCTATTACGATCTTTCCGCAAGGATGTTCTTTTCGGCAATGCTGCCGCCCTTCATTCTGTCTACCGTTCTCATTCTCTTGTGTTGCCTGGCATTTCCCAAAGACCGGCTTTCCGTGCCGGAAGTGCAGGTCACAGTAGACTCCCGCCAGGCTGCCGTCTATGGCGGACTGTTCTGTTTAGCCGTTGCCATGGTGCTGCGGCTGGTACCCTATGTTCTTGGCCTGACTGTCATTGTTCTGGCACTCTGGTTTCTGGATCGGCACGCATTGAAGACCGTAGACTGGGGACTGCTGGCTACTTTCGCCGCTTTCTTCACCTTTTCCGGCAATCTTGCCCGGATGGAATCGGTCCGGGCGCTGTTCGCCCGCCTTTTGTCCCACGGAACAATGCTGATCTCCGCGCTCACCTGCCAGATCATCAGCAATGTCCCTGCCGCCATTCTGCTCAGTCGCTTCACGCAGGATGCCCGCGCTCTTCTGGTTGGCGTCAATGTGGGCGGTGCAGGGACGCTGGTGGCTTCTCTTGCGAGCCTCATTACGTTTCGGGAATATACGCGCCGTGTTCCCAATGGCGGAAAGAGTTTTCTTCTCCTGTTTTCCGGGATCAGCTTTGCATTTCTGGCGATCCTTTTGACTGTCATGTCCATTCCGATGTAATAAGCCGTTTCCAACAGAATGCGCTTTGGGAAATCTTACGCTGCTTTTTATTGTTTCCAGCAGCGCAAAATGCACAGTCTTCTTTGCGCTGTGACACTCCCTGTCCATGCAATGTGCTATAATAGTTTTTACCACAACGGACAAGGAGGGCGTACAATGACAAAGGATTTTCTGTTACGGCTGACAGAGGAGCATTACGGCGCGGGGGCGTTCCCCGTCTACGGACGGCTGCTGGAGGAGCAGCGGCTGACGCGGGGTGGGCCGCTGCTGCCCATGTGGTACTGCACTGCAGCGCTGCGGCGGGCGTTCGGTGGAAAAAACGTGCTGGTGCTGGGCTGCACCAACGGCTCGCTGCTGGCGCACCTGCTGGGTGCGACGCCGGTGAACCCGCTGCCGCCCCACTACCACTGCCCCAGCTGTCACCACCTGAGCTTCGATGCTCACGCGGATGACGGATGGGATTTGCCTGCCCTGAATGCGGCGCACCGATGGCGGCGGACGGTCATAACCTGCGAAGCCGGTCGCTGATCGGCGAAAGCGTTGTGTCCCTGCAAGTGCCGCAGGAGCAGTTCGCGCCGGTATGCGCGTGGCTGCGGGACTACTGGGCGCAGCGGGACTGCCAGACCGATACCGAGCCGTACAGCGACGCGGAGGTCATGGGGCTGCGGCTCACGCTGCCGGAGGGCGTGCAGGGTATGTTCGAGGTGCGCGTTCTGTATCCCACCGACCGGATCGACCCGCTGCCGTCCGATGTGCCGCCGCTGCACACGGCGTACCGGCGCATCAAGGGCATGGGGCTGCGGCTGGCCTCCGACGCATGGACAAGCGCGGAGCGGGACGCTGTGGAGCGGGGGCGCTTGGCGTTTGAGGATGTCCTCACGTTCCGGGAGGACGTGTACGATCTGCTGCGGCAGCACACGCCGCCCAAACAGCGCAGGGAGAACGGCTTGCCGTGGGCAATCTCGGAGGACGTGCGCAAGGGTAAATACGCCACGCAGGGGATGCCGAAGCTGATCGAAAACTACCTGCGTAAGCAACTGCGCATCCCGGCGTACTATATCGAGAGTATGAAGCACATCCGCTACCTGCCGCGCAAGGGGGATTGCGTGGGGAGGATGCTGTTCGAGGGAGAGAGGTGAATAGAGGGGGACGAAGGGAGGGAGCTTGAAGCTCCCTCCCTTTTTCAACTTAAGGAAATTTGTTCAAAGTCTTGTTCCGTAATGAGAGACAATATATGCCGGTCAGTGACTTCGTGATCTACGCAAAACACTCGCTTGGCGTGATTCATAACTAAGTCATCGTAGAGATTCCGTACCAGGCAACCGTTTGAAAAGTTTTCATCTTTCTCCTGCACTTGCGTATTTAGAAAAGAGTGAATCTGCTGCAAAGCTTCTTCACTTCTGCTTATAGATATGACCAACAATGTACGCTGGGCCAGCGCAACACTGCGAGAAAAGGCATTCATCGAAGAGGTCACCCGCGTAACCTATGAGAGAGACAGGGTCCGCGGCTCGGACTGCCTCTGTCAGAAGTCCGCCCTTCCTTTGCGTCATAAACGCTTTGACCCACATTTTGCCACACAGGGAAACGAGCGGACGGAACACATGGAGCAAAGCGTTTCCGACCTCATTCTTTTTGGGGCAAAAACGCCCGCAAAGCCTTATACCGCAACGGCTGGAGGGCATTTTATCACCTGGTAAGGATGAGGCCGGCGGTTCGAATCCGCCCAGCAGCTCCAAAAAGCATCGAAAACTTCGGTTTTCGGTGCTTTTTTGCTGCATCAGCAAAAACACGCTCTATGGTCTCTTTTCTCATGGCGCAGAGTTCCTTGTCATTTCCGCTGTCGAGTATAGCGCTGGTGGCGGCAAGCAAAAACAACTGACCCTCCACGAACGCTTGCGCATCTTCCCGGCGGCTGGTACAATAGGGGCAGAGAGTGAGGTGCATGAATATGAAGCTCTATTTCAAGCAGCGGATGTTTTCATGGTTCGACAGCTACGACATTTACCACATGGACGGTAACGGCGCGGTGGCTTTCACAGTGGAGGGCAAGCTGTCGTGGGGACACTGTCTGCACATCCTCGACCCTATGGGGCAGCACATCGCCACAGTACAGCAGCAGGTGTTCACCTTCCTTCCCAAGTTTGACCTGTACATCGGGGAGCAGTGCGTGGGCACCATCCGCAAAGAGTTCACGTTCCTGCGGCCGTCGTTCACGCTGGACTTCAACGGCTGGCGGGTGGAGGGCAGCTTCATGGAGTGGGACTACGCCATCGTGGACGCAGCGGGACAGCAGGTGGCCTCGGTGTCCAAGGAGCTGTTCCACTGGACAGATACCTACGTCATCGACGTGGCAGAAGAGGAAAACGCCCTGTACGCGCTGATGGTGGTGCTTGCCATCGATGCGGAGAAATGCTCGCGGAACTGAGGAGAGGCTGGGCAGCGCTCTTTTATTCCGATAGCTTCTCTGTATTGTTCGTTCTGCGCATTAACCTAAATAATTTCAGGAAAAACAGGAAACGGTGCGAGCTTCATCACGTCGGAAGAATTCCAACGGCGGTTAAGTGAATTACAAAGAGCAGGGAGCCGGTCGAATGACCGGCTCCCTGCTCTTTGTCTGCACCGATGCAGGTTTTGCATCGGTTAACTGCCGCAGAGGGCGCAGAGCAGCAGATCGTTACCACCCTCAATGATGCAGATGCTGCAGCGGGATCATGCGTCAGGGAAAGCGTTTGTGGAGACGGCAGGTCCGAGAGGGTGGGAATCGCGTATATTTTTGTACTCGTTCAAAATTTAGTAAAAATTAAGTAAATTATGATTGAATCAAGCTGCATGTTTTGTTAAAATAGCACTGACGGGGAGACCCGAATACAAAATTGGAGGAAATCAAGATGAAGAAGTTCCTTGCAGCGGTCATGGCGGCCGTCATGCTGCTGTCACTGGCAGCCTGCGGTCAGAAGCCGGCCGCCTCTGATGGGGAGAACGAGAAGGTGAAGATCACCGTCTGGTTTTCCAGCGATGCTATGGCCGTGAAGGAGGAGGCTGTGGCCCAGTTCAACGCCGCGCATGATGACATTGAGGTGGTGGCCAGCTTCCAGAGCACCGACGGCCTGAAGGATGCCCTGAAGGTGGCGGCGTCCTCTGACACCATGCCCACCTGCTGGCGCACCTACGGCGGCTCCATCGGCGGGTACTTTGTGGACAACGACCTGTGCTACGATCTGACCGACTACGCCGCAGCCAACGGCTGGGACAGCCATTTCACCAGCTCCGCCCTGAACCTCTGCCGCTACGACGGCAAGCTGTTCGGCTATCCCAACAGCTATAACGTCATCTCCATGTGGTATAGCAAGCCGATCTTTGAGCAGAACGGCATCGAGATCCCCACCACGTTCGAGGAGTTCGAAGCCGCCTGCGACAAGCTGGTGGCCAACGGCGTGACCCCCATCTCCACCGCCGCCCTGTACGGCTGGCACACCATGCGTCTGGTGGAGCTGCTGGTGGAGTACTACGCCGGTGCAGAGCTGCATGACCAGCTCAACGCCATGCAGGCCAGCTGGGACTGCCCCGAGGTCATCCAGGCCCTTACCAAGTATCAGGAGTGGAGTCAGAAGGGCTACTTCCCCGAGGGCTTCCTGACTGCCGATCCCGACACCACCCGCTACTCCGTGTTCAGCGGCAAGGCCGCCATGGACATTGACGGTCAGTGGTTCGACAGCTACATCATCGACGACGGCATGAACATGGACGACTTCGGCACCTTTGCATTCCCCGAGGCGCGTCTGTCCTCCTTCGTGGAGATGTTCCAGTTCGACAAAAACATCTCCGAGGCAGAGCTGAAGGCCGTCATGGAGTTCCTGGACTTCTACATGGGCGATGAGTTCGTGAACGAGCACAGCTCCGGCTACAATATGCCGCTGCCCGTGCAGGGCTCCAAGGCTCCCGCGGATCAGGTCCACATCGACGGCATCTTCGCTGTCAGCGATGAGGTGGGTTCCTTCACCGTCACCGACGAGACCCTGCCTTCCGAAGTGATCGACACGCTGTTCAACGCGCAGTCCGCCATCGCCAACAACGAGATGACGCCGGCGGAAGGCGCCGCGGCCATTCAGGCCTCCATCGAGGCCTATCAGGCATCCTGAACATAACTGATGAAAGGGCCGGGCCTCTGCGGAGCGTCTCCGCGGATGTCCGGCCCTTCACCGGGAGGGACTATCATGAGTAAAGAACAAATCAAAGCAGCCCGACGAAAACAGGCGGGAAATTACGCCTTTCTGGCACCCGCCGCTATCATCTATCTGTCCGTTATTGTCATCCCCCTGATCTATTCTATCTACATCAGCTTCCACAAGTGGAACGGCGTGAAGGCCATGGAGCCGGTGGGCATTGCCAACTATATCCGCCTGTTCACCGAGGACGATGTGTTCAAGACGGCCTTCCGGAACAATCTGGTCTGGATATTGCTGTCGGTGGTGGTGGCCACCGCGCTGGCTCTGGCGTTTGCGCTGGTGCTGGTCAAAAAGTTCCGCGGCAGAACGTTTTTCCGCGGCGTGTTCTACTTCCCCTGCGTGGTGGCGCCCATTGCGGTGGCCATCATCTGGCGCTGGATGTACAACGCCGACTTTGGCTTCATCAACTCCCTGATGGAGGCGCTGGGCATCGACTACGCCCAGACGTGGCTCTCCAACCCCAAGACCAGCCTGCTGGCCCTGTTCGCAGCGGCCCTGTGGCAGATGGTGGGCGAGCCCATGATCTTCTTCCTGGCCGGCCTGCAGGCGGTGCCCAGCGAGCTGTACGACGCGGCGCTGGTGGATGGCGCCACGCCGGCGCAGAAGTTCTTCTACGTGACGCTTCCCATGATAAAAGAGACATTCGTCATCGTGATCGCAACTCTCGTGATCAATGCTGTTCATGTATATGACATCGTGCAGGGCCTGACCAACGGCGGTCCCAACAACGCTACGCAGGTGCTGTCCACCTATATGTACACGCAGACATTCCGCTATAACAATCTGGGTTACGGCGCCGCCATCTCCATTGTGATGGTGCTGATGATGATGGTCATCGTGGTACCGTACATCATCGCCACCACAAAGGAGGACTGAGCATGCGCCATACGATAAAGCGAGTCGTGCTGTATGTGGTCCTGATCGTGCTGGCGGTGATCTGGCTGTCGCCCATGATCTCCATCGTGGCCACGTCGTTGAAATCCAAGCAGGACTTCTTCTCCAACCTCAGTCTTTTCCAGCTGCCGGAAACGCTGCACTGGGAGAATTTCAAAAACGCCTTCACCAAGGGAAATCTGTTCCACTACATGCGCAACGACCTGATAATCTGTCTCATCAAGGTGCCGCTGGGCATTTTCGTGGAGGCTCTGGCGGCCTACGCCCTGACGCGGCTGAAGATCAGGCGGCCGCTGGCCATTTTCATCGTGTTCCTGCTGGGCATGATGCTGCCCATGCAGGTGGCACTGATCCCCCTGAACGTGGTGTACAACCGGCTGGGGCTCGTCAACACCTACGCCGGTCTGATCTTCGCCTATCTGGGCTTTGGCATCCCCACCGGCATCCTGATCCTGCGCGGATTTATGCGGGGCATCCCCAAGGAGCTGGACGAGGCGGCCATCGTGGACGGATGCAGCAAGTGGCAGGTGTTCTGGCACATCATCCTGCCGGCCTCCAAGCCGGCCATTGCCACGCTGGTCATCACGGATACGCTGGCCACATGGAACGAGTACCTGCTGGGCAGCCTGCTCATCACGGACAACAGCCTGAAAAGCGTGCCGGCGGGCCTGATGACCTTTGTGGGCGAGCACGGCACGGACTACGGCTATCTGTGCGCCGGCGTGCTGATCTGCGTGCTGCCCATGCTGGCGGTATATCTCATTTTCCAGCGCTACTTTGTGGAAGGCATGGCGGGAGCCGTGAAAGGGTGAGTCATGATGAAGAAATATTTTTTTGAAGTACCCCCGCAGAAGCAGAAGCGGGTCATCGTCCACACGGACTTTCTCAACGAAGCGGACGATCCCTTCGCCGTGCTCCACGCGCTGCTGACGCCCTCCCTCTCGGTGGAGCGGCTCATCGCCGGGCACTTTGACGCCTATCCCCAGGACTTCCCCAAGGGCACCACGGCGCAGGCCAGCTATGACGAGCTGCTGCGCTTTCTGGCGGTGACGGGCCACGAGTCCTATCAGTCCCGCACCACCTGCGGCGCGGGATACGCGCTGCCGTCGGAGACGGAGCCGGTGCCCTCGGATGGCGCACGGGCCATCATTGACGAGGCCATGCGGGACGATCCCCGGCCGCTGTATATCCTGCTGCAGGGCGCCGTCACCGATCTGGCCAGCGCCATTCTCATGGAGCCCCGCATCTGCGGCCGCATGACGGCCGTCTGGGTGGGCGGCGGCGACTATCCCGAGGGCGGCGACGAATTCAATCTGTGGAACGACATCAACGGCGCCAACGTGCTGTTCCAGTCGGAGATGCCCCTGTGGCAGATCCCTAAGAGCACCTACAAGCAGCTGGCGGTGACGCTGGCGGAGCTGCAGTACAAGGTGCGGCCCTGCGGCGCGGCGGGCCGGTACCTTTTTGACCACATCGACGCCTACAACCGCAAAATGGGCTGTGAGGCCATCTGGCCCCATGGTGAGACGTGGGGTCTGGGGGACAACGCGGCCATCTCCGTCCTGCTGGAGGAGGAGGAAAAGATCAGCTACAACATGATACCCGCCCCCAGAGTGGAGGCGGGCAGTATGCGGTATCTGGCGGGCGGCGATGTCCGGCCGGTCCGCGTGTACCACCATGTGGACGCGCGGCAGACGCTGGAGGACTTCTTTGCCAAGCTGGCCATCTGCTGCGGCGGCCTCAGCTGAGACGCCGCACGGTGGAGCGCTTCACCAGCTCGGTGGATATCTCCACCTTTACCGGCGGCAGGATGGGGTCGGCGAACAGCCGCAGCAGCTGATGCATGGCCTGCGCACCCAGAAAGCTCTTGGGTACGCAGGTGGTGGTCATGGGCGGCTCCAGCAGCTGGCAGGAGGGGATATCGTCGAAGCCCACCACGGACACATCGTCGGGGATGCGATAGCCGTGCTCCTTCAGGGCGCGGATGCAGTCCAGCGCGATAATGTCGTTGTCGGCGAAGAAGCCGGTGGGCAGCGCGGGGTGCGTATCCAGTACGCGGGAGAACTCCCGATAGGCCACGCCCTGCACCGGCGTGACGCGGAATACGTAGGACATGTTCTTCTTGATCTCGTTCTGGCGCAGGGCGCGGAAGAAGCCGTCGGCCCGTTCCTCAAAGTTGCTGATGGCCCGGGCGGACTGGAGATAGCCGATGTCGCGGTGCCCCTCGGACACCAGATAGTCGGTGGCCAGGAACGCGCCGCGAGCGTTGTTGATGAGCACCGTGGTGAACGGCAGTTCGTCATAATAGCTGTCCAGCACTACCAGCGGGACGTGGAGGCTCTGGAATGGGCGATAGTCCTCCAGAAACATCTCCGTACCCAGCAGGATCACGCCGCTGCATCCGCTGTTGTTGATGAGCTCGATCTGCTCGGCGGCGGGGGCTACCTCGTTGAAGTAGAACAGCTGCAGCCGGTAGCCGGCATCGCGGCAGGTGGTCTCGATGCCCTCGATGACCTGGAAGAAGAAGGGCGTGTCGCCCACCACCTCGCCGTGCTTCTTGTAGACCACCAGATACACAGTACCCGGCGGCGGGGTCTTGATCTTGGAAAAGTCGTAGCCGCAGCGCTTCGCCTCACTGAGGACGAGATCCCGTGTCTCATCGCTGATACCGGGCTTGCGGTTCAGGACCATGGACACAGTGGCAGCGGACAGATGCAGCCGCTGGGCCAGTTCTTTCGCTGTGATACTCATATCGTGTACCTCATTTGTTCATGGTATTAGAATTATACTACCTGCGGCATCCTTTTGTCAAAAATATTCAGAAAAATTCATTAAAATCTTTTTAATTTATCCAAGTGAGAGAGGAGATACCCATGAAGCAAGTGACCTTGGGTTTTGTGCCGACGCGGCGAAACATTTTTTCCGCGCCGGCGGCAGTGGAGTATGCGGACCTGACGCGGAAGCGTCTGGAGCAGCTGGGCGTCCGCTTTGTGGACGTGACGGGCATCAATCCGGAGGGCCTTTTCTACGATGAGGCGGATCGGGCGGCGGTGAGCCGCCGCTTCCGTGAGGCCCACGTGGACGGTCTGCTCATCGCCCACTGCAATTTCGGCACAGAGTACGTCTGCGCCCGGCTTGCCAGGGAGCTGAACGTACCGGTGCTGCTGTGGGGCCCGCGGGATGAGTGCCCCGATGAAAACGGCATTCGCCTGCGGGACAGTCAGTGCGGTCTGTTCGCTACCGGCAAGGTGCTGCGCCGCTTCGGTGTGCCGTTCTCCTATCTGAGCAACTGCCGGCTGGAGGACCCCGCCTTTGAGCAGGGACTGATGGCGTTTCTGGCGGTGTGCAATGTGGTACGCACCTTCCGGAACATCCGCATTCTGCAGATCGGGCCGCGGCCCTTTGACTTCTGGTCTACCATGTGCAACGAGGGTGAGCTGCTGGAGCGCTTCCATATCCAGCTGGCCCCCATTCCCCTGCCGGAGCTGAAGCAGGAGGTGCAGCGTGCGCTGGCCGACGGTGATGACGTTCAGCAGGTGGTGGACTACTGCCATGCCCATATGAACATCTGCGTCACCGAGGAAGAGCTGCGCACCATCGCCGCCATGAAGGTGGCTATCCGACGGCTGGCAGACCGCTACGGCTGCAGCGCCGCAGCCATCCAATGCTGGAACGCCCTGCAGACGGAGCTGGGCGTCATGCCCTGCGCCGCCAACTCCCTGCTGAACGAGGAGGGCTTCCCCGTGGTGTGCGAGACGGACATCCACGGCGCCATTACGGCCCTGCTGGCAGAGGCTGCCTGTCTGGACGACACCCGCAGCTTCTTTGCGGACTGGACGGTGCGCCATCACGAAAACGACAACGCCGAGCTTTTGCAGCACTGCGGCCCCTGGCCCATCTCCGTGGCCGACGAGAAGCCCAGCATCTGCTATCCGCTGGCATTCAGTTATCCCGGCGCCGTGGCGGCACGGGCAAAAAAGGGCAAGCTGACCATCTGCCGCTTCGACGGCGACAACGGCGAATACTCCCTGCTGCTGGGCAACGCACGAGGCGTGGACGGTCCCGCTACCAAGGGCACCTACATGTGGGTAGAGGTAGACAACTGGCCCCGGCTGGAGGAGAAGATCGTCAAGGGCCCCTATATCCACCACTGCGTGGGCATCCACAAGGACGTGGTGCCGGTGCTGTATGAAGCCTGCCGGTATATGGGGATCCGCTGCGACCTGTACGACCCCATTGAGGAGCAGGTAAAGGCTTACCTGAGAGGTGAATGACCATGCTGACACAAGCGGAAAAAGCGGCGCTGGAGCAGCGGAGCATCCTGCTGCGGCGGCACATACTGGAGTTGGTGCGGGCGGCAAAGGCCGGCCACATCGGCGGCGACATGAGCGTGGTGGACATTCTGCACATTCTGTATTTCCGGGAGATGCGGGTCTCCCCCGCCCAGAGCGGTGACCCCCTGCGGGATCGAATGATCCTCAGCAAGGGACACTGTATGGAGGCGTACTACGCCGTGCTGTGTGAACGCGGGTTCCTGGACTATCAGGACGTGCTGCAGGGCATCGGCACCTTCGGTACCCCCTATATCGGCCATCCCAACTGCCATCTCAACGGCGTGGAGGTCAACAGCGGCTCTCTGGGCCACGGCCTTCCGGTGGGCACAGGCATGGCGCTGGCGGCGAAAATGGACGATTCCCCCAGCCGCACCTACGTGGTGACAGGCGACGGCGAGTGGGAGGAGGGCAGCAACTGGGAGGCGGCCATGGCGGCAGCCCAGTACGGACTGGACAACCTGTGCCTCGTCATCGACCGAAACCGCTTACAGATCAGCGGTACCACGGAGCAGGTCATGGCTCACGAGAACATGGCGGAGCGGCTGAGCAGCTTCGGCTGGCACACCGTGACCTGCCGCGGCAATGACTACGAAAGTCTGGCGGCCGCCTTTGACGAGGCCCGCGGCACCCGCGGCCGGCCCACGGCCATCTTGGCCCAGACGGTGAAGGGCTGCGGCATATCCTTTATGGAAGATCAGGTGGGCTGGCATCACCGCGTACCCACAGAAGATGAATATCAGCAGGCAATGCAGGAACTGGAGGTGAAAGCACATGGCCTCTGCCAATAAGCAGGTGATCTGCGAGGAACTGATGAGGCTGGCAGCGCAGGATCGGGACGTTCTGGTGCTGTGCAGCGACTCCCGCGGCTCCGGCTCCATGACGGACTTTGCCAAGACCTTCCCCCGCCAGTTCGTGGAGGTGGGCATCGCGGAGCAGGATCTGGTGGGTATTGCCGCAGGTCTTGCCAAGTGCGGGAAAAAGCCCTATGTGGTGGCGCCGGGCAGCTTTCTGGCCTGCCGCAGTCTGGAGCAGATCAAGGTAGACGTGACGTATTCCGGCGCCAACGTGAAGCTCATCGGAATCAGCAGCGGCATCAGCTATGGTCCGCTGGGCATGAGCCACCATTCGGCGCAGGACGTGGCCTGCGTGGCGTCCCTGCCCGGGATAGAGGTCTACGTCCCCTCCGACGCCCAGCAGACCCGCCGCGTCATCCGCTGCATCTGCCAAAGTACGGTGCCCGCCTATATCAAGGTAGGCCGCAGTGCGGTAGAGGACATCTATACGCCGCAGGATGAGCTGTCCGGCATGACGCCCCACGGTACGCCGCCCACCGGCGTGCTGCTGGTTGCCTGCGGTGAGGTAACACAGGGTGCGGTACAGGCGCTGCGCCGGCTGCGGGAGGCGGGCTATTCCGCCGCCCTGCTGGATGCGGTGTCCCTGAAGCCCTTTGATCAGGATACGCTGCTGCAGTACGCCGCCGCCGCCCACGTGGTGGTGACGGTGGAGGAGCATGCGGCATGGGGCGGTCTGTACGCCGCCGTCAGCAGTGTGCTGTCGGCCCGCATGCCCCGCCGGGTGGTGGGGCTGACCCTGCCGGATGCGCCGGTACCCGCCGGCAGCAGCGCGGAGGTGTTCCGTTTCCTCGGTCTGGACGCGGACGGCATCTTTGAGACGGCCCGCCGGGCACTGGAGGAGTGAGCCGTATGCGGTACATTCTGGGTATCGACCAGAGCACACAGGGCACCAAGGCAGTGCTGTTCGACGAGATGGGGCGTGTGGCGGCGGAGGGCCGCCGTAAGCACCGGCAGATCATCACCGCCGAGGGCTACATCGAGCACGATCCGGCGGAGATCATGACCCAAACCGCCGCTGCGGTACGGGATGCGCTGGAGAGCGGCGGTATCGCGCCGGGCAGTGTACTGGCCATCGGCCTGTGCGACCAGCGGGAGACCGTGGTGACATGGGACCGCCGGACAAGAAAGCCCCTGACCAACGCAGTGGTGTGGCAGTGCGGACGGGCGCAGGCGCTGTGCCGCGCCATAGCGGAGCCGGACGCCGCCTATGTCCGGCAGACCACCGGCCTGCCGCTGTCGCCCTACTTCAGTGCCGCCAAAATGGCGTGGCTGCTGCGGCGCTGCCCTGCGGTGCAGGAGGCCGCCCGACAGGGCACGCTGTGTCTGGGCACGGTGGATACGTGGCTGCTGTTCTGCCTGACGGAGGGCCGCACCTTCGCCACGGACGTGTCCAACGCCTCCCGCACTCAGCTGATGGATCTGCTCCATACCCGCTGGGACCCGCAGCTGCTGGCGCTGTTCGGCATCCCGCCGGAGGCGCTGCCGGAGATCCGGTGCAGCGACGACCTGTTCGGCACCACTACGCTGGGTGGGCTGTTCCCCCAGGACGTGCCCATCCGTGCCGTGATGGGGGATTCCCATGCGGCGCTGTACGGCGCGGGCTGTGGCCGCGAGGGTATGGCCAAGGCCACCTATGGCACCGGCAGCTCGGTGATGCTTTTCACCGGACGGCAGCCTGTGGTCAGCCGCCACGGGCTGGCGGCCACTGTGGCGTGGGGACGGAACGGGCAGACATATTACGGGCTGGAGGGCAATATCAACTATGCCGGCGCCGTCATCGAATGGCTCATCCATCGGGCGGGCCTTCTTACCTCCGCCGATGAGGCAGAGACACTGGCCCTGCAGGCCGCCCCGGCGGACAGCACCGTGTTCGTCCCGGCCTTCACGGGACTGGGCGCGCCCCACTGGGCGCCGGAGATGCGGGCGGCCATTGTGGGCATGGGCAGCACCACCGGCCGGGCGGAGATCGTCAGAGCGGCGGTGGACAGCATCGCCTATCAGGTGACGGACGTGCTGCGGGCCATGGCGGAGGATGTGGGGCAGCCTGTTGCCCAGCTGTTCTGCGACGGCGGCGCCGTCCGGAACCGCTATCTGATGCAGCGTCAGAGCGAGCTGCTGCGATCGGTCATCCGCGTGGCGGAAAATCAGGACGGCTCCTGTGCGGGAGCTGCCAAAATGGCAGGTGAGGCGGCGGGCCTCTATGGCGGCGATACCGTGTTCGGCGCGTGGCAGCGGGAGTACCGCCCGCAGCAAAGCGCCGCATGGGCAGAAGCCGAGTATGACCGCTGGCAAAGTGCGGTCAAGCAGATAAAAGGATAAGGAGTAACGATCATGCTGAAATTTGATGAAAAAAAGCTTGTAGACAGGATCAACGGCGCACTGAAGCTGCGTCCGCAGGTGGAGGAGGTCGTAGACCGTCTGTGGGACAGCGGCCTGCGGAACATCTGCTTCATGGGTATCGGCGGCACCTACGCCTCCGCGCTGGACGCCGTCACTGCCATGCTGGAGAGCACAGAGCAGGAAGTATACAGCGTCAACGCCGCCGAGTACACCACCACCGGCCATCACCGTCTGGGGAAAGGCACGCTGGTGGTGATCTCCTCCGTGACCGGCAGCACAACGGAGATGATCGACGCCGTCAACAGGCTCCATGAGGCCGGCGCCTATGTGCTGGGCTTCATCGACAACGCCGAAGCGCCGCTGGCCAAGCTGGCAGATACCTGCATCACCTTCGCCGGTGAGGAGCAGATGAAGTTCAGCATGGTGGTGGACCGCCTGCTGTGGCACGAGGGCAAGTTCGCCGACTACGATCGGTTCTACGGCCAGATGGAGCAGTATCTGGCGGAGGATCTGGTGGCTGTGGAGAAGCAGGCCGACTCCTTCGGGCGGGCCTTCGCCGAGAAGCATGTGGACGATCCCCTGCACTACTACGTAGGTGCGGGCGCGCTGTTCGGCATCACCTACTCCTACGCCATGTGCTACTGCGAGGAGATGCACTGGCTGCGCACCAAGTCCATCCACTCCGCCGAGTTCTTCCACGGCATGCTGGAGATCGTGGAGCGTGACACGCCGGTGACGGTCATCATCGGTGAGGACAGCCAGCGCTGCCTGGGCCAGCGGGTGCGGAACTTCCTGCCCCGCATCTGCGGCAACTATGAGATCATCGACACCAAGGACTATCCCATGCCCGGCTTCGACGAAGTCTTCCGCGGCCGCCTTCAGAACGCCATCTTGCACCGCGTCATCAACCGCATGGACATGCATCTGGAGCAGATCTCCTGCCATCCCATGGAGATCCGCCGCTACTATCACCGGCTGGACTATTGATCCGGCAGTATGAACAGACAGCCGTTTCTGGTCGCCGTTGGCGACAACTGCGTGGACTACTATGTGCAGACGCGGACAGGCTATCCCGGCGGAAATCCCGTCAACGTGTCGGTGTATTTCACGCGGCTGGGCGGCAGAGCCGCCTATATCGGCGCGGCGGGCACGGATGAGGGCGGTGCGCTGATCTGCGACGGTCTGCGCCGGAAAAACGTGGACATCTCCCACATCCATACGGTTCAGGGCCGCACCGCCGTCACCCGCGTAGCGCTGCGGGACGGCGACCGGGTATTTCTGGACTACAACGAGGGCGTCATGGCGGACTTCACGCTGACGGAGGCGGACATGGACTTCCTCCGCACGGCGGACATGGTGGTGGGCGGCATCTCCGGTCACGGGGAGCGGTACTTCCCCCGCATCCACAGCGATGGCATTCCCACGGCCTTCGACTTCTCTGACGAGTATGACGATCCGGCCGCGGCGACCATCTTCCCCTGCGTGGAGGTGGCCTTCTTCTCCTACGACGGCGGCGACGCGGCGGGCTTCCTCCAACGGATGCGGGAGCGGGGCCCGGCGGTCTGCGTTGCCACGCTGGGAGCCGACGGCAGCATGGCCTACGACGGGCAACAATTCTACCGGCAGGGCATCGTGCCCTGTCAGGTGGTGGACACAATGGGCGCGGGAGACAGCTTTATCGCCGGATTTCTCCACAGCCGGCTGTCCGGCGCAGACATTCCCGCCTGCATGGCCGCCGGCGCCCGGTCCAGCGCCGTCACTCTGGCTTACAGGGGCGCATGGTGACAAAAAGCAGCCGCGGAAATGCCCTTTTACCGCTTCCACCCGTGCAAAATGTGACCATTCTCCTTGCCATTGAGAATTGACCCGCACGCAGAGCTGCCGGAAAGTGCCGATGGCATCTGCACTGTTCCCGCCGCGGCGGACAACACCGTGGTGGCCGTATCTGCCGGCCACATGGGCGATGGCGACGAGGTGCTGTTCCGGCGTGCCGGTCTGCCGGTGCGGTTCAGCTTCTCCGTGTTCAACTCGGAGGACGAGGCGGACATGGCCATTCAGGCGGTAAAGGAACTGGCACAGAGCAAATAGGGAAAAGGCATCCCCGGGCGGGGATGCCTTTTCCCTACTCCTGCCGCCCTCGCTCCGTCACAACAACGGGGACGCGGATGTCGTGTGTTTCCTGCGGAATATCCGGACACAAAAGCCTTTCCCGGCACAGCAGCAGCGCGTCGCCGGTATACCGGGCCAGAAATCGATCGTAGTAACCGCCGCCGCGCCCAAGCCGGCGGCCATCCGCAGCCGCGCCTGCGCAGGGGATGATGGCCAGATCGACGCATTCCGGCGGTACTGCCGGTGCATTGTCCGGCGGCTCCGAAATGCCGTAAGCGCCGGGGCGAAGCACGGCCAAATCAGGCACCTCACGACATTCCATGACGCCGGGAGAGGTACACAGCGGCACGCACAGCCGTTTACCGTCCGCCAATATCTGCTCCAGTAACGGCCGCGTGTCGATCTCATCGGCCCGTCCCACAAAGGCAAATACCGTGCGGGCGAGGCGGTATTCCTGCGTATTCAGTACATGGCGGAGAATAGCGCCGTCGGACAAGCGTTTTTCCTCCGGCATCATAGCCCGCTCCACCGCTGCCAGCTCCCGCCGCAGCGCCGCCTTTTGCTGCTGTATCGTATCCATGAATACCTCCTGCAAAGCAGGCAGAGAAGCGCGGTGCGTTCCTCTGCCTGCTGTGCTTTACGCTAATTTGGACGCCAAATTCTCCACGGCCTCGCCCAGCGCCTCCTCGAAGGAGGGGTGAGGGCGCATGACAGTCAGTAGCTGCTCCACCGTCAGGCGGTTCACCATGGCGGTACTCAGCTGGGAGATCATGTCGCTGGCGTGCTGGCACATGAGCTGTGCGCCGATAAGCTCGTGCGTGTCCGTGCGCGCCACCAGCTTCATGAAGCAGCGTCCCGGGTCTTCTATGATGGTGCGGGCGTTGCTGAACAGGGTACACTTGCCGGACACGGCGGGAATGCCCTGCTCCCTGGCCTCGGCCTCGGCGAGCCCCACTGCGGCGATTTCCGGGGCACTGTAAATGCAGCTGGGGATCACGTTCAGATCGATGCTGCCCTTACCGCCGCACATCCGCTCCACGCAGTCCGTGCCCTGCGCCGCAGCCACATGGGCCAGCTGCACAGCGGCGGATGCGTCGCCGATGGCGTACACGCCGGGGATGCTGGTCTGATAGTTTTCGTCCACCAGCAGCCGTTTCCCGTTCAGCGCCGGGGTCAGCCCCGCGGCAAACAGGCCGTCGAAATACGCCCGGCGGCCAATGGCGCACAGCACCCTCTCGCCGGTGACGGTCAGCTCCTTGCCCTTCTGCTCCAAATGGACGCAAAGTCCGCCCGCCGCCTGCTCCACAGACTGCACCATGGCGGAGGTCAGCACCTCCACGCCCTGCTTTTTCAGGATCTGCGCCAGATTCTGTCCCAGCTCACGATCCAGCTGGGGCAGCAGATTGGCCATGCCCTCCACCAGCGTTACCTGACAGCCAAGATGACTGTAAAACGTGGCGAATTCCACACCGATAACGCCGCCGCCGATGATGACGATGGACTGATACGGCGTGTCTGTGCCCTCCAGCAGCTCGTCGGAGGTCATAACGCCCGGCAGCTCCAGTCCGGGAATGGGCGGGCGGACGTTCACCGAGCCGGTGGCGGCCAGGATGCGTTCCGCGGTATACCGTGTCACGGCGCCGCCCGCGCCGGTGACATCCACCTGACCGGGAGCGGCGATCTGCGCCGTACCCTCGATGACGTCTACCTTTGCGCCCTTCAGCAGCGCGTGGATGCCGGAGCGCAGCTTCTCGCTGACGCTGCGCTTGAAAGCGAACATCTCGCCGATGTCGTAGGAAAGGCTGCCGTGAACGCCCACACCCGCGCCGTTCACGGCGTCGTAGTAGACCTGAGAGGCGTGAAGCAGCGTCTTGGTGGGGATGCAGCCCCGGTTCAGGCAGATGCCGCCCACCTCCCGGCGCTCCACGATGGCGGTATGCAGTCCCAGCTTGGCGGCGCGCAGCGCGGCGGTGTACCCGCCGGGGCCCGCGCCGATGACGATCAGCTGATAGTCAGACATAGGAGTTCCTCCTGTGTTTTCAGATGTTTTGTGCGCGGATAAGGCGGCACAGGTCGTCTCTGATCTCCTCCGGCACCGCCGCGCCCTCTAAGGCGCGGCACAGAGCCCCGGCGGAGAACGCACAGCCGTTGAGAGCGCCCTCCAGTACGGCGGACAGTCCCGCATCCATGGCGTCGGTATACACCGCCGCATCGCGGCAGGTGCCGCGCTCCACCCGCAGGTGCAGGCTCACCTCGCCCCAGGGGAACTTATCCCCGCAGGCAAAGTCCAGCGGCGCACTGCGGCCGTAGACCCAATCCCGGCTGCTGAACTGCGCATACAGCGCGTCCAGCGCATGATGGTCGAAGTCCTGTTCCTGCAGGGGCGCAGCCGTCAGGCCGTAGACCTGCTCAAATGCCCGGTCCATGGCCTCCGCCGTCTTTTCAATGGTCAGACCGGGGCACAGCTCCCGCAGGTTCACCACGCGGGAACGCACAGAATCCACGCCCTTGCTGGTGATCTTGGCGGTGGAGGGGCTGAGATACCGCCCCATCTTCGTCATGTCGGCATCCACCAGCAGTGTGCCGTTGTGGAACGCCCTGCCGTTGTGGGCGTAAAAGGAGTTGCCGGAGAACTTCCGCCCCTCGGCCAGCAGATCGTTGCGCCCGGACAACTCCGCTCTGAGTCCCAGCAGGCGGCAGGCCGTGAGAATGACCTGCTGCTGCCGGTGAAGATCGTAGTTTTCCTCTGTGACGCTGAAGGTGAAGTTCAGGTTGCCCAAATCGTGGAACACCGCGCCGCCGCCGGAGAGCCGCCGCGCCAGCACACCGCCCTCCTGCTCCAGAAGGCCGGTGCGGCACTCCTTCCAGGCGTTCTGGTTGCGGCCAATGACCACCGTGTTCTGATTCTGCCACAGGTAGAGAACGCAGGCGTCCTCCGGCACAGTCTCCGTGAGATACCGCTCCAGCGCCAGATTGCGATAGGGGTCTGTGCCGCTGCCGGAGCAGGTGAAAAGTCTCCGTATCATGCGTTTCTCCAGCGCAGCACGGGCCTGCGCGCCGCCTGTACCTCGTCGGGCCGTCCGATGGGCATATGGTGGGGTGCGGTGTGCATGGACTCCGCATCCTCAAAGGCCTTGTGATACAGCTTGCGCAGCACCTCCGCCGCGTGATCCAGTGTCTCGGGGCCCTCCGTTTCCGTGGGTTCCAGCATCAGCGCCTCGTGGACGATCAGCGGGAAGTACATGGTGGGCGGATGGATGCCCTCATCGATAAGGGATTTGGCCACGTCCAGCGCGGATACGCCCGTTTCCTTCTTCAGGCCGCTGAGATCCAGCACGAACTCGTGCATACACAGCCGGTCATAGGCCGGGGTATACGTCCCCTTCAGCTTTGCCAGCAGATAGTTGGCGTTCAGCACGGCGTTCTCCGCCGCCTCGGGGATCCCCTCCCTGCCCAATGCCAGCAGGTAGGCCAGTGCCCGCACCACCACCAGGAAGTTGCCCTGGAAGCTGCGTACCTGGATATGTCCCGGCTCCTCCGCCAGCGCGCTGTGGGGCAGGTATTCCTTCAGAAATGCCTTGCAGCCCACCGCGCCCGCGCCGGGACCGCCGCCGCCGTGAGGGGTGGCGAAGGTCTTGTGCAGGTTCATGTGGATGCAGTCAAAGCCCATGTCGCCGGGGCGCACCACGCCCATGACGGCGTTGAGGTTGGCGCCGTCGTAGTAGCACAGGCCGCCGGCCTCGTGGACAAGGCGCGTGATCTCCAGAATGTTCTTGTCGAATATGCCCACGGTGTTGGGATTGGTGAGCATCAGCCCTGCGGTGTCCTCGCCCAGCGCGGCACGGAGGGCGTCCAGATCCACGCAGCCGTCCTCGCCGGAGGCGATGTTCACCACATCGTAGCCGCACATGGCGGCGGTGGCAGGGTTGGTGCCGTGGGCGCTGTCGGGTACGATGATCTTCGTGCGCTTTTTGTCGCCCCGCGCATCGTGGTACTGCTTGATGAGCAGCACGCCGGTGAACTCACCGTGTGCGCCGGCGGCGGGCTGGAAGGTCATGGCGTTCATGCCCGTGATCTCACAGAGGTACTGCGCCGCGGTGTCCAGCACCTGCCGCATGCCCCGTCGATCCTCCGCCGGAGACAGGGGGTGTACGCCCGTGAAGCCGGGCAGCGCCGCCATCTCCTCGTCGATGCGGGGATTGTACTTCATGGTACAGGAGCCCAGAGGATAGAATCCATCGTTGACCCCGTGGGTCTGCTTGGCCAATTCCGTATAGTGCCGGCCCAGGTCCACCTCGGCAATCTCTGGCAGGCGGAGCGGGGCGCCACGCAGCAGGGATGGGTCAAACTGCGTCACCGGCACATCGCAGGGAGGGAGCAGATCATTGCCCCGGCCGGGGCGGCTCCGTTCAAACAGCAGTTTCATTTTCCAAGCACCTCCCCAATGACCGCGATGAGTTGATCCATGTCCGCCTTGGTGTTCAGCTCTGTACAGCACCAGAGGATGCCGCCGTCCACCGGCAGACCGCCCAGAATCCCCCGTTCCTCCAGCTTGGCGCAGAGCAGCGCAGGGTCCATGGGACAATCCGTGCAGAACTCATGGAAGAAGGGTTTTTCCCCGCTGCGCAGGGAGAAGCCCAGCTTGGCCAGTTCCCCCGCCAGATAGTGGGCGTGGGAAGCACAGGTCTCCGCCACCTGCCGCAGGCCCCGGGGGCCCATGGCGGCCAGGTAGACCGAAGCGGTCATGGCGCACAGGGCCTCATTGGAGCAGATGTTGGAGGAGGCCTTCTCCCGGCGGATGTGCTGTTCCCGGGCCTGGAGGGTGAGCACAAAACACCGGTTGCCCTGGGCGTCGGTGGTCTG
>QWCY01008141.1_pt2 | contig 21328 bp, 19 predicted proteins | sample 1972631 | NCBI WGS metagenome assembly QWCY01 (sample SAMN09866696, study PRJNA288562) | Human gut metagenome isolate pre1_stool, whole genome shotgun sequencing... | isolation source: gut | host: Homo sapiens | place: USA: California
ATTTTTTATCTGATAATTTTCCATATTTCTGGATTTCATTATTGAGTTCTTCCATGCGGGTATCCAGTTCTGCTACATATCGCGCACATTCTCTTAATTCTTTTGTGATATAGTCAGGTCCGTCTCCCTCAAATTTGTAATGCATCTTATGCTCCAGAGTCGCCCAGAAATCCTGTGCAACTGTGCGGATCTGAATCTCTACTTTGGTATCAATGATACTGTCGGAGAGAAAGACCGGTGTGGTAACCAGCATATGATAACTGCGGTAACCGCTCTTTTTAGGATTTTTCATATAATCACGTCTTGCAAGGATCGTCAGGTCATTTTGTTTGGAAATCATGTCTGCGATCAGATAGATATCAGATGTAAAGGAACAGCTGATACGGATTCCTGCGATGTCATTTACATAGCGTACCATGTTCTCGATACTGGATTCATATCCATGTCGTTTCAGTTTTTTTACAATGCTTTCCGGAGTTTTGATTCTGGATTTTACATGTTCGATCGGATTGTATTTATGTCTGTGCTGAAATTCACCGTTTAGAATATCAATCTTTGTTTCTACCTGTTTAAGGGCAGACTGATAGACAAAAATAACTGTCTCCCAGTCATTCAGTTCTTTAAAATCCCTCAAGGGGACAGAATCATAATTCATGTATAATAATATCCTTTCCTGATACAGGCAGTTCCCCGTTGATTTTTGTAATCTCACAGGGGACTTGTTTATAGATTTGCTATAGTTGGTTGATGATATTATTGTAACATATAAATATCTGTTTGTGTGAACTATCTGTATGAAAATTCAGATTTCCATTATTAAAGTGATTGTGTTATAATGTTTGAAAATAGCTGACATAATATACTCTATTTGTAACTGTTCAGTATCCTGTAACAGATGGAGAAGAGTTACATTTATTCCAGGTAAAGGAGAAAACAGATAATGGCTGAATCAATGAAAGATTACGAAACAGAACTGGAAGCCTCTTTTAAGAAAATTGAAGAAGGGGATATTCTTACAGGAACTGTCATCAGTGTAGATGAAAAAGAAGTTGTGGTAGATCTGAAGTATTATGCGGAAGGCATTATTCCGGCAGAGGATTACAGCAGAGAACCGGGATTTTCTTTAAAGGAACAGGTGAATGTGGGAGATGAAGTTTCTGCGACTGTTGTGAGTAAAGACGATGGAAATGGAAATATTCTGTTGTCCAGAACAGAAGCAGCAGATGTGCTTGCATGGGATAAGCTGAAAGAATTAAAGGATTCAAAAGAAGTAATTGATGTGGTGGTAAAAGGCATTGTAAATGGCGGCGTGATCGCCTATGTAGAAGGTGTACGTGGATTTATTCCCGCCTCAAAGCTTGCCCTGAATTATGTGGAGGATACAAACGAATATCTGAACAAACCAATCCAGGTTCAGGTTTTCGATATTGATAAAGAAAAAGGAAGATTAATTCTCTCTGCAAAGGAAATATTAAGAGAAAAAGCAGAAGAGGAGAGAAAAACAAAAATCTCCAATGTGCAGGTCGGACTTGTAACAGAAGGTGTTGTTGAGAGCTTACAGCCATATGGTGCATTCGTAGATCTGGGAAATGGTCTGTCAGGTCTGGTTCATATTTCACAGATCTGTGAGAAGAGAATTAAGAAACCATCAGAAGTTCTGACAGTTGGAGATAAAGTAAAGGTAAAAGTAACTGCTGTCAAAGATGGAAAATTAAGTCTGAGCATCAAAGAGGCAACAGATATGATGGCTAAGGAAATTGAGGAGGAAGTGATCGAGCTTCCAGATTCAAAGGAAGAGGCTTCCACATCTCTTGGCGCACTTTTTGCAAACATTAAATTAGATAATTGAGGTTAGAATCTGTATGAGAAATCAGGAAAAAATATTTGTAATAGGTCACAAGAATCCGGATACGGATTCCATCTGTTCAGCAATTGCCTATGCGGACATCAAAAACAGGACTTCTCAGAAGGTGAAATACATTCCAAAGCGTGCAGGACAGATCAATGAAGAGACAGAATATGTGTTAAATCGTTTCGGCATGCAGCCGCCGGGATATCTGTCTAACATTGGAACACAGATAAAAGATATGGATATCCGTATGAGTCCGGAAGCTGATAAGAGTATGTCCCTGAAAAATGCATGGGATCTGATGATGGAGAAAAGTATCGTATCTCTTCCGATCAGAGACAGAGAAGGACAGCTGGAAGGTCTGATCACAATCGGTGATATTGCTAAGACTTATATGGATACAACGGACAGTTATCTGCTGTCAAGAGCGAAGACACAGTACAGAAGAATTGCCGAGACAATTGCAGGTACCGTAGTAGAGGGAAATGAGCATGGATATTTTACAAAAGGAAAAGTTCTGGTGGGAACTGCAAATCCGGAAATGCTCAAAGCCTATATTGAACCGGATGACCTGATAATCATGGGAGACAGAGAAGAGGATCATCTTCAGGCGATTGCGCAGAATGTTAGCTGTATTATCGTTGGTATGGGAATTGAAGTCAGCGAAAAGGTGATAAAGCTTGCTCATGAGAGAGAAATTGTAATTATTATGTCTCCGTATGATACATTTACGATCGCAAGACTGATCAACCAGAGTATTCCTGTACGGTATATTATGAAAACAGATAATCTGGTTACTTTTAATACAGAGGATTTTACGGATGATATTCAGAATGAGATGATCAAACACCGTCATCGTGCGTTCCCTGTAATTAACAAAAAGGGAAAATGTATCGGAACAATTTCCCGAAGAAATTTCCTGGATATGCACAGGAAAAAAGTAGCACTTGTGGACCATAATGAGAAAGATCAGGCAGTTGACAATATCGATAAAGCTGAAATCGTGGAGATTATTGACCATCATAAACTGGGTTCTCTGGAAACTATGGTACCGATTTCTTTCAGAAATCAGCCGGTCGGATGTACAGCAACGATTCTGTATGAAATGTATGGGGAGCAGAAACTTGAGATTTCACCGAGTATTGCGGGGCTTCTCTGTGCTGCGATTATTTCAGATACACTGATGTTCCGTTCACCTACCTGCACATTATCTGACAAGATGGCGGCAGGTGCGCTGGCACTTATTGCAGGAATCAATATTGAGCAGTTTGCAAAAGAGATGTTTAAAGCAGGAAGTAACCTGAAAGACAAATCACCGGAAGAAATTTTCTATCAGGATTATAAGAAATTTATTGCTGAGGATGAGATCAACTTTGGTGTTGGACAGATCAGTTCTATGGACAGCGATGAGCTGGCAGAAATCAAAGAGCGTCTGGTTCCGTTTATGGTCAGCGAGTGTGGCCGTCATGGTGTTACCCGCGTATTCTTTATGCTTACCAATATTATTGAGGAATCTACAGAGCTTCTCTATTATGGTGAGGGAAGTGAGGAAATGGCACGTATTGCTTTCCATATGGAGCCAAAGGATGGTGTATTTGATCTGAAAGGCGTTGTTTCACGTAAGAAACAGCTGATTCCGGCACTTATGGAAGCTGCACAGGCCGGACAGAACGATTACAACTGATGGCAGCAGACAGAATAGCTGAGGATAATAAGAAATGGAAAAAGAAACCTGGAAAGCAGGAAATATGCTTTATCCACTTCCGGCAGTTATGGTAAGTGTTTCTGACGGAGAGGGGAATGACAATATTATTACAGTTGCATGGGCAGGAACTGTCTGCACGAATCCGCCGATGGTGTCTATTTCTGTGCGACCATCCCGTTTTTCCTATGATATGCTCAGAAAGACGGGAGAATTTGTAATAAATCTGACAACAGAGAAACTGGCATATGCAACGGATTACTGTGGAGTCCGTTCCGGCAGGGATGTTGATAAATTTAAAGAAATGAAGCTTACCAAAGAGAAGGCGGATTTTGTGAAAGTTCCCATGATCGCAGAATCTCCGGTGAGTATTGAATGCAAAGTAAGGCAGGTTCTGGAATTGGGTTCCCACCATATGTTTCTGGCGGATGTGCTTGCAGTTCATGCTGATCCGCAGTATATGGACGAGAAGAAGAAATTTCATCTGAATGATGCGAAACCTCTGGTGTATTCTCATGGTGAATATCTGGGAATTGGTAAAAAACTGGGAACATTTGGATACAGCGTTAAAAAAAAGAAGAAAAAATCCGGAAAAAAGAAACAGTAATTCAGAGATCATAGAGCAGGACGGACCGGAAAAATTTAAGGAAATTGAAAATCAGGTTAATGCAGACATTCATGTGACAGATACGGTCATTGCACCCGGCGGAAGTGTTATTTACTGTGATGAGGCAATGGAACATCTGAAGTCCATAGGTAAGGTTATATATCTTAAATTATCACTGGAATCTTTATCCAAAAGACTGGGAAATCTGAAAGGCCGCGGAGTTCTGTTAAAGGACGGTCAGAGCCTGAAAGATCTGTATGAGGAACGTGTACCTCTGTACGAGAAATATGCAGATATTACCATTGATGAAGAGGGGAAAGATTTGGATGAAAGTCTTCGGGCAATTCTGGAGATAATACATATCAAAGAGCAGGGAAAGTGATTATTACAGCTCGGGAAAAGGACAGTGGTAAATAATTTTTGTTTACAAATGATAAATATATGATATAATATACAACTGACTTTAAAATAGGATGATCGTTTAGTATAAACATATATGCATTTGAAACAGAAGTTACATGTTCGCAGAAAACGAAAAACAGAGTGAACAGTGACCATTAATTCTGCTCATGGAGTGAAAATAAATAAGAGGTGTGATATGGAACAGTATGTTATAAAAGGAGGCAACCCTTTAGTCGGTGAAGTTGAGATTGCCGGTGCCAAGAATGCGGCACTTGCTATTCTTGCAGCAGCCATAATGACTGATGAGACGATTCTGATAGAGAATTTGCCGGATGTAAGGGATATCAATGTATTGCTTGAAGCGATCGCTGGTATTGGAGCACAGGTAGACCGTATTGATAAATCTACTGTGAAGATTAACGGATCTACAATTGGAGATGTAAGTGTTGATTATGAATATATCAAGAAGATCAGAGCTTCCTACTATCTGCTGGGAGCACTTCTTGGTAAGTATAAACATGCAGAGGTACCGCTTCCAGGTGGATGCAACATCGGAAGCCGTCCGATCGACCAGCATCTGAAGGGATTCAGAGCGCTTGGTGCAGATGTAGATATCATGCATGGAGCAATTGTTGCGAAAGCAGATGAACTTCATGGAAGCCATATTTTCCTTGACGTTGTCTCTGTAGGTGCAACGATCAATATTATGATGGCAGCCTCATTGGCTCCGGGACGTACTATTTTGGAAAATGCCGCAAGAGAACCGCATGTAGTTGACGTTGCCAACTTCCTGAACAGTATGGGGGCAAATATTAAAGGTGCAGGTACAGATGTGATCCGTATTAAAGGTGTGGAGAAGCTCCACCGTACAGAGTATTCTATTATTCCGGATCAGATCGAGGCAGGTACATTTATGTTTGCTGCGGCAGCAACAGGCGGAGATGTAACAGTTAAGAATGTAATTCCGAAGCATCTGGAAGCAACTACGGCTAAACTTGAAGAAATTGGATGTGAGGTTGAGGAATTTGATGATGCAGTTCGTGTACGTGCACCAAAGAGACTTCACCGTACTCATGTAAAGACTCTTCCATATCCCGGATATCCTACAGATATGCAGCCACAGATTGCTGTAACTCTGGCACTTGCAGAGGGAACCAGTATTGTAACAGAGAGTATTTTTGAGAACAGATTCAAGTATGCGGACGAACTTTCACGTATGGGAGCAAACATCAAAGTTGAGGGAAATTCAGCAATTATTGATGGTGTGAAGAAGCTTACAGGTGCGAGAGTAAGTGCACCGGATCTGCGTGCAGGTGCAGCCCTGGTGATCGCAGGTCTTGCAGCAGATGGAATCACAGTTGTTGATGATATCGTATATATCCAGAGAGGATACGAGAATTTTGAAGATAAGCTGAGATCTCTCGGTGCTGAGATTGAGAGAGTATCCAATGAGAAAGAAATCCAGAAATTCCGTCTCAGGGTGGGATGATAAAAAATACCAAAAAATTACTTGACATTTGTAAGGGTTAAGTATATTGTATGGTATGCAGCAATCTTAATTAATGCAAGTTAATAATTAGTAATAGCCTTTTATTCAGAGTGGTGGAGATACAAAGGATCTGCGAAGCCACGGCAACCCCTGTTTGTGTAGGAAGGTGCCAACCTGAGCGAGTGATCGAACAATAAGAGGATTGTTGAGATAATCAGACAGTCCGATTACTTCGGGCTGTTTCTTTTTGTTAACGGAAAAGTATCAGCGGAGAAAAATAATCTGTTGATACAGTACATAAATGGCTGCGGGTTATTCTGTGGTCGGGAAACAATTGTAAATGAATAAAAAAGGAGAACACAATGGAGAAAATTTTATTTACTTCTGAATCTGTAACTGAAGGCCATCCGGATAAAATGTGTGATGCTATTTCCGATGCTATTCTTGACGCTCTTATGGAAAAAGATCCTATGAGTCGTGTTGCATGTGAAACTGCTACAACTACAGGTCTTGTACTTGTTATGGGTGAGATTACAACAAATGCATATGTTGATATCCAGAAAATCGTAAGAGATACTATCCGTGAAATCGGATATACACGTGGAAAATATGGATTTGATGCTGATACATGTGCAGTTATCACAGCAATCGATGAACAGTCTGCTGATATCGCTCTTGGCGTAGATAAAGCTCTTGAAGCAAAAATGGGTGAAGATGAAATTGATGCCATCGGAGCAGGTGACCAGGGTATCCAGTTTGGTTATGCTTCCAATGAGACAGAAGAGTATATGCCATATGCCATCAACATGGCACACAAACTTGCACGTCAGTTAACGAAGATCCGTAAAGACGGTACATTAAAATATTTAAGACCGGATGGAAAAACACAGGTTACTGTAGAATATGATGAAGCCGGAAAACCAAGCCGTATCGATGCAGTAGTATGCTCTACACAGCATGATCCGGATGTAACTCAGGAGCAGATCCATGAGGACATTAAGAAATATGTTTTCGATGAGATCATTCCGGCAGATATGGTAGATGAGAACACAAAATATTTCATCAACCCAACAGGACGTTTCGTGATCGGCGGACCTCATGGTGACAGCGGACTTACCGGACGTAAGATCATCGTTGATACTTACGGTGGAACCGGACGTCATGGCGGCGGTGCTTTCTCCGGTAAAGACTGTACAAAGGTAGACCGTTCCGCAGCGTATGCTGCACGTTATGTTGCAAAAAATATTGTTGCAGCAGGTCTTGCAGATAAATGTGAGATTCAGCTTTCCTATGCGATCGGTGTTGCTCATCCGACATCTATCCACGTAGAAACATTCGGAACCGGTAAACTTTCTGATACAAAGCTGGTTGAGATCATTCGTGAGAACTTTGACCTTCGCCCGGCGGGAATTATCAAGATGCTTGATCTGAGAAGACCGATTTACAGACAGACAGCTGCTTATGGACATTTCGGACGTACGGATGTAGACCTTCCATGGGAGCATCTGGATAAAGTTGATGACCTTAAAAAATACCTTGCTTAAATAAGAAAATCGTAACTGTTCAGTACTTGCACAGACAGTGGAATGCTGAATAATTACAGAATATCACAAAAATTGCAGTGCAATGGGATAAAACAGGAATTATCTGAAAGAACAGGACAGATGATTCCTGTTCTTTTTATAGAAAATTTAGATATGTAAAACAGACTTTATGATATAATGCTTGCAGAGGGCAAAATTATAGAAACCTTATAAATCAACAGATAAAGGATGATCGGGATGAAGTTAAAAACAAGGATTATAGTTGGATTCGGTATGAGTATTCTGGTTCCTCTGCTTTTATTTTCGGCAACTTTGTACGGATTAGGTCATACAAAGTTTGCACAGCAGACAAAGGATTCCTCGGAAGTGGTGTATGATATTTCAGTAGGGGAATCCACCCACAGCCAGACACAGGTAAGGATTATTGCAAAAGATCTGCTGTTTACTGCGACGGTAATATTAGTATTCACAGCTTTATCTATTGGATTATGGATTTACAGAAGTATTGCCACACCGCTGGTTAAATTAAAGAAAGCCACTCAGAATATCAAAGAGGGAAATCTTGATTTTGTTCTGGAAGTAGATGGTGACGATGAGTTTTCGGAACTTTGCCGGGATTTTGAGGAGATGAGAAAGCGGCTGAAGGAATCAGCAGAAGAGAAAGTTCTTATGGATAAAGAAAATAAAGAACTTATCAGCAATATTTCTCATGATCTTAAGACGCCGATCACAGCGGTAAAGGGATATGTAGAGGGGATTATGGACGGCGTAGCGGATACGCCGGAGAAAATAGACCGTTATGTGAAGACTATTTATAATAAGACGAATGAGATGGATCATCTGATCAATGAACTGACTTTTTATTCAAAGATTGATACCAACAGAATTCCATATACTTTCAGTAAACTGAATGTAGAAGATTATTTCAGTGATTGCGCAGAAGAAGTAGGAGAAAGGGAATTGCAGCAAAGGATCTGCCGTCTATTTTTGATCGTTTTTACAGAACAGACGTGTCGAGAAATTCATCCAAGGGAGGAAGCGGAATCGGTCTTTCCATTGTAAAAAAGATCCTGGAGGATCATGGAGGAAAGGTCTGGGCAACCAGCAGGCTTGGAATCGGCACAATCATGTATTTTGTACTTAGAAAGTATCAGGAGGTACCAATGAAATGAGCAGAATTTTAATTATAGAAGATGAAGAGGCAATTGCAGATCTGGAGAAGGATTATCTGGAGCTTTCCGGATTTGAAGTTGAAATCTGCAACAGAGGAGACACCGGACTGACGCGTGCGCTGAATGAGGAGTTTGACCTGATTATTCTGGATCTGATGCTTCCGGAAGTGGATGGCTTTGATATCTGCAGGCAGGTAAGACAGGAAAAAAATACTCCTATCATCATGGTATCTGCAAAGAAAGATGACATAGATAAAATCAGAGGTCTGGGACTGGGGGCAGATGATTACATGACAAAACCATTCAGTCCAAGTGAACTGGTAGCCAGAGTCAAGGCACATATGGACAGATATAATCGTCTGATCGGTTCCAATGTACGCAAAAATGATATTGTGGAGATCCGCGGGATCAAGATTGATAAGACTGCACGCCGCGTATGGGTAAACGGAGAGGAGAAAACATTTACTTCCAAGGAATATGATCTGCTTACCTTCCTTGCAGAGAATCCGAACAGAGTGTTTACCAAGGAAGAGTTGTTCCGGGAAATCTGGGATATGGAATCTGTGGGAGATATTGCAACAGTCACTGTCCATATCAAGAAGATCCGGGAGAAAATTGAATTTAATACTGCAAAACCTCAGTATATTGAAACAATCTGGGGCGTAGGATACAGATTTAAAGTTTAACTGAATCAGGGAAGTTCCATATTTCAGGCACGAAAAGGCAATAATCAGTGGGAAATTTGGAACGCAAGATTGTTCGAGAAATCAACTTGTTGGCACAATAGTATAAAAAGGAAAAAAATGGAAAGATTATATAAAAAATTAGAAAGCTATGGGCAGTCTGACTATTATCCGTTTCACATGCCGGGGCATAAGAGAAACCGGGCATCTTCAGCAGATGATTTTCTTTTTGAGAGAGATATTACAGAGATTTCAGGATTTGACAATCTTCATCATGCGGAAGGAATTTTGAAAGAAGCACAGGAATATGCAGCTCAGATTTATGGGACAAAGAAATGTTTCTTCAGTGTAAATGGAAGTACGGCGGCTCTTCTGGCAGCAGTCAGTGCAAGTGTAAATAAAGGTGGGAAGATACTTGTCGCGAGGAACTGTCACAAGGCTGTTTACCATGCATTGTATTTACGTGAGCTTCAGCCGGTCTATATTTATCCACATGAAGATCAGAGACTGGGGATAAACGGAGGAATTTCCCCTGAACGTGTGGAAAGATATCTGGAAGAAAATACGGATGTGCAGGCTTTTCTGCTTACTTCGCCTACATATGACGGCGTTGTGTCTGATATAAAGACAATTGCAGAAGTTGTACACAGACATAAGATTCCTCTTATTGTGGATGAAGCACATGGTGCACATCTTCATTATTCTAAATATTTTCCGGTGTCTGCTGCTGATCTGGGAGCTGACATTGTAATACAGAGTTTCCATAAAACGCTGCCATCTATGACTCAGACGGCGGTGCTTCATATATGCAGTGATATGGCAGATGTGGAAAAGATAAAGAGATTTATGGGGATTTACCAGACCAGCAGTCCGTCGTATATTCTGATGGCGAGTATGGATGCATGTATGGATAAACTGAGAAAAGACGGGCAGCAAATGTTTCGTGAATTTACCTTCAATCTGGAGAAGGCCAGACAGCGTCTTTCAAAGTGTGAAAAAATAAAACTGATCGAAGGTTCTATGATCGAAGGCAGTGGAATCTATGATTTTGACAGATCCAAGCTGTTGTTCTCCACAGTCGGAACTTCTGTTAACGGACACCTTCTCCATCAGATACTTCGTGACAGATATCACATTGAAATGGAAATGGCGGCTGAGAAATATGTTCTTGGAATTGCAGCAGTGGGAGATACAGAAGAGGGATTTGAGAGACTGTGTACTGCAATTGAAGAGATTGATGCAGAGATACAGCAAACAGATGAGTCGGAGGAATCGCAGTATCATACTTCTCATGCGAGAATGACACAGCTTATGACAATTTCTAAGGCAGTGGATGCGCAGCAAAGGCGATATTCTCTGAAAGAAAGTGTTGGCAAAGTCAGTGCAGAGTTTGCTTATCTGTATCCGCCCGGAATTCCGATTATTGTGCCGGGAGAGCAGATAACTGGACAATTTGTAAGAAATGTGAGAAGATACATGGAACAGGGGCTGGAAGTACAGGGACTCAGTGATACATCTGCTGAAACAATCTGCGTAGCTGCCCGAAATGAAATTGGACAGGAAGAATACAGTCCGGCAAAGGAATAACATAACAGATATGGGAAAGATTTTTTACATCATGGGAAAGAGTGCATCCGGAAAAGACAGAATCTATTCACTTCTGGCCGCACATAAAGAATTGAATCTGAAAACACTTATTCTGTATACAACCCGCCCGATCAGAGCAGGAGAGCAGGATGGAAAAAATTATTATTTTGTAGATGACGGAAAACTGGAAGAATTCAGAAAAAACGGAAATCTTATCGAGGAGAGAGCATATCATACGGTTTATGGGATATGGACTTATTTCACTGCAGATGATGGTCAGGTGAACCTTGCAGATTCCGATTATCTGGGAATCGGTACTCTGGAGTCATTTAAAAAGATGCGTAAATACTATGGGGAAGATGCAGTCTGTCCTGTTTATGTCCAGGTAGAAGATGGAGAAAGACTGAGTCGTGCTCTTAATAGAGAGAGAGAACAGGAAAATCCAAGATATGAGGAAATGTGCAGAAGATTTATTGCAGATCAGTCGGATTTTTCAGAGGAAAATATTCTGAACGCAGGGATAGAGAAACGTTTTCAGAATATAAATCTTGATGACTGTGTGAAAGAAATCGCAAATTATATAAAGTCTGTGCAATAGTTCTTCTTTTATGGTATAATATCTTACAAAACGGACTGGTGAGGTGATTCTTATGATGGGATTTAACAATATTATCGGACACGAAGAGATTATCGGACATTTAAAAAATGCAATAGAATCAGGAAAAATATCGCATTCTTATATTTTTACCGGCGAACCAGGTTCTGGTAAGAAGCTCCTTGCAGGGACTTTTGCGGCAACACTTCAGTGTGAGGCCGGAGGTACAGAACCCTGCCAGAAATGCGATTCCTGCAAAAAGGCGATGGGTAAGAATCATCCGGACATTATTATGGTCAGTCATGAGAAACCTGGAACGATCACAATTGACGAGATCAGGGATCAGGTGATCAATGATATAGATATCAGACCATATTACAGTCCTTACAAGATTTATATTATTGCAGATGCAGATCTTATGACACCACAGGCACAGAATGCTCTTCTTAAAACAATTGAAGAGCCGCCGGCATATGCAGTGATTCTCTTGCTGACTAATAATATCGGGGGACTGCTGCCGACTATTCAGTCAAGATGTGTTCGTCTTGATCTGAAGGTAGTGGATGACGGTCTTGTAAAGAAATATCTGATGGAGCATCTTCATGTTCCGGATTACCAGGCGGAGATTGACGCATCCTTTGCACAGGGCAGTATTGGAAGGGCAAAAGAAGCAGCTACTTCTCAGGAGTTTGCAGAGATGACTCAGAATGCACTGAGGATTCTTAAATATGCAAACACCATGGAAGTTTATGAACTGTCAGATGCGATTAAGAGTCTTTCTGAGGACAAACAGAATATCAACGATTATCTGGATATTTTCCAGTTCTGGTTCAGAGATGTCCTGATGTTTAAGGCAACACAGGAGATTGACAATCTGGTATTTAAACAGGAAATTAATTTTATCAGAGAACAGGCAAAGCAGCGTTCCTACGAGAATCTGGAGAACATTCTGGATTCTATTCAGAAGACAAAGGTACGTCTGAAAGCAAATGTTAATTTTGATCTGGCATTTGAATTGCTGTTCCTGACGATCAGGGAGAAATAGAATGACAAAAGTAGTAGGCGTGAGATTTCGTAATGTAGGCAAGATTTATTATTTCAGTCCGAAAGATTATGAAATTAAAACAGGCGATCACGTGATCGTGGAGACAGCCCGGGGAATTGAATACGGGAAAGTCGTACTTGCACCAAGAGAAGTAGGTGAGGAAGATGTTGTTCACCCTCTCAAAGAAGTTCTTCGTGTGGCAACAAAGGAGGACGACGAGAGAGAGGCACAGAACAGAGTCAGAGAGAGAGAGGCATTTAAAATCTGTCAGAAGAAGATTCGTGAACATGGTCTGGAAATGAAACTGATAGATGCAGAGTATACATTTGATAATAATAAAGTGCTGTTTTATTTCACTGCTGACGGCAGAATTGATTTCCGCCAGTTGGTAAAAGATCTGGCAGCAATTTTTAAAACGCGTATCGAACTTCGCCAGATTGGTGTTCGCGATGAGACAAAGATTCTGGGAGGAATCGGTATCTGCGGAAGATGTCTGTGCTGCCACACATATCTGTCTGAGTTTGCACCTGTATCCATAAAGATGGCAAAAGAGCAGAACCTGTCCCTTAACCAGACAAAGATTTCCGGTGTGTGCGGAAGGTTGATGTGCTGCCTGAAGAACGAGCAGGAAACATATGAAGAGCTGAATAAAAAGCTTCCGGGACTGGGAGATACAGTTACAACTCCGGATGGGCTTACCGGAACTGTACACAGTGTAAACGTGCTTCGTCAACGTGTAAAGGTAATTGTAGAGATCAATGACGAGAAAGAAATTCAGGAATTTCCGGTAGATGACCTGAAATTCAGACCGAGAAAGAAGAAAGTCAAAGTCTCTGAAAAAGAATTAAAAGAACTTGGAAATCTGGAAGATAAAAAAGGAGATTCCAAATTAAATGACTGATCAGCTGGTAAAAGATAATGAACGTATAGATGATCTTCAGAACGGATATTATGTGATACAGGATCCGGATAAATTCTGTTTTGGGATGGATGCAGTTCTTCTTTCCGGCTTTGCAAAAGTAAAAAAGGGTGAGACTGCTCTGGATCTGGGAACAGGAACGGGAATTATCCCGATCCTGCTTAAAACCAAAACAAATGGGAAACACTTTACAGGTCTTGAGATTCAGAAAGAGTGTGCAGATATGGCCGGACGCAGTGTCAGATATAATCATCTGGAGGACGATGTTGAGATCGTACGGGGTGATATTAAGGAGGCTGCTGATATTTTTGGGGCAGCTTCTTTTGATGTAGTGACAAGTAATCCGCCTTATATGATCGGACAGCATGGACTTCGCAATCCGGATATGCCAAAAGCAATTGCCAGACATGAAGTACTCTGTAATCTGGAGGATGTGGTGAGCCAGGCATCAAAGGTTCTGAAAGAACGTGGAAGATTTTATATGGTTCACAGACCGTTCAGACTGGCTGAGATTATGAATGTTCTCACAAAGTATCGTCTGGAACCGAAAAGGATGCAGCTTGTATATCCATACATAGACAGAGAACCAAACATGGTTCTGATCGAGGCATTAAAGGGAGGAAATTCCAGAGTTACAGTGGAACCTCCTCTGATCGTATATAAAGAGCCGGGAGTCTATACAGAAAATATACTGAAGATTTATGATATGATTTAACCGAATTTTATTTGCAAAGTAATATGAGAGGAAACAAATTATGAGTGGTAAATTGTATTTATGTGCAACACCCATAGGAAATCTGGAGGATATTACACTCCGGGTACTTCGAACATTGAAAGAAGTGGATCTTATTGCAGCAGAGGATACCAGAAACAGTATTAAACTGCTGAACCATTTTGATATAAAAACACCTATGACCAGTTATCATGAGTACAACAAAATTGATAAGGCATATGTTCTGATCAGTAAAATGCAGGAAGGGCAGAATATTGCACTGATCACAGATGCGGGAACTCCGGGGATCTCAGATCCGGGAGAGGAGCTTGCGGCAATGTGTTATGAAGCGGGGATTGAAGTAACTTCTCTTCCGGGACCTGCTGCCTGTATCACTGCCCTGACTCTGTCCGGACTTCCAACCAGAAGATTCGCTTTTGAAGCATTTCTTCCGGCAGATAAAAAAGAAAGAAAATGAGACTGCATTCCATACGACTATCGAGGAGCTGATCCTCTATTATCAGACAGAGAAGCCGCTTGGAGAGTGCGTGCTGGTGATTGAAGGCAGAAGCAGACAGGAGATGGAAGAGGAACAGAAGGCATCCTGGGAAAAAATTACCATAGAAGAACACATGGAAATCTATGAAAATCAGGGACATTCAAGAAAAGAAGCTATGAAAATGGTAGCAAATGACAGAGGAATGACGAAGAGAGATGTCTATCAGTACCTCATCAATAAAACCGAAGAATAAGATTAACATACAGAAGAATTCCCGTTTTCGGGGATTCTTTTTTATTCAGGCTGTGGCAAGGAACGGGCTTTTGTGCTATAATAAATTTGTATTATTATGTCCAGATACCAGAATATATTTGAAAACCTGTCTATAATTTTCACGCAGGGGTTTTCAGATATATTCTGGTGATAAGTATATATAACAGGAGGAAAGAAATGGGCGGAGAAAATACAGAATACGGAGCGGATCAAATCCAGATTCTGGAAGGTTTGGAAGCCGTACGAAAGAGACCAGGTATGTATATCGGAAGTACATCCGGCAGAGGTCTTCATCATCTGGTTTATGAGATTGTAGATAACGCGGTTGATGAAGCACTGGCAGGATTTTGTACAGAGATTCAGGTAGTTATTAATCCGGACAACTCTATCACAGTTGTAGATAACGGACGTGGTATTCCGGTAGGAATCAATCATAAAGCAGGGATTCCTGCTGTAGAAGTAGTATTTACCATTCTTCATGCCGGCGGTAAATTTGGAGGCGGAGGGTACAAGGTATCCGGTGGTCTTCACGGAGTAGGTGCGTCTGTAGTAAATGCACTTTCCACATGGCTTGAAGTAAGGATCTATCATGAAGGTAAGATTTATCAGCAGAGATATGAACGCGGTAAAACTATGTATCCTCTGAAGGTTGTGGGAGACTGCCAACCGGATAAGACCGGAACAACAGTTGTCTTCCTTCCGGATAAAGAAATATTTGAGGAAACAGTATATGATTATGACATTCTGAAACAGCGTTTGAGAGAGATGGCATTCCTGACAAAGGGATTGAAGATTTCTCTTAAAGATACCAGAGAAGGAATGGAAAGAGAGAAAGTTTTCCATTATGAAGGTGGTATCCGTGAATTTGTAAGCTATCTGAACAGAAGCAAGGAAGCGCTTTACCCGGAAATCATTTACTGCGAAGGACAGCAGAACGGTGTGTCTGTAGAGGTTGCCATGCAGCACAATGACTCTTATACAGAGAACTGCTATGGATTTGTAAATAATATTAATACACCTGAGGGTGGTACTCATATTGTAGGTTTCAGAAATGCCCTGACAAAGACGTTCAATGATTATGCCAGAAAGAACAAGCTGCTTAAAGACAGTGAACCCAATTTGAGTGGCGATGATATCCGCGAAGGTCTGACTGCAATCGTCAGTGTTAAGATTGAGAATCCCCAGTTTGAAGGTCAGACAAAACAGAAGCTTGGAAACAGTGAAGCAAGAGGGGCTGTTGACAGCGTGGTGAGCAAGCAGCTTGAGATTTTCCTTGAGCAGAATCCAACAGTAGCGAAAACTACAGTAGAGAAATCAGTTCTTGCACAGAGAGCACGTGAGGCTGCACGTAAGGCTCGTGATCTGACCAGAAGAAAATCAGCACTTGATAATATGTCACTTCCTGGAAAGCTTGCAGACTGTTCAGATAAGAATCCTGAGAACTGTGAAATCTACATTGTAGAGGGAGATTCCGCCGGTGGCTCTGCAAAAACAGCCAGAAATCGTGTAACACAGGCTATCCTTCCACTGAGAGGTAAGATCCTGAATGTAGAGAAAGCACGTCTGGATAAGATTTATGCAAATGCAGAGATCAAAGCTATGATCACAGCTTTCGGAACAGGAATTCATGAAGATTTTGATATCAGTAAACTTCGTTATCATAAGATTATTATTATGACTGATGCCGATGTCGATGGTGCGCACATCGCAACCCTTCTGCTGACTTTCCTGTATCGTTTTATGCCTGAGCTTATCAAACAGGGATATGTGTATCTTGCACAGCCGCCATTATACAAGGTGGAGAAGAACAAGAAAGTATGGTATGCATACGACGATGATGAACTGAATCAGATTCTGACAGAAATCGGACGTGACGGAAATAACAAGATCCAGCGTTATAAAGGTCTTGGAGAGATGGATGCAGACCAGCTTTGGGAGACGACAATGGATCCTGAGAAACGAATCCTGCTTAAGGTTACCATGGATGAGGCTGCGACTTCTGAGATTGACCTTACATTTACTACACTGATGGGTGACAAGGTAGAGCCGAGACGTGAATTTATTGAAGAGAATGCAAGATTTGTAAAGAATCTGGATATCTGATAATAGGGAGAATAGATAAATGGAAGATAATATTTTTGACAAAGTCCACGAGGTGGATCTGGAAAAGACCATGAAGGACTCTTATATTGACTATGCCATGAGCGTTATCGCTTCCAGAGCACTGCCTGATGTAAGAGATGGTCTGAAACCGGTTCAGCGACGTGTATTGTATTCCATGATAGAACTGAATAATGGTCCTGACAAACCGCATCGTAAATGTGCGCGTATTGTCGGTGATACAATGGGTAAATATCATCCACATGGTGACAGTTCTATTTATGGAGCACTTGTAAATATGGCACAGGAATGGTCTACCAGATATCCGCTGGTAGACGGACATGGAAACTTTGGTTCCGTAGATGGTGACGGGGCAGCGGCCATGCGATACACTGAGGCACGTCTGAGTAAGATTTCCATGGAAATGCTGGCAGATATTAACAAAGATACTGTTGACTTCCAGCCAAACTTTGATGAAACAGAGAGAGAGCCGGTTGTACTGCCGTCCCGTTATCCGAATCTTCTGGTGAACGGAACTTCAGGTATTGCAGTAGGTATGGCTACCAATATCCCTCCTCATAATCTGAGAGAGGTTGTGGATGCTGTTGTCAAGATTATAGACAATATCATTGAAGAACAACGCGAAACGACTATGGAAGAGATTCTGGATATTGTAAAAGGTCCTGATTTTCCTACAGGTGCGACGATTCTTGGAAGAAGAGGGATTGAAGAAGCATACAGAACAGGTCGCGGTAAGATTCGTGTACGTGCAGTGACAAATATTGAGACTCTTCCAAACGGAAAGTCCAGAATTATTGTCACAGAGCTTCCGTATCTGGTAAATAAAGCGCGTCTGATCTCAAAGATTGCAGAACTTGTAAGAGATAAAAAGATTGACGGAATCACAGACCTGAATGACCATTCCAGTCGTGAGGGAATGAGAATCTGTATTGATCTGCGCAAGGATGCAAATGCAAATGTAGTTTTGAATTTACTGTATAAGCATACGCAGTTACAGGATACTTTTGGCGTAAATATGCTTTCACTTATTCCGAATAACGGAAGTCTGGAACCGAAGGTATTAAACCTGAAACAGATGCTGGAATATTATCTGGCTCATCAGGAAGATGTAGTGACCAGAAGAACGAAATATGACCTGAATAAAGCAAGAGAGCGAGCTCACATTTTAGAAGGTCTGCTGAAAGCACTGGACAATATTGATGAGGTGATCCGTATTATCAGAGCTTCGCAGAATGTGCAGATCGCAAAACAGGAGTTAATGGATCGCTTTGAACTGACAGATGTTCAGGCACAGGCAATCGTAGATATGCGTCTGCGTGCTCTGACAGGTCTGGAAAGAGAGAAGCTGGAAGCAGAATATGCTGATTTAATGGAAAAAATCCGTAAATACGAGGCTATCCTTGCGGACAGAAGTCTTCTTCTTCGCGTGATTCGTGAAGAAATTCTTGCAATTGCAGAGAAATACGGAGACGACAGAAAGACTTCTATCGGATATGATGTATACGATATTTCTACAGAGGATCTGATTCCGAGAGAGAATACAGTGATCACAATGACCAAACTTGGATATATTAAGAGAATGACAGTAGATAATTTCAGAAGCCAGAACAGAGGTGGAAGAGGAATCAAGGGAATGCAGACTCTTGAGGATGACTACATTGAAGAACTTCTGATGACAACTACCCATCATTATCTGATGTTCTTTACAAATACAGGAAGGGTATATCGTCTGAAGGCATATGAGATTCCGGAGGCAGGACGTACTGCAAGAGGAACTGCGATTATTAATCTGTTACAGCTTATGCCGGGGGAATGCATCACTGCAGTAATCCCGCTCCGCAAATTTGAAGATGGTCATTATCTGATGATGGCTACGAAGAATGGCCTGGTAAAGAAAACACCGATTAAAGAATATGCGAATGTGCGTAAAAACGGACTGGCAGCTATCACATTGCGTGATGATGATGAACTGATCGAGGTTAAGCTTACAGATGATAAGAAGGATATAATACTTGTTACAAAAGATGGTATGTGTATCCGTTTTAAAGAAACAGATGTAAGAAGTACAGGCAGAACTTCTATGGGCGTACGCGGTATGAATATCGATGATGGAGACGAAGTGGTAGCAATGCAGCTGAATTCTCAGGGAGATTGCCTGCTGATAGTTTCTGCAAATGGTATGGGTAAACGTACTTCTATGGGTGAATTTACCTGTCAGAATCGTGGCGGTAAAGGTGTAAAATGTTATAAGATTACCGAGAAAACCGGTGATGTAATCGGAGCAAGAGCTGTAAATGAAGATAATGAAGTAATGCTGATCACTACGGAAGGTATTATCATCAGAATCGCCTGCGCTGATATTTCCATTCTTGGAAGAATTACATCGGGTGTAAAACTGATCAATCTTACAGAGGGTGTCACTGTAGCCAGTGTAGCTAAAGTGAGAGATAAAGAAGAAAAAGATACAAATGCACAGCAGGCAGCAGTGGAAATTACGGACAGTGCAGAAACAGAAGAATCTGATCAGCCGACAGATCAGGAGACACAGGATGAGAACAGAGGGGAAGAGGAATAACCATGAAGAAATGGTACAGATATCTTGCAGCCGGAGTGTTGGTATTACTGACACTCTGTGTGGCAGGATGCGGGGGAGTGAGTCATAAATCACCGGAAAAAGTAACAGAGGAATTGATTCAGTCCTATACTGACGGGAAAGAAAAGAAAGTGAAGGAGTGCTATAACCAGGCAGATAATACAGAAGCAGATCTTCAGACAGAGATTACAGCAACACTCAAATATTTTGCGGCACATAATCCTAAGAAAGTATCTGTTCAGGATTGTGAGATCCTTTCTGAAAATGACAAGTACAGTTATGTATACATAACCTACAATCTGATCCTGGAGGATGATCAGGAATATCCATGTGTTGAAACTTATATGGTTGGTAAACAGGATAAAACTTATTATATCATGGCACCATCACAGATCACAGATGATATGAAAACTCAGGCGGCTACAGCATATGTCCAATTTATGAAGACAGATGCTTACAAGACGTATACCAAAGCATATGAAACATTTATCAAGAAAAATCCGGGATATGAAGACAAAATTTCGGAAAAAGCAGGAGTGTAATATATCGAGGGCAAAAAAATGAAAAGAATATTACTGATGGTATTTAGAAATCTCTTTTTTGTTCCATATGGATGGTTTAAGTTATGCTGGTATGCATCGCATGCAGAACGTTACAGTGAAGAACAGAGATATCAGCTTCTTAAATATGTAGATAACAGAGCAGTGAAAGGCGGTAATCTGGTAATTGACGGTCATGGTATGGAAAATATTCCAAAAGAAAATGGGTTTATTTTCTTTCCCAATCATCAGGGATTATTTGATGTACTTGCAATCATACAGGTGTGTCCGGTACCTTTCTCGGTAGTGGCAAAAAAAGAGCTGACAAACGTACCATTTCTGAAGCAGGTATTTGCATGCATGAAAGCGTTTATGATTGACCGTGATGATGTCAAACAATCTATGCAGGTAATCATTAATGTTATCAAAGAAGTAAAGGCAGGAAGAAACTATCTGATTTTTGCCGAGGGAACCAGAAGCAAAGACGGCAATCATCCGCAGGAATTTAAAGGTGGAAGTTTTAAAGCTGCAACGAAATCAAAATGTCCGATCGTACCCGTAGCACTGATTGATTCTTATAAAGCGTTTGATACGGGATCTGTCAAAAAACTTACAGTGCAGGTACATTTTCTGGAACCCATATACTATGATGAGTATAAAGATATGAAAACAACAGAGATTGCAGCAGAGGTAAAAAAACGTATCGAAGCGACAATAACACAGTATACTTCTTGATGGAAGTATGAAATTTGCAAGTCCTGAAACCGGATTTTAGGGTAAAAATAAAAAATATGAAAAAAAGTAAAAAAACCTGTTGACAAAACAGGTTTTTTTACATATAATTACAAATGCGCTTCGGGAGATTCCAAAGTGCATTCGAATTTAATATTGAACTATTAGTTCGGAGTCTGGAGAAGTACTCAAGAGGCCGAAGAGGTGCCCCTGCTAAGGGTATAGGTCGCTAACGCGGCGCGAGGGTTCAAATCCCTCCTTCTCC
>QWCY01006063.1_pt1 | contig 21260 bp, 17 predicted proteins | sample 1972631 | NCBI WGS metagenome assembly QWCY01 (sample SAMN09866696, study PRJNA288562) | Human gut metagenome isolate pre1_stool, whole genome shotgun sequencing... | isolation source: gut | host: Homo sapiens | place: USA: California
TTATGCCGAAGCCTGCTTCAACCCGCTCTGCATACAAGATGCTGACCTGCATTTATTTATGTAGAACTTTGCTTTTCTTTGCGCCTTATGCCGATTTTTGTAACAAAAAAACGGCTCAGTAGATGTTTTTGGTGAATGAAGGGTGGCACATCGCCACTCTTTTTTGATATATCAAAATGTCACTACCACCCCGTGTAAATCGGATTAGTACCCCATGTTCTATGAATTAATATAGCGGGTAATATTTTTAACATAATAAAAAGAAGCGTTTTGCCTGTTTGGAGGAAGCAAAATGGCAGATTCCGGGAGTGGCGATTCTTGGAAACTGTTTGAAAAAAGTCCAAACCGCTTTCCAAGTCCGCGAATGATTTGTACATTTGTGACATTATTTAAAAAACAATGACGGAAGATATTCAAAAAGCCTGCGAAATTATGCAGGCGGGAGGCATAATACTCTATCCTACAGATACGATCTGGGGAATTGGTTGCGATGCGACCAACGAGAAAGCCGTACAAAAAGTGTACGAGTTGAAGAAGAGAACGGACAATAAGGCTATGCTGGTATTGACCGACAGTTCGGCAAAACTGAGCATGTACGTGTCGGATATGCCCGATATAGCTTGGGACCTGATCGAAGTGGCCGATAAACCGCTTACGATTATCTATCCTCATGCAAAGAATCTGGCGAGCAATCTCTTAGGTGAAGACGGAAGTGTCGGCATCCGGGTGACGAACGAAGAGTTTTCCCGTAAACTGTGCGAACGTTTCCGCAGGCCATTGGTTTCCACCTCTGCGAACGTGAGCGGCGAGCCTTCTCCGGGTAATTTCAGCGAGGTGTCGGACAGTATTAAGAACGGGGTCGATTATATTGTGAAATATCGCCAGGATGATATGAGCAAGGCCAAGCCTTCCAATATCATCAAATTAGGAGACGGTGGCGTTATCCAGGTAATCAGATAAAAATGAAGAAGAGCAAGCAGGCTGGAAAATACATATTATCGGATTTTATATCGGCTTCGGTAGCGTGGTTGCTATTCAATATCCTTCGCTATGAGGTGTTCGCCATCGATGAGGGAGCAGATAGTCTGCTTGATTATTTGCAATATCCGGGTGTGCTTGGCGGCCAGGTAGTCATTCCTCTTTTCTGGCTGGTGCTTTATTATTTTTCGGGATATTATAACAAGCCGTTCGGGAAGTCCCGCCTCACCGAACTTTTCTCGACATTCATTACCGTGCTGATCGGGACGGTTTTCGTCTTTTTTGCATTGCTGCTCGACGATATTCCCCGTTCGATCGATATCTATTATAAACTGTTCTTCGGAATGTTCGGATTGCAGTTTTTCATAACCTATATCCCGCGTCTGCTGATTACGCAAAGCGGGATGAGGAAGATAAAGAACCGGGAGTGGGCGATGAAGGTGCTGATTATCGGTGCGGGAGGGAAGGCTGTCCGCATCGCCCACGATTTGTATCGCCTGGGCTATGATATTTGCGGCTTTGTCTCGGAAGACGAGAGGACGCCGGTCAAGGCCGACCGGAATCAGGTGCTGGGGACGGTGGAAGATATTCCGGTCTTGATGGAAAAAGAGAATGTGGATGAAATCGTTTTAGCTGTCGAGTCGAAGAATAATAAGGCGCTTTTAGGAATCCTCTATTCGCTCTACCGGTATAAACGTCCGATAAAGGTGTTGGCGGACCGGTTCAATATGCTTTCGAAAATACAGCTTCGGACGATACGGGGAATCCCGTTGGTCGATGTGACGGATAACAACTTTTCACCGGCCGAACAGAACATAAAGCTTTTTCTGGATAAAGTCTGTTCTGTCGTTGCACTGCTGTTGCTCTCTCCCTTATTCGCCTATATCGCATGGCGGGTGAAGAAGGATTCTCCGGGGCCCGTGTTTTTCCGCCAGGAGCGGATCGGTTATCTCGGACAGCCGTTTTGGATGTACAAGTTCCGCACCATGTATGTCAATGCCGAAGAGAACGGCCCGTCGCTTTCGTCGGAAGACGACCTGCGTGTAACGCCGTTCGGACGTATCATGCGGAAATACCGGTTGGACGAATTGCCGCAGTTCTGGAACGTGCTGAAAGGGGATATGTCGCTGGTCGGACCGCGCCCCGAACGGAAATATTTTATCGACGAGATCGTGAAAACGGCTCCCTACTACTATCTGTTGCACAATGTCCGTCCGGGCATTACCTCGTTGGGGATGGTGAAGTACGGCTATGCGGCAAGTGTGGACAAAATGGTGGAGCGTATGGAATATGATATATTATATTACGAAAATATGTCGCTGACACTGGATCTGACAATTCTGATCTATACAGTTAAAACAGTAATTACTGGTAAAGGCGTTTGAGGAATTAAGAATTAAAAAATAGAGGTGTTGATTATGAAGGATAATTTTCAATTTTCAATTTTCAATTTTCAACTTTTCTATCGGTTCCTGTTATGGCGGGACAAGCATATAAAAGAGAAGCATTTCATATTGATCGTCAGTTTTCTGGTCGGTATTTGTACGGCAGCAGCAGCTATTGTCCTGAAGTCGATCATTCATTTTATACAACATCTTCTGACCGGCAATTTTAATCAGGATGGGGCGAATTACCTGTATCTGCTTTATCCGGTGATCGGTATCCTGCTTGCCGGTTTGTTTGTAAAATATATCGTACGGGATGATATCAGCCACGGGGTGACGAAGATACTCTATGCCATTTCCCAGCGGAAGAGCCGCATCAAGCCTCATAATGCTTGGACTTCCATTGTCGCCAGTTCCGTCACCATCGGTTTCGGCGGATCGGTCGGGGCAGAGGCACCTATTGTGTTGACAGGGGCTGCGATCGGATCCAACTTGGGCCGTCTGTTCCGCATGGAGCAAAAGACTTTGATGTTGCTGGTCGGCTGTGGGGCTGCCGGGGCGATTGCCGGTATATTCAAAGCTCCGATTGCTGGGGTGGTGTTTGTGGTGGAAGTGCTGTTGTTGGACCTGACGATGACGTCGGTACTTCCTTTGCTTATCACTTCGGTGACGGCTGCGACTGTTTCCTATATTTTTACGGGTACGGAAGCAATGTTTCCGTTTTCCCAGACCGAAGCGTTTGTGATCGAGCGTATTCCTTATGTGCTGTTACTAGGTGTTTTCTGTGGTTTGGTGTCTCTCTATTTTACCAAAGTCATGAACCGGGTCGAGGGGATGTACCGGAACTTGAATAATTACTGGAAGAAATTCGTCGTTGGGGGGATCATGCTGAGTGTGCTGATCTTCATATTTCCTCCGCTCTATGGTGAAGGTTATGATACGATTTCGTCTTTGTTGAACGGGCAGTTCTCCCATATAATGGATAAGAGTATGTTCTATAGTCTGAACGATACCTATTGGGGATTGCAGATATTCCTTACGCTGATCTTGTTGTTTAAGGTTTTTGCTTCGAGCGCGACGAATGCTGGAGGCGGTTGTGGTGGTATATTTGCTCCCAGTTTGTATTTAGGATGCATTGCCGGATTCGTGTTTGCGCATGCGTCCAACTATTTTCCCTTTACGATGTATCTGTCGGAGAAGAACTTCGCCTTGTTGGGAATGGCGGGTATCATGTCCGGTGTCATGCATGCGCCGCTGACCGGTGTCTTCCTAATTGCCGAGCTGACCGGCGGGTATGCTCTTTTCCTTCCACTGATGATCGTATCTGTGAGCTCCTATATCACGATCAAGATGTTTCTTCCACACAGTATCTATTCGATGCGTCTGGCCCAGAAAGGGGAGTTGCTTACCCATCATAAAGACCGTGCCGTGTTGACGTTGCTGAATACCGACAGTGTGATCGAGCGCGACTTCCTGACTGTCTCTCCCGAAATGTCCTTGGGAGATATGGTGAAGGTGATTGCCAAGAGCGGGCGAAATATGTTCCCCGTTATCGACGAACGGGGTATCCTGTTGGGGCTTGTTCTGTTGGACAATATCCGGAACATTATGTTCCGCCCTGAGTTATATAATCGGTTTCACGTCTCCAAGTTCATGGTTTCGGCACCTGCCAAGATCCAGGTAGGGACGCCGATGGAACAGATCATGCGTATCTTTGACGATACGAAGGCCTGGAACCTGCCGGTTGTAGACGAGGAAGGACGGTATATCGGCTTTATGTCCAAATCGAAAATATTTAATTCATACCGCGAAGTGCTGGTTGAAAACTTTTCAGGAGATTAAAAAATGAAGAAAGAAGATTTACGAATCGTTTATATGGGCACTCCCGATTTTGCGGTGGAGAGCCTGCGTGCCTTGGTTGAAGGCGGATACAATATAGTAGGGGTGATTACGATGCCGGACAAACCGGTCGGCCGTCATGGCAGTGTCTTACAGGCAAGCCCGGTGAAGCAATATGCCCTGTCGAAGGGATTACCGGTACTCCAGCCCGAAAAGTTGAAAGATGAGGCTTTTCTTTCCGAGCTGCGGGCTTTGAAAGCGGACTTGCAGATCGTCGTCGCTTTCCGTATGCTGCCGGAGGTTGTCTGGGATATGCCGCGTCTGGGAACGTTTAACCTCCATGCCTCTTTGCTTCCCCAATACAGGGGGGCAGCTCCTATCAACTGGGCGGTGATCAACGGAGATACGGAAACCGGTGCGACCACCTTTTTCCTGACTCACGAGATCGACACAGGTAAGATCATCCGCCAGAAGCATTTGCCTATAGCCGATACGGATGATGTGGGGATCGTCCATGACGGCTTGATGACGATGGGAGCCGGGCTAGTACTGGAAACCGTCGATTTGTTGTTGGAAGGAAAAACAGATGCCGTTCCTCAGGAAGAATTTTATAAAGATCCTTCCGAACTCCGTCCTGCTCCGAAGATTTTCAAAGAAACTTGCCGTATCGACTGGCTTCAGCCGGTGAAAAGGGTTTATGACTTCATCCGCGGCCTGTCTCCTTATCCGGCTGCCTGGACTGAAATCGTTTCTCCGGAGGGCGTGCGCACCGCGCTGAAAATCTATCAGGCAGAGAAGCGCCCTGCCGCACATGAACTTCCCGTCGGAACCATCCGGACCGACCGTAAAAGCTATATCGATATCGCGGTGGAAGACGGCTATCTGCGCCTGCTGTCGGTTCAGTTGGCAGGTAAGAAACGTTTGCCTGTTACGGACTTTCTGAACGGGTTCAAGCAGATAGGAGAATATAAAGTCGATTGATAAAAGAAGGGAGATGTGTCGAAAGCCCCTTTGTTCCCGCGCTTGACGGCTATGCCCTCAATGTGGGAACAAAGGGGCTTTCGACACATCTCCCTATGTTCGGTGTTACCTGTATCCCGGCTTATTTCTGTTTCCGGCTGAATTTGTCCAATACCTTTTCCTGGAATAACTGCATCAACTCGTAGAAGCCGGGGATAAACATCGTTGCAAAAATGGTGTTTACCGCCATGCCGAATACGACTGCCGCTCCTAAGGATAGACGGCTTCTCGCTCCGGCTCCTGTTGCAAACAGCAGAGGCATCACCCCTAAGACGAATGCGAATGAAGTCATCAGGATCGGACGCAGACGGATATGGCCGGCTTCGAGTGCGGATTCGCGTATCGGATTGCCGGCCTTATGGTAGTCACGGGCAAATTCGACAATCAGGATGCCGTTCTTCGCAGAGAGGGCGATCAGCAGGATGATACCGATTTGTGTATAGATGCTGACCGGCACGCCCATGACGAAACAACCCAAAATGGCCCCTAACAGGGCGATCGGAAGTCCCATGATGGCGGCGATCGGGCTTGTCCAACTTTCATACTGGGCCGAAAGAACCAGGAAGGCGACCAAAAGAGCCATTGCAAAGACGAGCATGGTGGTGGAGCCTGCTTTCGTTTCCTGGTAAGCGACGGATGTCCATTCATATCCGAAATTATTGCCTAACTGCTCTTGTACGAGCTCTTCCATAGCCTGGATCGCTTCACCGGAGCTATATTTCGGATTGGCTATGCAGGTGATGGATGCCGACTTATACATATTATACAGGTTGATCTGATCCAGTCCCAACTGCTCCTTCACCTCTGTAAAAGCGGAGAAAGGAACCATTTTGCCGGAATTGTTTTCGAGACTCAGGTGCAACACATCGTCTATAACTTTTTGAGCTTGGTCGTTGGCCTCGATCTTTACCTGGTAGATACGCCCGAATTCGACGAAGTCGTTTACATAGGCGGCTCCCATATAGTAGCTTAGAGTCGCAAAAACCTGGTTGAGCTGCAGGCCGAGCAATTGCACCTTGTCGCGGTCGATAGCCAGGTTATACTGGGGGACGTTGGCTTGGTACATGCTCGAAAGGCTGAGCAATTGCGGCTTGCTCCGGTACGTGGCTTGCAGTGTTTCGATAGCATGCTGCATCTCCGTCGGGACCAGATTATTACGGTCTTCCAATTGGAGTTGCAGGCCTCCCGAAGCTCCCAATCCGGGGATTGCAGGGGGGACCATTGCGAATATCTGTGCTTCCTGGATGCCGTAGGCTTCGCGGTTGAAACGGTTTACGACAGCCGAGGCGGTATGTTCTTTGCCTTTTCGTTCGTTCCAGTTTTTCAGGATCACGAAATAGGTCCCTGCGTTCGAGAGTTCGCCGCCACCCATGATAGAGAAACCGTTTACTCCGATATAGGTCTTGATTTCAGGATAGCTGTCGAGGATCTTGTCGATCTGCTTTCCGACTGCTTCCGTACGGTTCAGGCTGGCTGCCGGCGGGAGCTGGGTGGATATCAGGAAATAACCGTCATCCTCTTCCGGGATGAAAGTGGTCGGCCAACGCATAAACATGACGATGGCAATGGCCGTTATGATCCCGAATATCACCATCGTGACAAACGGGTTCTTCAGCATGCGGCCGACGATGTCGTCATATATTTTCTGGGTTTTGCCGAACACCTTGTTGAAGGCTTTGAATACAAAGAATTTCGGTTCTTTGTTCGCTTGCAGGAACAGGGCGCACAGGGCCGGCGTAAGCGTCAGCGAGTTGAACCCGCTTAAGACGGTGGCGGCAGCGATTGTCAGGGCAAATTGTTTGTATAATTGGCCGGAGATACCGCTGATGAAGGTCGTCGGGATAAAGACCGCCAGCAATACCAGCACGACGCCTACGATCGGGCCGACAATTTCACCCATAGCTTCGGTCACGGCTTCACGGGCGGTATATTTCCCCGTATCCATCAGCCGCGACGAGTTTTCCACCACCACGATCGCATCATCCACCACGATCGCGATGGCCAGGATCAACCCGAACAAGGTCAACGTATTGATCGAGAATCCTAAGGCCGACATGACCGCCAGTGTTCCGATCAGGGAGACGGGGATGGTGATGCAGGGGATGATAACGGCACGGAAATTCTGGAGGAACAGGAAGATAACCAGTATGACGAGGGCTGTCGTCTCCAGGAAAGTGACGAGCACTTCGTCGATGGAGGCATTGATTACCTGTGTCGTGTCCAGTGTCACATCATAGACGACGCCTTCCGGGAGGTTGCCTGCCAACTGTTCCATTTTGGCCCGTACCCCTTTGGCCACTTCCAGCGAATTGGAACCGGGGAGTTGGTAAATGGCTATGGCGGCACTCGGCTGTCCTTTCAGTTTGGAGGTGACATTGTAGGAAGAACTGCCTAATTCGATACGGGCGACATCTTTCAAGCGGAGTATCTTGCCGCCCTCTTCCGTACGGAGGATGATGTTCCCGAATTCTTCCGGAGTCGTCAAACGGCCTTTTACCGTCAGTGTGTATTGGAACGGATTGTCGGCTTTGGCTATCGGTTGCCCGACGTAACCGGCCGAAACCTGTGTGTTCTGTGTCGAGATCGCCTGGAAGATCATATCCGGCGTGAGGTTGCGGATGCGCATGGCGTTCGGATCGAGCCATATACGCATGCTGTAGCTTCCGGCTCCCATGACACTGACGGAGCCGACACCCGGCAGACGCGTCAGTTCGTCCGTCATGTTGAGGCTGGCGTAGTTGCTCAGGTACAGCCCGCTGTAAGTGGAGTCACGGGAGCTTAGCGTCAGCATCATAACGATGTTGGACGATTGCTTCTTGGTGGTGATGCCTTGTACGATCACGGCTTCCGGCAGACTGCTTTGTGCAATGCTGACACGGTTCTGCACCATGACGGTCGCCATGTCGATATCCGTACCGACAGCGAACGTGATGGTCAGTGAATAGGCTCCGGAACTGGATGAATTGGAACTCATATAAAGCATGCCGTCTACACCGTTTACCTGTTGTTCGATGGGCAATCCTACGGTCTGCGCTACTGTTTCCGCATCCGCACCTGGGTAGAAAGCCGATACCTGTACGGTCGGCGGCGTGATTTCCGGATATTGCGCGATGGGAAGTATGTGTAGCGTGACCAATCCGGCTACCACCAGGATCAGGGCGAGGACGGTAGCGAATATCGGTCTGTTTATGAAGAATTTTACCATAGCTTTTTATTTTATAGGCTTAATACTCATACCGTCTCTGACTTTCAGCAGGGCGGTTGTCACATACCGTTCGTCGGGGCGGATACCGCTGATGACCTGCCGGAGCGTATCGTCCACCAACTGCCCGGGTTCGATGTGGCGGTAGCGCACGATGTTCGAGTCGTTCACTATATAGAGGAATTTTCCCAACTGGTCGGTCCCGATAGAGGCGTCGCGCACGAGGACAGCGTCTTTCTGTTCGCTGTAGGGCAAGGTGATTGTAACATACAGCCCGCTTTTCAATTCGCCGTCTTTATTTTCGAGATTGGCGCGGACGTTCAGCGTACCGGTCGACAGGTCGACGTTGGGAGAGAGGTAGTCGAGTGTCCCGGTATAACTTTGCCGTCCGTCCTGTCCGAGGCGTATGGAAACATGGGTAGGCATCTTGACGTTCGGATCGTTCTGGTCGGCAATCATTTTCATCCGCATGAACTGGTTGTCTTCGATATTGAAGTTGGCGTACATGATGTCGTCTTTGTATAATGTAGCCAATGTGACGGGTTGGACAGCGCCGTTGATATAGTTGCCCACATCATAGCTTGCACGGGTGACACGCCCGTCGTAGGGAGCCCGGATGTAGCAATAGCCCAAGTTGGTCCGGGCTGTTTTCAAAGCAGCTTCGGCATTATGCACGGATGCCTCCATTTCCGCTGCGGTCGATTCGGCCTGCAAGACCTGTATTTGGCTGACAGCCCCGCTTTTGGCTGCTTCTTTCATGCGTTCGTAGTTGCTGCGGGCATATTCGACCTGGGCCTTTGCCGTGTTTAGCGCGGCTTCCGCCTGGGTGACATTATTTTGGTACACTTCCGGTTCGATCACGAATATCAGGTCGCCTTTCTTCACTTTGGCGCCCGGCACGAGTTGCGAGGATTGCAGATATCCGTTCACGCGTGCTACCAGGTTGACCATGCGGTCGGAACTCAAATAGCCCGGATAGTCTTTTGTCAGCGTGATATCTCGCACGACCGGCATCGCGACGCTTATGGAAGGAGCCGGCATCTCCGTCTGGTGACTTTTCTCTTTACATCCGGCAAGCAGGACGATGGACAATCCCATCATCCCTATTTTAATAGCAGTCTTCATCTCTCTTATTTTTTAATTCGAATAATTTTTAATTCTCAATCTCCCAACCGCTGCCTAAAGCCTGGTAAAGCTGGATCAGGCTCAAGAGGGACGATCCTCTGGCTTGTGTCAGTTCGTTCTCGTAGGAGAGGAGAGAACGTTGTGCGTCCAGTACATTCTGGAAAGGTGTAAGTCCTTGTTTATAGAGGTCGAGCGAAAGTTCCAACGTTTGTTTCCCTTGGTTGACGACTTCCCGGAGCGCGACGATCTGCTTGATCGAGTTCTTATAGAAATTCATGGCATTGTCCACTTCCTGGACGGCAGTCAGTACATCCTGGTTGAATTGCCGGATCGACTCGTCGAGCTGGGCTTTAGCCAGCCGTGTCGCCTGTGCCAACTTCGTTCCCTGGAAGAAGTTCCAGGAGATGGCCGGGGCGATCTCGTAGGTCAAACTGTTATGGTTTACCAGTTTGTCCAAATCATGAGATGCGAAGCCCACCGATCCTTTGACGAAAACCTTCGGCCACCAGTCTGATTTGGAGGCGCCGAGCGATGCCGCCCGTGCGTTTACCAGGCGTTCAGCCTCCCGGATGTCCGGCCGGCGTAGTAGCAGGTTTGCGGGAATGCCGATGCCGATTGTCTCGATGTATTCCGGCAATGGCTTCCGTGTTTCCATGATTTCCCGGACGTCCCAGGGATAAAGTCCCATCAGTACGCCCAAAGCGTTTGTGTACTGGATGATTCCAGCTTCCAGCATGGGGAGAGAGGCTTTTGTGTCGTAGTAGACGGATAAGGCCTGTGCGACATCTAATTTTGAGACAAGCCCTGTTTCGTACCTTTTTTCAGTGATCTTGACGACCGCCTGTTGCGACAGGCAGTTCTTTTTGACCACTTCCACTTCCTGTTGCAGTTCCCGCAAGTTGATGTAGGCGGATGCCACTTGGGCGCAAAGGGAGACCATCACGGCGTTGTAGTCCTCTTTGGAGGCTGCAAAGTTCTCCTTTTGGGCCTTTACGCGGTTGCGGATGCTTTGCCATAGCGATACGGTCTACCGCCATCAGTACGGAGTAGTTCTGCTTTACGGCTACTTCAATCAGCGAGTCCAGGGTGGGATCATTGAAGTTTTTCCACCACTGGTCGTCTACCGGTAATGTCTGTTGAAAATCACTGTCGTTTTCCTGCCACGCTTCCGGTAATGCGTGATCCAGGTATTTGTGTTCTTTCTGCGCCGGCAGCGTTATCGGCAGGAACAGGCAGAGCACAGCATAACACCATGTACGTATGTGCATAATTTTTTTGTTTAGATTTAGCAATTAAAGAACAGACTTGCCGTATAATTGTTTGCCTCTTTTTATTTCTTTCTGTTTATTTTATACGTGGGATGCTTTGTATCTTTGCCACGAAATGAAATGAGAATAACAATGGGAAAGAAAGAAGAATATAAAGAAAAGAATCTACGGTTTTTAGAAGAAGTGGCTACCGGTGAGGGAGTCGTCAAGCTCCCTTGTGGTGTGTTGTATAAGGAGATAGAGAAAGGGACCGGTGTGGTTTCACCGGAACTGACGGATGTCGTCTCTGTCCATTACCGTGGAACGCTGGCCAACGGACGCGAGTTTGATAATTCCTGGAAACGGGGATGTCCGGAGGCATTCCGCCTCAATCAGGTGATCGAAGGATGGCAGGAAGCGCTCCGGCGGATGCATGTGGGAGACCGTTGGATGATTTATATCCCGTATACATTAGGTTACGGGACACGTACATCCGGTCCGATCCCCGGTTATTCCACACTGCTGTTCGAAGTCGAACTGTTGGGGATTGCATAATTTTCCTTAAGGCTCTTTTTCAGTTTCCGATAGACATATATGAATGCCGGGACGAGGAAGAGGTCTGCTGCTATCCAGGCGGTCGGATCGCCAAAGCAAACAGCTAAGAATCCGAATATCGGTACGGCATAGATACTGACCAGCGTGCGTGCGATCATTTCGGAAACTCCGGAAAGCATCGCCAGATTGGTGTATCCTGCGCCTTGTATGGTGTAGCGCAGGATACAGAGCAGCCCTAAGATCGGAAAGAAATAGCAAGAAACGTGTAGGAAGAGTACCGTGTTTTTAAGTATTTCCGTTTCCGAAGCGTCTACGAACAGCAATGATATCTTGTCGGAGGCCGACATCAGTATTGTAAAAGTGAAGACGGCATAGATCATCATCAGCAGCGAGCTGGCTTTGATCCCCTGCCAGATGCGTTCGGGTTTTCTGGCTCCGTAGTTTTGCCCCGTATAGGTAGCCATCGCTATACCTAAGCTTTCAAAGGCACAGATAAAGAACATCTTGATTCTCATTGCTGCTGTGAATGCGGCTACACAAGCTGTTCCCAAAGCGTTATTGGCACTTTGGAGCAGGATGCTGCCGATTGCCGTAATGGAGAATTGAAGTCCCATAGGTACTCCGATGTATAAAAGATTTTTAGCCAGTGGAAAGCGGAATTTGCGGTCGTCAGCCGTCCCTTTCAGGACTGGAAAATGCTTGTACATATAAAAATAACAGAGAAGTGCCGACACACCTTGTGACACGACGGTGGCGATACCAGCTCCTAACACGCCCCATCCCAACACGAGGATACAGAACAGGTCGAGCACGATGTTCAATACGGTAGAGAACAGCAGGAACCAAAATGGTGTTTTACTATCGCCGAGTGCACGTATGATGCTGGACAGCAAGTTGTAGAAGAACGTACAAGGTACTCCGATAAACGTTACGAGCAGATAATAGTAAGCTCCGTGAAAAATATTTTCCGGAGTCTGCATACTTCTCAGGATATCTGCACAGTATACGCTTGTCAGAACCGCAATGACGATCGACATCAGGGCTGCCAGTTGTAAACTGACCGTCACGTACCGTCGCATTGTCTTGTAGTCTCTCGCCCCGAATTTCTGTGCCACCGGAATCCCGAACCCGCAACAACACCCGTTGCAAAATCCTAAAATCAGGAATACGACCGAAGTGCTTGCCCCGATTGCTGCCAGATCATTGATCCCTAAGAATTTTCCAACGATAGCGGCATCCACAAGCGAGTAGGTTTGTTGCAATATATTTCCAAGCAACAGGGGGAAGGTGAAATTGAGAATAAGCGGCAGGGGAGCACCCTCCGTCATTTCTTTAGTAGTAGTTGCCATAAATGTGATACCTAAACAATTTTGGGAGACAAAGATAGAGAAAAGGATGGGAAGTTGTTCCGATAAGCGTATACAGATAGCAAAAAAATAGCGATGAAACTTCAATGCCTCATCGCTATTTTTTTATTAAGCTTAATCGAGTTATTCTCCTTTTTTCGATCTGTTCCTGTACGATCGCATCTACGACAGCGACAGTCGTCAGGTTCAGGATGTCACGCGTAGAACTTTCCACGTCGGTGAAGTGGATCGGTTTGTTCAAACCCATCTGGATCGGGCCGATCGTTTCGCTGATGCCGAGTGTGTCGAGCAACTTGTAAGCACTGTTGGCAGAACTCAGGTTTGGGAAGATCAGCGTGTTGACATCTTTGCCTTTCAACTTGTTGAACGGATACATGTCGTCACGCAGTTTCTTGTCCAGAGCGAAGTTGACCTGCATTTCTCCATCTACCATCATGTCCGGATAGTTTTTGTGCAGATAGTCGATCGCGTCGTGGACCTTCAGCGGGCTACCCTGCTTGTCGGAACCGAAGTTGGAGTAGGACAACATCGCCATAACCGGTTCGTGCGCGAAGAATTTCACAGCATCTTGAGTCAGGCGGGCGATATCGATCAGTACTTCTGTCGACGGATGGCGGTTGATCAGCGTGTCGGCAATAAAGAACGTACCTTTCTTGCAAGTCAGGATATTCAAAGCACCGAAATGTGTGTAAGACGGACGGATACCGATGATCTGCTCTGCCATTTTGGTCACTTCGGAATAGCGGCTGTAAACGCCTGTCACGAAAGCATCGGCATCGCCTGTCGCAACCATCATCATACCGAATGCGTTGCGGTCGACCATCTTTTCGCAGGCTTCCGCATACGTGACACCTTCGCGGGCTTTCTTCTCAGACAGGATCTTGGCATAACGATGGCGGCGTTCTGTCTCGCGGTCGTGACGAAGGTTGACGATTTCGATCCCTTCGAGGCTGATATTTTCTTCGGCTGCGATCTTTTGCAGGCGTTCTTCGTTGCCTAAAAGGATAGGGATGCAGATACCTTCGGCTTTCGCTTCGGCAGCGGCTTTCAGCATATTGCCGTGGTTGGCTTCTGCAAATACCACCCGTTTCGGGTTGGCTTTAGCCATATCGGTGAACGAACGGAGCAGCTTGTTGTCATATCCCATCATTTCGCGCAAGTGGTTGGCATATCCTTCCCAGTCGGTGATCGTCCGGCGGGATACGCCCGAGTCAATAGCTGCTTTGGCAACGGCACAGGAGACACGAGTCAGGAGTCGCGGGTCGAGCGCTTTCGGCAGGATGTAATCGCGTCCGAAAGTCGTCCGTTTCAGTTTGTAGGCAGCATTCACGACGTCGGGAACCGGTTCTTTGGCAAGTCCGGCGATTGCGTAAACGGCTGCTAATTTCATCTCTTCGTTGATTGCTTTGGCGTGTGTGTCCAATGCGCCGCGGAAAATATAAGGGAATCCTAATACATTATTGATCTGGTTCGGATAGTCGGAACGGCCTGTGGCAAAAATAATATCGTCGCGTGAGGCCATTGCATCGGCATACGAGATTTCCGGATTTGGGTTGGCCAAAGCGAACACGATCGGGTTCGTATTCATGGAGCGGACCATATCTTGAGTCAACACATTGGCGACCGATAATCCTAAGAACACGTCAGCTCCGACGACGGCTTCCGTCAATGTCTTGATGTCGCGGTCGGTAGCGAAGAATTTCTTGGATTCGTTCAAGTCCGTGCGATGTGTGGAGATAACCCCTTTGCTGTCGCACATGATGATGTTTTCCTTCCTTGCCCCCAACATTATATATAGTTTCGTGCAAGAGATGGAAGCGGCTCCGGCGCCATTCACCACGATCTTCACGTCCTCGATCTTCTTCCCTGCGATCTCCAGCGCGTTGATCAAGCCTGCGCCGGAGATGATAGCTGTCCCGTGCTGGTCGTCGTGCATGACTGGAATATCCAGTTCTTCTTTCAGGCGTGTTTCGATCTTGAAACATTCGGGAGCTTTGATATCTTCAAGGTTGATGCCTCCGAAAGTGGGTGCGATGGCCTTTACCGTTTCGATAAATTTGTCAGGGTCTTTCTCGTTCACTTCGATATCGAATACGTCGATACCTGCAAAGATCTTGAACAACAGTCCTTTTCCTTCCATCACCGGCTTGCCGGCCAACGGACCGATATCTCCTAATCCTAATACGGCGGTACCATTCGAAATAACGGCAACCAAGTTTCCTTTAGAAGTATATTTGTAAGCATCCAACGGATTCTTTTCGATTTCCAGACAGGGTTCGGCAACGCCGGGCGAATAAGCCAGCGACAAATCCATCTGGGTACTATAGGGCTTGGTGGGAACGACTTCTATCTTTCCCGGCTTGCCTTCCGCATGATAGCGAAGTGCTTCTTCTTTAGTGATCTTAGCCATAGATTATTTTATAGTTTTTAATTTGTTGTTTGTCTTTCGAAAATTGCACACAAAAGTAACAAATTATTATGAATATGGTGTCGGTCGCTTACATTTAGTTGCTCGAATTTTGTGTGTTTGCTGGTCTCGGCTATTTGTTTTATCTTCGCACCTTTAATTTAATAGGGGGGAATGTGAAACAGACAATGGCTAAATATATGAAATGGCTGCTGCCGGCACTTTTTATAGTGTACTACAGTAGTATTTCTTTATTTATGCACGTCCATGTCGAGAATGGCACGACGATTGTCCATTCGCATCCATTCGAGAGAGCGGCAGACGGCACCTACCATCATCACTCGTCTCTTTCGGAAATCCAGTTGTTCCATTTGCTGACGACTGTTCATGTGCAGGATGGAGCCATCCATTCGCTGCTTCTACAAATTTATGTTACACCGAATTATAAAATAATTGATAATCCGGTCTATCCGGATTATTTGGTCCCTGTCTTAGGGAAACTGTCTCTCCGCGCTCCTCCTTTTGTCTGATAAAATAGCGTCTGTCCGTTAGTGGAGTATCAAAAAGCTTTCACCTTCTGAAAGATAGTAAAAATAAAGTTTCAGTTTGTTTCATATAGGTGAAACTTTATTTTCCCTGGTAGGAAACTTTATTTTCCATTGCATGAAACAAAATTTTCGTGCAATGGAAACAGCTGTTGTCTGCAAGGCTTTCCAGCGGCAGATGCATAAGGTGTGTATTTGTTTTTTAATCATTATTTTATCAAAACAAACGAAATGAATAAAATTATTATACTTATACTGTGTCTGTGCTGTGCCTTTACGATCGCGCGGGCGGAGGAGGGTCCTGCCTTGAATCCATCGGACGCGAACATTGTCGGTCATGTGGTGGACCGGAAAACCGGCGAACATTTGTCCTTTATTACGATCTTTTTGAAAGGGACGACTATCGGGACTTCGACTGACGGCACGGGGCATTATTATCTGAAGAACCTGCCGGAAGGAGAGTTTACGGTCGTGATGAAGACGATGGGCTATAAAACGATCGAGACGCCCGTGATGTTGAAAAAAGGTAGGACGCTGGAAATTAACTTTGAGGTGGAAGAAGAAGCCTTGTCTTTTGGATGGAGTCGTGGTTTCGGCCAACCGGAACGAGACGACTCGGCGTATGGCTCCGTCGCTTGTGAACGTGCTGGATTCGAAAATGTTCGAGACGACGCATGCCACTTCGCTTGCCGACGGGCTGAACTTCCAGCCGGGCGTGCGGGTGGAAAACAATTGCCAGAACTGCGGTTTCCAACAGGTGCGTATCAATGGACTGGAAGGTCCTTACACGCAGATATTGGTGGATAGTCGTCCCATATTCAGTGCACTGACGGGTGTGTACGGCCTCGAACAGATTCCGGCCAATATGATCGAGCGTGTCGAGATCATGCGTGGTGGCGGTTCCGCTCTTTTTGGTTCTTCGGCGATTGCAGGTACGATCAATATCATTACAAAAGAGCCTTTGCGCAACTCAGCCCAGATTGCCCATTCGCTGACGATGATCGGAGGAAGTCGCCCGGACAATAACACGACCTTGAATGCTTCTTTGGTGACAGACGACCATAAAGCCGGCATCTATCTTTTCGGACAGAGCCGTCATCGTTCAGCTTACGATCATGACGGAGACGGCTTCTCCGAACTTGGCCAGTTGGAAGCCCGAACAGTCGGTTTCCGTTCTTATCTGAAGACAAGCACCTATTCTAAACTGGGTTTCGAATATCATAATATAAGCGAATATCGTCGTGGTGGCGACCAGATTAACCGACCGCCTCATGAAGCGTGGGTGGCAGAACAGACAGATCACAGTATCAATGGCGGTGGTCTGAAGTTCGATCTGTTCTCCAAAGATTATAAACATCGCCTGAACGTCTATACTTCTGCGCAGCATACGAACCGGAAGAGTTATTACGGGACTAATCGTAATCCGGATGCATACGGGCATACGACGGACATGACGGTTGTTGCCGGTTCGCAGTATTCCTATTCGGTTGATAAATGTTTGTTTATGCCAGCAGAATTTACCGGCGGCCTGGAATATAATTTTGACGAGCTAAAGGACGAAATGTTAGGATATAATCGTATCGTGGACCAGACGGTTCATATCGGTAGCCTGTTTTTGCAGAACGAGTGGAAGAATGAGAAATGGAGCTTTCTGATCGGCGGTCGTTTCGACAAACATAATCTGATCGATCATCTGATCTTTAGTCCGCGTGCGAATGTCCGTTTCAATCCGACCGAGGACATCAATCTTCGTTTATCTTATTCGAGCGGTTTCCGTGCTCCGCAGGCGTTTGACGAAGATTTGCATGTGGCGGCCGTCGGTGGTGAAGTGGCGATTATCCAGCTTGCTGAGGACTTGAAAGAGGAGAAGTCCAAGAGTATCAGTGCCTCGGCAGATTTCTATCATCGTTTCGGTCCGGTTCAGTTGAACCTGTTGGTGGAAGGTTTTTATACGGATCTGAGCGATGTGTTCTTCTTGCAAGAAAAAGGGCATGACGATCAGGGAAACCTGATTATGGAACGTCGCAATAAGGATGGAGCCCGCGTGATGGGAGTCAATTTGGAAGGAAAGATGGCGTATGCCTGGCTGCAACTTCAGGCGGGTGCCACCATCCAGCGCAGCCGTTATAAAGAAGCCGTTACTTGGAGTGAGACAAACCCGGACCTGCCGGCACAGAAAAAAATGTTCCGTACGCCGGATGTGTACGGTTATTTTACCTCCACCTTTACTCCGGTCAAACGTCTGGCTATTTCTTTCACTGGTACTTATACGGGAACCATGCTGGTTCAACATCTGGCCGGCTATATTCCGGAAGACCGGGAAGAGAAAACGCCTGATTTCTTTGATTTGAATATGAAGGTCGCTTACGACTTTCCTTTGTATAAATCGGTGACTTTGCAGGTGAATGCCGGAGTACAAAACATATTAGAGGCCTATCAGAGTGATTTCGATCAAGGCAAGGACCGTGACTCCAAATATATCTACGGTCCCGGAATGCCGCGCAGTTATTTTGTGGGGTGTAAAATCAGCTATTAAACGGTGAAAAAAGAAAAGTCCGGTAAGGGTTTGGTGTCTTTACCGGACTTTTTTATTTCGATCATTTGTCAGAATCCCGTTGACGAATTTGTCCGCTGTATTTATTCCTATATTTTTCTTATGCCAGGCATAGATTGCTCGTGCTTCTTTTCTTGCTGTCCGATTCCATCTTTCCTCGTTGGAGATCGTGGATAAGCCTTTTGACATTCTTTTTTACCTTGGCAAAACTTTTGTTGTCAAGACCGGTAATTGGGTTGAACAGCCCGAGACGTTCTCCTTGTAAATTCAATGTATTATTCATATTTTTATTTATTTAGGTTTTGTAATGTTCAAAAATGTAGCTCTTTTTCAGCAGGAAAGAAATTATTTCATAGCAAATTGACTTGATGGGACCGTTAAAGCGTGGAGATAGTAGTACGGTGGCTGGTCAACTGTACTCAGCGGGGTGTTGCCCCCTCGAAGCTGGTATAGCTATGCCGGCTTCGGTAAAGTTGTTGGCGATTTCCATACCACCCGTACCTCTTATCACCCCAAGTTGCGATTGAGCGTTCTAAATTCTATAGACTTTTATTGATCTCGTCGATGTAATTAAGGATTTTATCCCTTCCTTCTTTCTTCTCGGAAGAGGAGAGGAGGATGGGGGGAAGTTCTTCCCATGATTCTAATAATTTCGTCTGGTAGACTTTCAGGTTTTCCTGCAAACGACCTTTACTGATTTTGTCGATCTTTGTGAAGATGAGAGAAAAGGGGATTTCGTTTTCCCCGAGCCATTCCATAAACTCCAAGTCGATCTTTTGCGGTTCGTGGCGACAGTCGATCAGGACAAACAGATTCGTGAGTTGTTCGCGTTCCAAGATATAATCTTCGATGATCCGTTGGATATTTTCGCGTCCCTCTTTTCCCCGCTGGGCAAAACCATAGCCAGGGAGATCGACCAAATACCATTGTCCGTTGATGAGGAAATGGTTGATAAGCAGCGTTTTTCCCGGTTTCTGCGAGGTCATGGCAAGCCCTTTTTTTCCAGTTAGCATATTAATAAGGGAGGATTTGCCAACATTGCTACGCCCGATAAAAGCGTATTCCGGCAGGTCACCTGTGGGACATTTTTTTACGTTTGTGTTACTGATAACAAATTCTGCACTTTTGATTTCCATTGAAACGGTGTTTTAAATAGACAATTGACAATTGACAATTGAATGTCTCTTGCCATCGTCGCTTGTCATGTGTTAATACTCTTTTTTCTAATTGTCAATTGTCCATTGCCAATTGAACTAAGCCACAATCCCCCAAACGTGATAGCCCCGTTTAGCATCAACATCTCATAGCCGAAAGCATATCCCGTATGCTGTTTCACTAAATAATCTGTCAGGAAACAGAGCAAAGGAGAGACGATACAAATGTAAGGAACAAATTTGTCACGAGGATGTTTTTTTGTAAATAACCCGAATACAAAAAGGCCGAGTAGCGGACCGTATGTATAGGACGCGATCATATAAATGGCATCGATCACGCTCCGGTTATTGATTGCCTTAAATGCAAGTATGATGATAGCAAAAAGGATGGAGATCATTAAATGGACTACCAATCGGGTACGTTTGGCAGATTGTGCCTTTTCCTTTTCGACCCCTAAAATGTCAATGCAGAAAGAGGTCGTAAGGGCTGTCAAGGCAGAATCTGCACTGCTGAACGCTGCCGCGATGATACCGATTGTGAAGAAGATCAGGATCGAATGTCCCAATATGCCGGAGGTGCAGAACATTGGGAGGATATCGTCGTTCAATGCGGGCAGTTCGATCTGTTGCTGCGATGCAAGCGTCAGCAATAGGACGCCAAGCGAAAGGAACAAGAAATTAACCGGTGTGAAAGCAAAGCCATAAGTGTACATATTCTTTTGTGCGTCTTTCAAACTCTTGCAGGAAAGGTTTTTCTGCATCATGTCTTGATCGAGGCCGGTCATTACGATGGTGATAAAGATGCCGCTAAAAAACTGTTTCATGAAATGTTGTGTGCTGTACCAGTCTCCGAACTCGAAGATACGGAAGTGCTGGCTGGCTTGCAAGGTCTGCACCATGCCTGCAAAATCCAGTTGCATCTTGTCTTTCACCTGCCAGATAATTACGATTAGCATGGCGACTAGGCATAACGCCTGAAGTGTGTCTGTCCAGATGATTGTTTTGATACCACCCCGATAGGTGTAGAGCCAGACTAGGAAAATACTGATAACGACTGTTACGGCGAAAGATATGTTCCAGTACGCGAAAACATAATGTTGCAGGATCAACACAACTAAATAGAGCCTCGCCGCCGCCCCTACGATCTTGGACAGAAGGAAAAAGGAAGCCCCTGTTTTATAACTATGCTGCCCGATCCGGTCATCCAAATACGAATAGATGGAAGTTAGTTGCAGCTTATAATAAAGTGGTAGTAACACTTTGGCAATCAGTATATATCCAAAAAAGAACCCTAAAACCGTCTGCATATAGGTCATGTCTATGCTGCGTACCATCCCCGGAACAGAAACGAATGTGACACCTGAAAGCGATGTCCCGACCATTCCGATTGATACGATGTACCAAGGTGATTTACGGTTACCAAGGAAAAACGCTTCATTGCTTGAGCTCTTCCGCCCTGTGATCCAGGCAATCAGTAGAAGGATTCCGAAATAAGCGACTATAATAAAGAGGATGATATAGCTATTCATGATTTGTTCTTAATTTTAGGCAAAGATGCGGATAAAAAATGAAAACGATCTGTAATATTTCTCGATTCATCGGTGAAATTTTTGTTTTCGTAGGAAAATTTGGGCTTTTTGTATATTTTGTTTTGCGTATGTTATTAATTTCTTGTTCCTTTGTATCAGCTGGAGCTCGGGAGAGTCAAGGCGACCGGTTTACAAAACCGGAGACAAATAGGTAAACACAATAAAGAAGAAGGTGTGTCAAAATTCTCACCTTCTTTTTTATGCCCAAAGCCCCGACTTTCACAAGCTGGGGCTTTGTTATAACCTGAAGATTTTGTATCTTTAGGCATAAGAATTTATACTATGGCAAAGAT
>QWCY01005272.1_pt1 | contig 21162 bp, 18 predicted proteins | sample 1972631 | NCBI WGS metagenome assembly QWCY01 (sample SAMN09866696, study PRJNA288562) | Human gut metagenome isolate pre1_stool, whole genome shotgun sequencing... | isolation source: gut | host: Homo sapiens | place: USA: California
TAATAAACATTAAAAAACAATCCAAATTTTGACATTATTTATAAGGAAACCGCTTAAATGCGGCTTTCCCTATGCTATACGTCATTTTTGGACGCTAACCGGCACCTTCACTAAGGGTATGTCTTGATTTTGGACACTTACCCCATAATCATATGTTTTGTTGATTCGGCTCAAAGCTACAAATATAATGGATGTATACGGCTCAATGTGAGCCGAAAAAGATATTATTACAGATCTTTTAGAGTCGAATTGATAAATGGGTAAGATGTGCGTAATAGGTGCTGGGATTATAGTGTAGTAGCTGATATCTGTTAAAATAATAAATAGTAAAATTAGATGATACAAAATGTTATTATATTAGGAAATCACATTCAGGCATTAGGTTTAGCGAGACAAGCAAAAACTATGGGTGTGAAAGTGATACTTGCTATCCCAAACAAATACTCAGTGGCATATTTCTCAAATACAGTAAGTGAAACGTTTTTTTATAGAACGGTTGAAGACCTTTATAAAAAGATATACTTATGTAAAACAGAAACGAAAGAAACTTTACTTTTCCCAACAAATGATGAAATGATAGAGTTTCTTGTGAAGAATTATGATGAATTTAATAACTCTTTTTATATGGGGATACCAAACCCGGAAATTGTAAAAATATTTAGTGATAAGCGTAATGCGTATCAATTTTGTGAGCGAAATCATATTCCTTGTCCGCATAGTTGGTATCCAAATACAATTGAGGAAGTGAAACAGATTGCTGATGAGGTAGATTATCCGGTAATTATCAAGCCTTCGATCATGTATTCGTTTCATAAATTATTTGGAAAAAAAGCGTTTCGATGTAATAATAAGAATGAGTTAATTCAACGTGCTATTACTATTGCTAAGCGGTTTCCATTAGAAAACATCTTGATTCAGGAATTTCTAAGTGGAGGTCCTCAATATTTATATTCTTATGGAACTTTTGCTATAGATGGAGTATCGAATGCTGCTGTTATGGTGAACCGAATTCGCCAAAATCCTATGGATTTTGGAAATTCAACAACATTTGCTATAACTTGTAATATCCCTGAAATAAGAAGAGTAGCAGAGGAAGTCTTGAAATTGACTAGATATTTTGGACTGGCAGAGATAGAATTCATGTATGATACGAAAACTGATACTTATAAATTTATAGAAGTGAATACTAGGGCTTGGAAATGGCATAGCATATCAAATAAATTGGGTTTTAGTTTCCTTATTGAAATGATTCATTATTATAATGGTGAGCCGGTAAGACTTAAATTGAATTTTAGTAAGGAGGTAGCTTGGGCTGAAAGATTAACCGATTTTTCGGTAATATTAAAAGAAATATTAAAAGGGAATTTAAGCGTAAAAGATATTTGCAAATCGTATAAAATACAAAAAGAGTATGCAGTTTGGTCTATCAAAGATTCTCTTCCTTTTTTTATGTATATTTTGTTGTCCCCTATCCTATTTTTTATAAGAAAATGATATGATACCATTAAATAAGCCTAATAGAAAATCTGTAAATGGAGAATATGGTGATTACGTTGATTTTATATCTTCAAATTTTCATGGTATGAACAGCTATATCTTTTCATCTGCTGGTGACGGATTACATTCAATTTATAAATCTTTATATAAGGAAAGAGGGACGCTTAGAGTAGGAGTATCTCCTTTAGCATGTTTTCAAGCCATATATCCAATTGTTTTGAATGGACATATACCTATTTTTATTGATATTGATAGTGATACATTTAATATGGATATTAATGACTTAGTGAAGCTTCCAGCGATAGATGTTTTGGAAGTAATTCATTTTGGAGGAAATCCTAATGAGATGGATATAATATGCAAATGGGCACAAAGTAAACACGTTTTACTCGTAGAAGATTGTGCTCAAGCTTTGGGAGCCTTTTATAAAGATAAAATGGTTGGGAATTTTGGGGATTATTCCGTCTTTAGCTTAATGAAGAATCTATATTCTATATCGGGAGGGCTATTATTATCTAAGAATAATATGAGAAGTGTATATTCTTCGCTTCCTCAACATGTAATATTATATAAAACAATGAAACGCTTTCTTGAAGCTCGTTGCTCATATAAAGAGTGTGATGCGTATAATATTTTATACTATATATTGCTGCTGTTAAAGGAGAGAGGACGTAAGTATATACATGGTAATTGTTTTCAATTGACTGGTAAAATAGTAGAGGAGGTAACCGGTTGTATAAATCAAATTAATCACTATAATGCATTAAGAGTTAAAAATGCAGAATATATGATTAACTTGATTGATGATAGTAAATATATGGTTCAACAAGTTATCAAGGATGGTAAAACCAATAGAAACAGACTACTTTTTAAGTCTATTGAGGTACCGGCTATAAGTGTGATTAAATATTTAAGGAAGAAAGGAATTGCCGCAAATAATTTGACTCAGAATTATTTGAATGGATATCAATCTAATATAAAAGAGGATTCTATACTTTCCGGATATTGTGGCTCATCTGATATATCGTGTTATGAACGTACTTTTCCATTCATTTTTTCTATTCCTAATTCCCCATTTCTAGTAAAAGATGAGATGAAATATATTACAGAATCATTAAATAATTTATAAGATGAAAGTATTATTTGCTACAGGGCATCCTGCCCAAATTCATAATTTTAGAAATGTGAAAACTATATTGGAGAGTCATGGACATGAAGTTTTATGGGCAGCGAGTAGGAAAGATATAAGTGATTATCTTCTTAAAGCATATAACATTGAATACACAGAATTGAAAAGACCTTCTAAGGGTATCTTATCCAAGATATATATATTAGTTTTAAATACTTGGATAATCTTTAAATTGATACGAAAAGAACATATAGATTTTGTTATATCACGAATAAATCCTAGTGTTGTATTGGCAGCATGGCTGTCAAGAAAGCACCAAATCGTAATGACGGATACGGAGGCGGCGGGCTTTTATGATGCTTTTTTTTGTAAGTTTGCAGATACTCTCTTAACGGCTACTTCATTTGAGAAACAACTTCGTAAAGATCAAATAAGGTACAAAGCCAATATAGAACTGTTTTACTTACATCCGAATTATTTTAAACCTATGCCGGAAGATGCATATAGGTTATTGGGACTTGAGAAAGAAACTCCTTATGTAATTGTACGATTCATAAGTTGGCAAGCCTTTCATGATAAAGGACATACAGGCATTTCTTTTGAAAATAAATTGAAAGCGATTCGTGAAATGGTAAAATATGAAAAAGTGTTTATTAGTGCTGAAGGCGATAGCTTACCAGCTGAGTTAGAAGAATACAGAATTAAAATTCCTTTTGAGAAAATACATATAGTATTAAATGAAGCAACCCTTTTTCTGGGAGAAGGAGCTTCAATGGCTTCTGAATGTGCTATGCTTGGAACACCTGCAATCTATGTAAATGACCTGTGGGCTGGGTCTACTAATGAAGAAGAAAGGTATGGGTTACTTTATAGCTTTAAAACGGATGAGGCTTCACAAGAAATAGCTATTTCAAAAGCGATAGAAATATTAAATGACAAAGATTCAAAGTCTAAAACACTGGAGATGCAAAAAACATTTCTGAAAGAACATATTGATCCTACCGCTTTTTTAGTCTGGTTTATTGAGAATTATCCTGAGAGTAAACGTGTTATGAAAGAAAACCCTGATTATCAATATAGATTTAGATAAGTTTATGGATTTCACTCTCAAAACCTACCATTCCTTACTTTGCGCCCTGCAAAAAGCAGATTACCGTTTCTATACTTTTGAGGAGTATTGCGAAAGAAAAGCAGACTTGTCCGATTTCAAATTTGTCATTCTGCGCCACGATGTGGACGAAATAGCGTCTAATGCGCTTAAGATAGCACTCTTGGAGCATGAGTTGGGAATCCGGGCTACATATTATTTCCGGATTGTGAAACAAAGCTTTGACCCTGACATCATCTGGAAAATAGTGGCTTTGGGACACGAAGTGGGCTACCATTATGAAGACCTGGCTATTACTCATGGCATTTATAAAAATGCTTGGGAACATTTTCAGCTAAGTTTAGCAAAGATAAGAGAGTTTTATCCGGTTAAAACGATTTGTATGCATGGTAGTCCACTTAGCAGATGGGATAATAGAAAGCTTTGGGAAAAATATGAATACCGTCAAGAAGGTATTATTGGTGAGCCGTATTTTGATGTGGATTATTCAAGTGTGCTATACATAACAGATACCGGACGGGCATGGAATAATACCAGAGCAAGTATAAGGGATAGAGTAAAAGGAGGCTTGCGGATTACTATAAATAGTACGCATCATTTGATTGAATTAATAGAGAATGGTCAGCTACCTGATAAATTGATAATCAATACGCATCCGCAACGTTGGTTTGTTTTTGGCATAGGCTGGATGAAAGAATTGGTGTTCCAACGGATTAAAAATGTAGCCAAAAACATGTTGTATCTTTTTATATCTAAGAAAGCGTGAGATATTTCCTTTTGATTTGCCTTATTTCTTTCCCTTTGAATTTATTCGCCCAATACTCGGATGGAACTACCGGTTTGCTCCATACACCCTCGGCTGAGATGCAGCCGGTGGGAACGGTGATGCTGGGCGCAGGCTTTCTGAATAAAGAATTAACTCCCAATTCCAACTCTCTTGCCTGGCCTTATCATACCTATAATTATTATGTCAATGTCACTTTTCTGTCGTGCCTGGAACTGTCGTATATCTGCACGTTGTTTAAACGGAGTGTAGGCGACCTTCCCAGGAAGTGGAGAGGGCAGGACAGGCATTTAGCCTTTAGGCTGAGGGTGCTGAAAGAGGGACAATTCTGGAAATATATGCCAGCGGTGGTGCTGGGAACTTCTGACCCGGTGACGGGTTTCCAGTCGCCGGGAGAAGAGGGTAATGGGCATTTCAATAAATATTATGTTGCAGCAACCAGGCATATACAAACAAGAGGAGGTGAATTGGGTGTTCATCTTTCTTATCTTTACAGTGCCAGGAAAACATATAGATTGAATGGCCCTGCGCTGGGAATATCTTATGACTTTGCCGTTTTGAAAGGATTCCGCCTGATAGCGGAGTATGACGCAAAAGATTTTTATGTAGGTTTCCATTACCGGGTGATACGTCCATTGATGCTACAGGCAATGCTGCAGGACGGGCAATACTTTTCGGGAGGGTTCACCTTTCTGATTCCGCTTAAGTTGTAGAAATAGTAAACAATAAAAATAATCAATGAACAAGATGAAAATGTGGGGAGGCATAGCCATGATGTTATGCTTCCTGGCCGGCTGTACTTCCACAAAGCAGATTGCGTATTTGCAAGATACGCCGGAGAATTATAAGCAGGAGATAGCGCAGGAGTATGAAATCAAAATCCATTCGGATGACTTGCTTTCCATTATGGTGAATAGTAAAGACTTGGAACTGGTGCAGATGTTCAATCTGCCAAGCGTGCGCTATGAGTTCGGAAGTAAGGGGGCCTATTCGGGAGGGTCCAGCGGAATACTGGGTTATCTGGTGGATAAAGAAGGAAATATCGATTTTCCGCAACTGGGAAGAATCAAGGTGAAAGGAATGACCCGTTCGGGACTGACGGACTATATCAAGGAACAACTGATCAGTAAGGGGTTGGTGAATGATCCGATTGTTACCATTCAGTTCCTGAACTTTAAAGTTTCGGTGATGGGGGAAGTTAATAATCCCGGTACATTCGAGGTAAGCAGTGACCGCATTACTCTATTGGATGTGCTTAGCCGGGCAGGAGACTTGACAATCTACGGCAAGCGTGAGAATGTGAAGGTGATTCGGGAAGAAAACGGGGAACGGCTGGTGGCTACCGTGGACTTGCGGAGCAATGACTTGTTCGCTTCACCTTATTATTATCTCCGGCAGAATGACATCGTATATGTGGAGCCTAATTCGGCAAAGGCGGGGCAGAGGGAGATTAATCAAAACCGATCTATCGGTACGTTCGCTTCCATTGTATCGGTATTGATTTCATTGTCGGTACTTATATTTAAGTGAGTTGTGAAAAGAAAGCAGTTTAATCAGAGTAATATTTTATGAGAAAAGATAAATTTGAAGATTTTGACTTTATAGATTTCAATGAGAGCCGGTCGGAGGAGAGCACGGTGATGGCTGATATGATTGGTGTATTGGCGCATCATCGTAAGTGGTTTATACTTTCGGTTGCCGTGTGCCTGCTGGTCGGCTTTATCTACGTGAGAAGCACACCGAAAACTTTTTCACGCACAGCCACCATATTGGTGAAGGACGAACAAGGGGGCGGGAACATGGGTGAATCCGCCGCTTTCCGGGATGTGTTTTCATTGGGTAACAGCAAGGTGGACAACGAAATGGGGTTCTTTAAAAGCAAAAGGCTGATGATGGAGGTAACCCGGCAACTTCGTTTGGACGTCAGCTACAAGGAACGCAACGGGCTGCGCAAACGGGAACTTTATAACTCCACTCCGTTTACGGTGGTCTTTCAGGATGCGGAACCCGGCCAGGAAATCAGTCTGACGGCTACGGCGATTGACGGGAACAGGGCGTTGTTGTCGGATTTCGTACTGGATGAAAACGATTTTGACGAGGTGGTGACGGTGCAGATGGGTGACACGACGGATACTCCGGTGGGGAAAGTTGTTGTCGCTTCGACGCTGTTCATGAACGAGGAGTATATGGGCAAGCCCGTTTATGTGAAGAAGGGCAACCGGAAAAACGTGTCGGACAATTATAATGCCAATCTGCAGGTGGAAGTGGTTGACAAATCTTCGCTGATTAACCTGACCATAGAAGACGAGAACATCAGGCGTGCGGAAGATGTGCTGAATACATTGATTGAAGCCTACAAGAATGATGCGATAGAAGATAAGAACAAGGTGGTGATTAATACCGCCAATTTCATTAAAGACCGCCTGACGATTATAGAGGCGGACCTGGGCGTGATTGACACGGAAATAGAGGATTATAAACGGGAAAATAAGCTGACGGACGTCACCTCGGAAAGCGCACTGTTGCTGCAAAACTCCAGCCGTCTGGGAGGGGAGTCGCTGAGCATTGAAAACGAGGTCGTTATGGCCGAATACATAAAGGATTATCTGCAGGATAATTCGAAAACCGCTGAATTGATACCGTCGAGTATCGGCATCAATGATAATGGTATCCAGAATCAAATCAACGAATATAACACGACGCTAACTAAAAAGAACAAACTGATGGCTAACAGCAGCGCCAATAATCCGATAGTGCGGGAAATGAACGCGAGCCTGGTATCTATGCGTGCGTCCATCTCAAAGGCTGTGGACAATCTGGTGGCGGGATTGAAGATGCAGGTGCGGAATATGAAGCGGAAGGAACTGGAGAATATGAACCGGAAAGCGTTTGTGCCCACCCAGCAGAAGTATGTGATCAGCATCGAACGCCAACAGAAAATTAAAGAAGAGTTGTACCTCTATCTGCTGAACAAGAAGGAGGAGAGTGAACTGCAACTTTCCATCACGGAAAGTAATTGCCGCATTGTGGATCCGGCGGACGGACCGGACTTGCCTGTTTCGCCACGTAAGGCACAGGTGCTTCTGATTTGCATCCTGCTGGGCTTTACGATTCCGGCTCTTTGGCTGTATATTCGTTCGTTGCTCAATACTACCGTGCAGACGAAGAGGGATTTGAAAGCGGGCGTGAGCGTTCCTTTCCTTGGGGAGATTCCTCTGAAAAAGGGGAAGCGTGAAAAGGATATTGTTGTGAAAGAGGGCAGTCGGGAATATATCTGCGAAGCGTTCAAGATACTCCGTGATAATCTTGACTTTATGGATACGGAGAAGAAAGCGGGCGGAAAAGTGGTGCAGGTGACGTCTTTCAATCCGGATTCGGGCAAGACTTTTATCGTTGCCAATCTGGCCATGAGTATGGCACTTTCGAATGCAAAGGTAATTGTGCTGGACCTGGACTTACGGAAGGGCTCGCTGACGAAGAATTCGGGCATCGGTACTAAGGAAAAAGGTATGTCGGCTTACCTGAGCGGCAAGGTAAATCGAGTGGAAGAGATTATCCGTCCTTATGAAGAAGGAAGCCGCCTGGATATTATTACTTCGGGGGCATTGCCTCCCAATCCGGCGGAGTTGCTGAAGAGTGATAAGCTGGATGAATTGATAGCCGGACTGAAAGAAACTTATGACTACATTCTGCTGGATAATCCTCCTTACGGCATGGTGGTGGATGCATCGCTTTGCGCACGACTGGTGGACCAGTCTGTGTATATTGTCCGTGCGGGAATGTTTGACAAGCGCTTGCTGCCGGAATTGCAGGAACTTTATGATTCCGGTAAGATGAAACACCTGAGCGTGGTGCTGAATGCGGTGAACTATGAGAAGGGAGGCTATGGTTATGGCTATGGCTACGGCTACGGTTACGGCTATGGTAATGATAACGATGGGAAGCCAAAGAAAACGGCGTTCTGCAAAAGGATTTTTGGTATTTAATGCGGGTAGGTTATGTTTTTCTTACGGCATAAAGTAAAGTTGATTGAGACCGGGTTCTTCCGGGGATATACGGATTTTCACAGCCATATCCTTCCCGCTGTGGATGACGGCATCGGCACGCTGGAGGAGGCGTTGGAAACGCTCGGATACTTCACCGAACTGAAAGTGAATAAAGTGATTCTGACCCCTCATGTGATGAACGGGGTGGGAGAAGACCGGGAGAAAGTGACCCGGGCTTATGAAATGCTTTGCGGACAATATAAAGGGGGGATTATTTTGAATCTGGCGGCTGAATATATGTTGGATTCCGGCTTCAGGGAACGGTTGGAAAACGGCTTGAATCATCTGGAAAAAGACAGGGTACTGGTGGAGACCTCTTATTTATCGCCACCGAATAACTTGTACGAACTGCTGTATGACATCGTGATGGCCGGCAATACACCGGTCATTGCCCACCCCGAAAGGTATCTCTATATGAACCATGCCGATTTCCACAAACTGAAGGACAACGATTGCTTGCTGCAACTGAACCTGCTTTCATTGGCGGGGTATCATGGAAAGCAGGCATTGAAAAATGCGGAGTACTTGCTGGAGGAGGGCATGTATGACTTGTCGGGAACGGACCTGCACCACCTGGGCACTTTTAAAAAGTGGATAGGGGCATTGAAGGTGACGGATAAACAATTGGACCGGTTGCGCCGGCTATGCTTCAGATGAGCTTGTGCGGGAAATACCGGTGGTGGCTGACGCTTTTCTTGATATTCGCCGGTACTCAGGATAAACTCTATGCGGATGATACGTATGCACGGATGTTGGAGAAGTTGGGCTTTGAGGATGTCCGGACAAGAGTGCAGGGAAATACCTTATATATAGCGATGGAGAATACCGCCTATCGGGGTACTTTCGGGGGATGGGCTGAGGCGTTGCGTATACTGGATGCCCGGATCGGGATCGTTGACAGTGTCGTTATTGTAGCCCTTGAACAACAAGTGCCGCAGGTGAGAATCTGTGCGCGGGTTCATCCTCTGGAAGTGGTGGAGGTGGATTATGATATAAGCGAAGCGTGGAGAATATTACACGGCGTTCCGGTTGCGAATTCTTCTTTCGGAAAGATTGACTGGGTGTTTTATCCGCAGGTGTCGCTGGCTAATCACCGTTATGACATTATCTATGAGGGAGCTGTGAATTTAGCTCCTGCCTTCGAAGTGTCTTTGTGGAAAGGCGCGCAGGTCACGGCCCAGGTAGTTATTCCTGTGTGGAATAATATCTCCGGTGAGGCGGACCGTGTGCGCCCGGGATTTATGACGTTCAGCCAGACGGTAGCCTTCCATCCCCGGCTACATGCAACCGGGGGGATCGGGCTGTTCAATAACAACCGGGCAGGCGTATGCGGAAGTCTTGAATACAGGTTGAATAATTGTCTGTCGGTAAAAGGGAGGTTTGGCCTGACAGGCAAGTCGAGCTTTGAGGATAAAAAGTGGAATCTCTCCACTTGGAGGAAAATAGACGGTTCGCTGGGGCTTTCCTACTTTGAGGCTTGTAGCGCCTTGCAGTTTGAAGGTTCGTTGAACCGTTATGTTTACGGGTATTACGGGGCAAGGGCGGACATTACCCGTCACTTCCGTGATTATGCCATCGGCGTTTACGGTATCGCGGTGGAAGGGGGATACAATGCCGGTTTCCATTTTGCCATCCCCATACAAGGGAAGAAAGCATACCGGCGCAAATGGTTCCGTGCAAAGCTGCCTGACTACTTCGATTGGGAATACAACGTGCTTTCCAATAAGAAAGAGTGGAGTGAGGACCATTTGAAAAGTTATGATACCCGTCCGGACGAGAACCATAGCGACCGTTACTGGCAGGCGGAATACATACAGAGAAATATAAACCGGGAAATAGGAAAATAAATCCATTTACTAACAATTTTAAAAAAAGTAAGTTATGAAGAAGTTTAATTATTTGTTTATGAGCATGCTCGTCTCGTTCATTGCGTTTACCGCTTGTGGAGATGACGATGAAGAGACTCCCGCCGATCCGACTATTACGGTGACGGAAAGTTACTCAATCGAAGGTGTAGTTTCGGGGGCAACAGGGGTTAAGGTAGAGTTGTTTAAAGGTGCAACGTCTGCAAAGAATGTGACCACTGACGGTGCCTATTCTTTTTCTGATCTGGAAAAGGTAGCCTATATGGTAAAAGCTACGGCTGCCGGATGCATTGATCAAAGCGTAGATGTTGCCTTTGGTGAGAAAACCTCGCAGGTGCTTGATTTTGCGATGGTCGTGGCTTCTACTGAAACCAAGGCAGTGGATGAAGTGGTTGGGCAAGACAAGGAAACGACTATTACTAATGATGAGAGTAACCAGTCGTCGAGTGCTGCTGAAACGGCAGTTACGGTTCCTGCTTCTACTACGATTACAAATACGGAATCCCTTCCTGAAAATGCGACTTTCTCTGTGACGGCTTATGTGCCTGCTGCCCCTACTTCAGATGTTGCGGAAGGTACAAAGACGGAAGAATCTGCTGTGTTGGCATTGAACTGCCAACCTTCGGGTGCGAAGTTCAGTCAGCCTGTCACTTTGAGCGCCGACTTGAAGGAAAAGGATATACCTGCATCTAACATGAAGCTGGTGAACGGTTCGGAAAGTGTGTCTGTTAACTTGGATGGTACGGTTTATAGCGCTCCGGTTACTCACTTCTCTACCTGGACTTTCCAACTGGAAGCTCCGGTAAACATTGGTGCGGCTACTACTGAGGCAGCTAATAAGACGAAGTATCTTAAGGTGGGTGATAATGCGGTTACTTATGATGAAAAATGTGGCTATGAAGTTGTAAGTAATCCGTTCTCTTCTTCCAAGATTGTAAGTGCTTTCCTGACTACAAGATTCGGGTCTAAGGTCAAGAGCGTCACTAAATCATTCAAGGCTAACTCGGAAGCTAACGGAACTTTGTCATACACTGTCAGACAGAGTTATAAACCTGCCACTATCACGATTGGCGGAAAAACGGTCAATGTGAAGGTATATAGTGCTGCATCCGTAGAAACAACAGGATTCAAGGCTGAAGAGCATGATGGAGGTAGCGGTCAATAGACAGGACATTGCTTTGTTACGGAGAAAGATGTAAGTGAAACATATATAATAGCGAATAAAGGGTATGTTAGGAATAAATCCTAATGTACCCTTTTTTTATAGATTATCCTTGATGTCCTGCAATTCCACCAGCTTATTCACAATAGCGTAAATGGTGAGACCTGCCGGAGAATGTATTTGCAGTTTACGGGCGATGTTCCGACGGTGGGTGATAACGGTATGGATGGAGAGGTAAAGTTGGTCGGCGATGGCTTTATTGGTCATGCCTTTCACAACGCAGGTTATTATTTCTTTTTCACGCTGGCTGAGCGTTTCCTGCTCATTTTCTTTCTCTTCTTCTTCGTCGGTACAAAGCAATTGGTTTATTTTAGTGGAGATTGTTTCTGCATCATCGCAGATAGAGAGGTGGTCGTCGTACTCTTTTAGTGAATTATTGTCGATGACCGAGCATACAAGTGCCAGATATTTAGTTTCTACCTTGCCGTTTTCTGTTTTGAACGTTGCAATGTCAAACCAACCGCCGAAGGTTGGATTGACAATGAGGACATCCGGTGTGTTCAAGTGGATGTAACTCTGCAGGGATTCTGGGGAAGAGATTTCTATTGGATGTACATTCAGGTTGGGCAAACGCTTTAGTACTGTTGTAAGTCCACTCCGGATGATGACTGAAGTCTCCGCAACTGCTATTTTTATAGAAGAGGCATTATTGTTCATTTTTCAATCTCCTTTCCAATTGTGCCACAGCAGGAACAAACATGTAGTCTTCTACCTGGCAGTGTGAAGTAGGCGATGTTGTCGGTTCCTGAGCAGTCGATGGACTCGATGAGCTTACGTCGAATGACCGGCAACTTGAAATCAAGAAAATAGGTGTGTGCCTGTTTCAGATAGTCCATGAGTGCAGGGATGGAAAAAGCGTCTTCATCTTCACTATAGGTATAGGCATATTGTTCTTCACTGATGAAATTGGCTACTGCGAGAAAGGTGCGGTAGTCTACGCCTTGTGCCTCACAAACGTCTTTTACACTCTTATCTCCAAAACCCAGTGAGAGACCAAAGCGGCTCATAACCATTAATAAGGAGTAGTTATCACAGATAAGGTCGCTCATTTTGTCTGTAGCGCGATACTTATGCGGTTCATTCATTGCAGATTATCCTTTCTTTCTTTGTTTATTCGTGCGCAAAGGAACGGATTTTCCTTGAAAATAGCAATCGCTATTTGTAGGTATTTTGGGGTTTAGTCTTATTTAACGAGAAAAATTAGTTTATAAACTAAATATTTTAGTTATTTGCAGAAAACAAATAAAAACTATGAAAGGATTGACTGCTAAAGAAGAAGAAATCATGGGATTTTTCTGGGAGAAAGGTCCGTTGTTTGTGAAGGAGATGCTGGCTTTCTATGAAGAACCGAAGCCACATTTCAATACTTTATCCACGATTGTAAGGGGGCTGGAGGAGAAAGGTTTCCTGGCGCATAAGACCTACGGTAACACGTACCAGTATTATGCTGTGCTGAACAAGGAGGATTTTAGCAAAGGAACACTGAAGAAAGTAATCAGTAAATACTTCAATAATTCGTATCTTAGCGCAGTATCTTCATTGGTAAAAGAGGAAGATATCTCACTGGAAGATCTGAAGCAGCTGATTGCAGAAGTAGAGAGAGGGAAGATATAGTAACTTTAAATATCGAAGATTATGAAAAACATTGCTATAACTTGTTTGGTGTTGGTAGCTGTTTGCGTAGGCTTGCAGGCGAAGAAGGTGGTGAAAGCTCCTTATTTCATGGCAACGAGTACCAACCAAATAGAATTCCAGAAAGTAATATTAGGGAAAGATACGACATGGATAGAGGCTAAAATATATTCCAGACCGGGTGAAGGAGTAAGAATAGACTCGACTGCCGTTGTACAGGTGGGGGAGAAAATGTATGCTTATCTGGGTGGCGATGGATTTTCGAAAGAGTTTTGGACAAATCTTCCGGCTTCGGGTGAATTGGCTGTGACTTTGAAGTTTGAACCGATTCCTATGGATGCGGAAAGTCTCGACTTTTATGAAATGCCTGCAAAGAAGAGTGAAGGATGGAATATTTATGGGGTGCGTTTGGATGGTAAGAAGCCGGAAATCGGAATACCTGAGAAATTGTTAAATCAGCAGTTGGATTATTCTCAGCCTTTGCCTGATCCTGATTTGAAAAATGGAAAGACGGTGATCCGCGGACAGATATTAGGTTACAATCCGGTATATGGAACTACTCTGAATTTCAATTGCAGTGACTGGTTCTTTTTTGATGTATTTGGTCAATCCCTTCCGATAGCTGAGGATGGAAGCTTTTATTATGAAACAAACTTGATGATACCGGGTGATGCTACATTGCGTGTGGGGCGGAAGAGGTTTGAGATATTTCTGGTACCGGGTGGTGAGCTTGAAATAACATTTAATTTACCGGAAATTTACTGGTCGGAAAGCCGTTTGTTCGGGAAGAAAGATAGAAGACCACTGGTTTGGTTTGAGGGTACGTATGCCGGTCTGAATACTGAACTGACAAAGTATGCCGGACTGACGAGTATTTACAGTGCGGATAATTTTTATGAGAATATTTGCGGCGTCACTCCTGCCCAATATAAAAAGTATGTGACGAAGATTTACGAAAAAAATCGTGATGAAATACTAAAGAATAAGTTGCTGAGTGATGCTGCACGCACATACATGATAAACAATCTGGAAATGTCGTATTTCTTTGCTATCAAGGGGTATAAGGGTACAATCAGTTATGCCCCGATGATCAGTGGAAAAAAAGGAGTGAAGCGGGCGGATATGACGGTAGGTGAGAACTATTATGATGATATCCTGAAATTGGATTTTATATATTCTCCTTATATACGATATGGCGGTTATCCTGATTTTGTCCGTGCTGCAACCGAGGATTTCAAAGGTAAGTTTGAACCGCAACCTATCTGGGAGGATATCTTACGGGCGAAACCTTTAGGAGCTACTCTTGCCCGCTTGAAACCTTTGTCGGAGAAACAGATACTGACGTTGGATAGCATATCCGAACCGGAAATAAAGAAAGCTTTGACTATCAGGAATCAAAAAGTGGTGGCTTTACTTGCGGAGAGTGCAAAGAAAACTGGTTATACGGTCTGTCAGCTTGATACGGCAGTTACAGCGGACAGTTTGTTAGCAGTTATTACTCGTCCTTATCGTGGTAAAGTGGTTCTGATAGATATGTGGAATACTTGGTGTGGTCCTTGTATGCGAGCTATGAATAGTTTGAAACCTGTTAAAGAAGAACTGAAAGATGTAGTATATGTCTATGTGGCGGATGAAAGTTCGCCTGAAGGAAAGTGGAAAATTACGATACCCGATATTCACGGAATTCATTACCGGATTACGAATGAACAGAGTGCTGCATTAGGCAAGTTATATGAATATCCGGGAATACCTACATACTTTGTGATAGATCGGGAAGGGAAACTTTCATACAAAGTTACCGGATTTCCTGGTGCGGAGGTGATGAAAGAAGAATTACTGAAGGCTGGGAAATAGTAGCTGTAAATTATTAAATAGTACATCAATATGGGAATTTTCTTTGTCTATATACTGAAGTCGTCGGTTTGTTTGGCGGCATTCTACTTGTTCTACCGTCTGTTGCTGAGCCGTGAGACGTTTCACCGTTTCAACCGGGTAGCGTTGTTGAGCATATTGTTGCTGTCTTGTCTTTTGCCATTGGTGGAAGTTACTGTAGAGAAGCAGACAGAAGTTCATCAAACCATGATGACACTGGAACAATGGCTGATGCTGGCGGATATGATGAACACAGCTGAGGCTATGGATTTACAGGCAGAGGAAGTAACGGTGACTTGGATACAGGTTGCATTGTTGGTATATCTGGCAGGTATTTTATTTTTTGCTCTACGCAACGGATATTCGTTGTTGAAATTAGGTGGATTACTAAAGTCTGGTAGGAAAGAGAACTTGAGTAAATATACCGGGGATGGTGAGAAAGTGACTTTAATAGTGCACGAGCATGATATAGCTCCGTTCAGTTGGATGAAATATATCGTTATTTCGAAAAAAGATCTGGATGAGAATGGTCGGGAGATACTTATTCATGAATTGGCTCATATACAGAACCGGCATTCATGGGATTTGCTGGTGGCGGATATCTGTATCTTTTTTCAATGGTTCAATCCGGCTTCGTGGCTATTGAAGCAGGAATTGCAGAATATCCATGAGTATGAAGCTGATGAAACAGTGATTGAAAAAGGCGTTGACGCGAAACAATATCAACTATTATTAATCAAAAAAGCTGTCGGCACAAGGCTCTACTCTATGGCCAACAGCTTTAATCACAGTAAACTTAAAAAACGTATCACTATGATGTTAAAAGAAAAATCGAATAAACTGCAAGGTTCTCCGGTTTTTGAAATGGTTGAACAGATGCCGGAATTCCCTGGTGGCGGAATGTCTGCTGCTTTGGAATACATTCAGAAGAATATGCAATATCCTGAATCTGCAAAGGAAAACGGTACGCAAGGGCGTGTCACGGTGCAGTTTGTTGTTGATAAAGCAGGAAATGTGACGGAACCTAAAGTTCTCCGTCCGGTAGATAAAGAACTGGATGCTGAGGCTATCCGATTGGTGAAGTCGATGCCGAAGTGGAAGCCGGGAATGCAAAAGGGACAGGCGGTAGCGGTGAAATTTACGATGCCGGTGTTGTTCAGATTGGAGGGCGGAGAGATGAAGAATTCTCAGGTGGCGGTGAGTTCGAAGTCGACAGACTTCTTTATAGAAGGTATGGATGCTCCTTTGTATGTTGTAGATGGTAAAGAAGTCACTTCCTCGATAATGTCTGCTTTAAATGTTAATAAAATAGAGGCTATGACTGTCTTGAAAAACGAATCAGCTACTGAACTGTATGGCGAAAAAGGAAAGAATGGCGTCATCCTGATTACCCTGAAGGGAAGTGATAAAAAGCCTATTACTTTATCAACCAAGAGTTCGGTAGTCAGCGTACCCGGAGTGAATGCTGTTTATCTGAATAATAGAAGGGCAGACTGGGCAGATGTGGATGTGTTTGTTGATGGAGAGAAAATCGAATTGTCCGGTAAAGCATTGGATGAAGTTGTATCTCCCAATGAGATAGAGAGCATCAATGTTGAGAAAAATGCAGAAGATGCAAATAGAGGGAAGATCTATATCACTACCAAGAAAAGCAAAGGGAAATACACTACGGTTACTAGTGAAGGCAAGGAGAATATTTATTTTACCGTCAAAGGTGGTGAGAAAGCTTCTGTCAAAGGTGAAATGAGAGTTGAAGGTGTTGTTCAGGATAAAGATGGAGAGCCTGTCATTGGTGCCGCTGTTCTGATTGAAGGAACAAACAGAGGAACAGTCACTGATGTGGACGGACGCTTTATTATGTCTGCATCAAAGGGCGATAAGTTGAAGGTATCCTATGTGGGCATGAAATCTGCTAAGGTGAAAGCTGAACCGAAGGTTACGATTACTTTAAAAGACGAATAATAAAATCGATTTTATATGAAACGGAATTCTCTCTTTTTGTTTCTCTCTTTGATGTTTGTTTGGGCGGGGCTTTGCTCTGCCCAGACCACCAGTGATAAATATTATCTTATCGATGGATATTTCTTTAATGGTATGCCGCCGGGAATCAGGAATGCGCAAGGAGACCGCTTTGTCATGCTAAAAGATGACGAAGGGCACATGGCTTTGGAGATTAGGTTGCCTAAGGGAAAAACGCTGCCGGAGTACGCTGTCAAATATCGGATTCCGGTAGAAGAAGTACCCGGAGGGGAAGAACTTTTGAGAATTTCCCGTGCGGGAACAGAACCGGTGATAAGCATAGCCAGCAATACGGTTACCCTTGATGAATGGGTGGGAAAGCCGTTTCCGGACTTTAAAGTAACGGATACCGCAGGCCGTGTCTGGACGAAGGCAGATATACTTGGAAAGCCTTTTGTCCTGAATTACTGGCATACCGGTTGCGGACCCTGCATCAAGGAAATGCCAGATCTGAACGAGTGGATGAAAGTGTGTCCGGATGTAACTTATTTCTCTACTACCTGGAACACTGCGGAGCAGATAAAGAAGATTGTGGAAAACCGTCCATTCCTCTTCACTCATATCGCTGATGAATTGTTCTTTTTCAACCTGTTTAAGGTGCAGGTGACGCCGACTACGTTGTTGATTGATAAAAAGGGCATCATTCGTTATTGGGAAGAAGGCACCAGCACCAGCAAGCGCGAGTTTCTGCTTGATAAATTGAGGGAATTGTCTGCCGAATAGACACTTTGTTTCTTATTTCTTTGTTTAAGTCATTACTTTTAAGTAATTTTGTTTGAGACGGTTTAGAATCTAATCACTTAAAAGATAATGCTATGAGACAAGGAAAACGAATTTACCGGGGATATAGCTTCTTTTGGGGAGTATTTCTATTATTAGTGATATCTGCCGCTATATCTATTCATGCTGAAACCTCTTTCATGAAAGAGCTTGTAATTTTCAAAGATACTTTGAAGAATGACACACTTGTGACACGATCTCCTAAGAAAGATGGCACATTGGTTGTCAGAGACCGCTTCCCTATTCCATCCAATGAGCCTTTGTACATCGTAAATGGGATAGAACTTCCTTATGAAATCTTTGCGGCATTGAATCCTATGCACATTGAAAGCATTGATATTTTGAAAGATGCTTCGGCTACTGCTATTTATGGTACGCGTGGAATAAATGGGGTCATAGTTCTGAAACTGAAAACTCCACAGCAGGTAAAGGAAGAAAAAACGATTAAGCAGATTGATGATTTGTTGAAACCGAGAGGTGTTGACAGGAGGAATGCACGTTACTATATTGACGGCAAAGAAGTTCCGGCCAGTACTGCGTATCAAACGAGTATTGAGCAAATGGAGGTGAAGACCGGTGCTGACGGAATACTGGAAATTTATATTAAACCAATGATCTTTATAAGGGGGGAATACGAATAAAAGTAATTATTGTATCGGCTTTCCCAATACCTGATGACTTATGTTGAAACAAATATCCTTATTAATCCTGTGTGCGGTAGCAATCGTTTTGTTCGCTACTCCTGTGCATGCTTGTACTTCTGCTGTTGTATCGGGTAAAGTGACACTCGATGGGCGCCCTCTGCTTTGGAAAAACCGTGATACGGACTTTATGCGAAATCATGTTGACTATGTGAAAGGCGAGAGGTATGACTTTATTGCTGTAGTGAATAGTGCCAATGCATATCTGAAAGAGGCATGGATGGGAACTAACTCTGCAGGATTCGCTTTGATGAATACACAATCGTATAACTTGGTGGATGTAAAAGGTGATGAAGAACGGGGAGCAGCCAATGGGCGTGTTATTTATCGTGCACTTGAAGTTTGTGCTACGGTAGAGGACTTCTGTCATTTTCTGGATACCATTTCCAAGCCCAGTGATATCGAAGCTAATTTTGGTGTAATCGATGCACAAGGTGGTGCAGCTATGTTTGAAGTAGATTATTATAAATATGTGATGTATGATGCCAATAACCCGAAGGATGCTCCTTATGGTTATATTGCCCGTACTAACTTCTCTTTTGCAGGTAAGGTGAACGAGGGGGCCGGCTATGTGCGCTATATGGAAGCAGACCAGGTGCTGATGAAAGCTTCGGCTACAGGTAACATTACCCCACAGTTTATTTTCAATGATTTATCCCGTTCGTTCCGTAACCGTATGCTGGATATTGATTTGCGTAGCGGGGGGTATAATCGTCCTCAGGCATCGGGCTGGTTTATAGATCAGGACTTCATTCCGCGTAGCAGTACATCGTGTTCGGTGGTGGTACAGGGGGTAAAACCGGGTGTGAAGGCCGAACTGACTACCATGTGGACCCTGTTAGGGTATCCTCCTACCGGTATAGCTGTCCCGCTGTGGGTGAAAGATGCCGGTAAACTTCTTCCCGGAATGGTACGTTTTAACAGAGAACATGAGGCAGCTCTGCTCAGTGATTGGTCACTTCGCTTGGCAGACAGAGTTTTCAGCTATAAGCAGGGAATGGGCACCGGACGTTATCTGAATTGGGAGAGGTTGTATAGTCCTGGGAAAGGTGACGGTTATATGACAGTGATTACTGAAGTGGAAGATGAAGTATTCCGTACGACGAAGCCATTGCTGGAAGAGTGGTACAAAAAAGGAAGCCTCGATACCCAAGCAATACCGAAGCTGTATGACGAACTGGAGTCATCCATTAGAATGATTTATCAGAGTTTACTGGAATCAGAATAGAACTTACATTACCGAACGGAGGTACGCTAGTATCTCCGTTTCTTGTTCCGGATGGAACCAACGGATTTCTTCATCTTTCCTGAACCATGTCATTTGCTTGCGCGAATAGATGCGGGAGTTCTGTTGGATTTTCTCTATGGCAAAAGGCAAGGTCCATTCTCCGTCCAGATATTTGAACATTTCTTTATAACCTACCGTATTCAATGAATTAAGTGCCCGGTAAGGATATACCTTTCTGGCTTCTTCTTCCAGGCCATCCTCTATCATAATCTCTACCCGTCGGTTTATGCGTTCGTAAAGTTCTTCCCGATCGCGCGTCAATCCTATTTTGATGATGCGGAAGGGGCGCTCTTTTTTCTGTTGGGTGCGGAATGAAGTGTAAGTTTTTCCAGTCATATAGCATATCTCCAGTGCATGGATTACACGTTTAGGATTCTTCAGATCCACTATTCTGTAGTATTCCGGGTCGAGTAACTTTAGCTCTGCGCACAATCTTTCCAGACCTTCCGTTTCATACTTATGCAGCATCACTTGGCGTGTTTCAGCATCTACGGTCGGAATATCGTCAATGCCTTTGCAAACGGCATCCACATACATCATAGAACCACCGGTAAGTAATACTGTGTCTTGCTCGGTGAATAAAGTTTCCAAGAGTCTCAGTACCTCCGCTTCGTATTGGGCGGCACTGTAGTAATCGGTGAGTTGCAAGGTTCCTACAAGGTGATGTTTCACGCGTTGCAGTTGCTCGGGGGTAGGGGCTGCCGTCCCTATTTTCAAATCGGCGTAGAGTTGCCGGGAGTCTGCGGAAACGATGCAAGTTTGGTAATGCTCTGCCAGCCGCAGGCTGAGTTCGGTCTTTCCGACTCCGGTCGGTCCAATAAGCTCCGCGTAATCTGCGTCTAAAAATATACTATAAAGAGTATGGTTCCTCTTTTGGTATATTCAAATTTAGAATTTTTCTTCCTCGAACGGTGTGCCACCTTCGCCTCCGCCTATGTCAAAACCTTCCTGGTCGAAATCTTCCAAATCAAAGTCCTGGTCTCCATAGAAGTTTTCATCCAGATCGAGTGATCCGCTGTTGGCTGCCATTTCTTCGAAGTCAATAGTCTGTTTCGGGGCATCGCCTTCCTTTTTGGTACACTTGGCACCTTTCATTTCCTTTCCGGTAATGATCTCGGAAAGTTCAATGAAGAAACAGCGTTCTGTCATGTAGTCGAACACATAGAGTAACTTCTGCTTTTCATCTTCTATCAGTTCGCTGATAGTGGTGTCTTTCATT
>QWCY01002873.1_pt1 | contig 21128 bp, 19 predicted proteins | sample 1972631 | NCBI WGS metagenome assembly QWCY01 (sample SAMN09866696, study PRJNA288562) | Human gut metagenome isolate pre1_stool, whole genome shotgun sequencing... | isolation source: gut | host: Homo sapiens | place: USA: California
GATCGCCCGTGTCCGTAACCCGATTTATTATCGTCAGATCGGACTCTTAAAGGAAGATCTTCATCTTAGCATGGCAGTGAATCCGGAGCTGATCGTAGCTGATGAGATCAGCCGGCTTCTGATCTTCCCGGATGCAAGTCAGATCGAGACATTTGTTAAGGGGAGAATGGAACTGCTGGAACTTCCGGTCAGTGCAAACGGAGTTCTGGAAGGAATGCGGTTATCTGATATGTATAGAAAGTTTCAGATCCGGCTGCTTGTCTGTGCAGTGGAGCGTGGAGAAGATGTGAGGATTCCTGATGGAGAATATGTCCTGAAAGCAGGAGATCGTCTCCATATTGCAGCATCTCATAAAGATCTGGAGCGGTTTTTCAAAGCCAACGGTAAGAGAAGAGAGAAGATAAAGAAAGTGATCATCTGTGGCGGAGGAAGGGGCGGATATTATCTGGCAGCCCAGCTTTCCACTCTCGGAATGCAGGTAAAGATCATTGAAGAAAATGCGAGACGCTGTGAGGAGTTGTGCGAACTGCTTCCAAAGGCAACCATCATCAATGGGGATGCAACAGACCATGATCTTCTTGTGGAAGAAGGGGTGGAGGAGGCAGATGCTTTTGTTGCCCTGACCGGGATGGATGAGGAAAATATCATCCTGTCCCTGTATGCAAAGAGCCAGAATGTGGACAAGATCGTTGCAAAAGTCAATGAAGACCGTCGTGCGAGAATGGTAGAAGAATTTGGAATTGACAGTATTGTATCTGTCAAGACGGCAACTGCGGATGCAATCATGAGCTATGTGCGGGCAAGAAAAAATTCCCAGGCAAGTGCCAATATTGAGACGATGTATCAACTGGTAGATGATAAGGTAGAGGCTTTAGAATTTATAATAAAATCTGCAACAGAATATACAGGAATCCCTCTGAAGGATCTGGCACTTAAGCCGAATAATCTGATCGTATGTATCGGACGAAAAAGGCAGATCATTCTGCCGAGTGGAGAAGACTGTATTGAAGTCGGTGACAGTGTGGTTGTTATTACGATGGAGAAGCACATTGAAGATATCAGGGATATAATGATATAGGTGCAGTGCGATGAATAAAAGAATGATTTTTTACATTTTGGGGAAAATGATGGGAGTTGAGGGGATTGTCCTTTTGATCCCGGCATTTGTGTCCCTTCTCTATCAGGAGAAAAGTGGATTTTCTTTTCTGATCGTATCGGCAGTCCTGATCCTGATCTATTTTGTACTGGGAAGAAAAGAACCAAAGTCAAAGCGGATCTACAGTAAAGAGGGATTTGCGATCGTAGGACTTGCGTGGCTGTTATGGTCAGCATTTGGAGCATTGCCTTTTGTGATCAGTGGCAGTATCCCACATTATATTGATGCATTTTTTGAGACTGTGTCGGGATTTACGACAACCGGATCGACGATTTTGACAGAGATTGAGATTCTTCCGAAAGGAATTGCGTTCTGGAGAAGTTTTACGCACTGGATCGGTGGAATGGGAGTGCTGGTCTTTGTTATGATGATCACCTCTCTGGACGATGATAATGCCATGCCGCTGATGCGTGCGGAAGTGCCGGGGCCGGAGGCAGATAAGCTTGTTCCGAAGGCAAGACGTACAGCAAAGATCCTGTATGGAATGTATTTTGCACTGACGGCAGTGGAGACTGTCTTTTTGATGGCCGGTGGCATGAGCTTTTTTGATGCGTTGCTTCATGCGTTCAGTACCGCAGGAACCGGTGGATTTTCAAATAAAAATGCAAGTGTAGGATTTTTTGACAGTGCATATATTGATGGTGTGATTACAGTCTTTATGATTTTATTTGGAATTAATTTCAATCTGTATTTCCTGTTCCTGTTAAAAGAATGGAAGACGGCACTGAAAAATGAAGAATTGTGGGTTTATCTTGGCATCATTGGTGCATCAATGGCTGCAATTACCGGAAATATCCTCCATATTTACGGTAATATTTTCCGGGCATTCCGGTATGCGTCGTTCCAGGTGGCATCGGTGATCACGACAACCGGATTCTGTACTGCGGATTATGATCGCTGGCCGGAACTGTCGAAGATGATCCTGATGTCGCTCATGTTCGTGGGAGCATGTGCAAGTTCTACCGGGGGCGGGATCAAGGTGAGTCGTCTGATTATCCTGTGGAAGTCTGTCCGTCAGGAAGTACGGAAAATCCTGCATCCGAATGCGGTGACAGTGATCCGGGTCAATGGAAGGAAGATCGGTCAGGATACGCTGAGAAATGTAAATATTTATCTGGCGTGTTATGTGTTGATCCTGGTTGTATCAACGCTGCTTGTATCCATTGATAATTTTGATTTTGCAACTTCATTCAGCGGAGTTCTGACAACGCTGAGTAATGTAGGACCGGGAATTTCACAGGTAGGACCGGTTATGAATTTCCATAAATTTTCAGTTTTATCAAAGCTGGTCTTCTGTTTTGATATGCTGGCAGGAAGACTGGAGATATTCCCATATCTGTTACTGTTCTCACCAGATTTGTGGAGAAGAAGATTTTAATGAATTTGAATGCGGGAAATTTTGTCGGTGACAGCTTATCCCGCATTGATTTTATAAGGAAAGGGAAAAAGAAACTATGAAAAAAGTAAAAGGAAAGATCCTTGGTGTGATCGGCGTGCTGGCAGTGTTTGGAATTTATTATTACGCGGCACTTCCAGCTTTTAATATCCATTCAATGGAATTCTGGATCTTACTGATTGTCCTACTGGTACTGGCAGCAGGAATTTATGGAAAAATTGCAAAAGTAAAGCCGGATAAGATCAGAAAATCTAAAGGGATGAGAATATTCTTAAGTCTGATCCTGATCGTGATCGGCATATGGGCTGTGGGAGCATTGCTGTCTTCACCGATTGTGAATGCCGGAAAATATCAGAAGCTGATGGCTGTGGAGAACGGAGAATTTTCAAAAGATATTGAGGAATTGTCTTTTGACCAGATTCCTCTTCTGGATAAGGATTCAGCAGAGATCCTTGGAAACCGGAAAATGGGAAGTATGGTGGATATGGTATCTCAGTTTGAAGTGGATGAACTGTATTCACAGATTAACTATCAGGATCGTCCGGTGAGAGTGTCACCTCTGAAATATGCAGATCTGATCAAGTGGTTTACCAACCGGAAAGAAGGAATCCCGGCATATATCAAGATTGACATGGCAACACAGAATACCGAGCTGGTAAAACTGAAAGAAGGAATGAAGTATACAACCAGCGATCATTTCAACCGGAATATTTACCGGCATCTGAGATTCGCTTATCCGACCTATATTTTTAATGAACTGAGCTTTGAAGTGGATGAAGAAGGAGTTCCGTACTGGATCTGTCCGGTGAGAAAATACAACATCGGATTATTTGGCGGAGCTACGGTGGAACGTGTTATATTATGTAATGCCATTACCGGGGAAATGGAAGATTATAAAATTGAGGATGTACCGCAGTGGATCGACCGTGCATATTCTGCAGATCTTCTGATTTCGCTGTATGATTATTATGGTACTTTGAGGCATGGATTCCTGAACAGTGTACTGGGGCAGAAGGACTGTCTTGAGACAACAGATGGATATAATTATCTTGCAGTTGATGATGATGTGTGGGTTTATACGGGAGTAACTTCCATTACCGGGGATCAGTCAAATGTCGGTTTCGTCCTGATGAATCAGCGGACAATGGAGACGAAATTTTATGAGATCGAAGGTGCAACAGAGACTTCAGCGATGTCATCTGCAGAGGGACAGGTACAGAATTTGAAATACAGTGCGACATTTCCACTGTTGCTGAACCTTTCGGGAGAACCGACCTACTTCATTGCATTGAAGGATGATGCAGGACTGGTAAAGAAATATGCCATGGTCAATGTGCAGAAATATCAGATTGTAGCGATCGGGGATACAGTCAGCGAGTGTGAAGAATCCTATACAAATCTGATGTATAAAAATGGAATCAAAACGGAAGCAAAGGATACCCGTACCGTAGAATCCATCAAAGGAAAGATCACTAAGATCGCACAGGGAGTTGTAGACGGAAATTCTCATTATTATCTGATGCTGGAAGGATCGAATGAGATTTTTGATGTATCGGTTGTGGATTTTATTGACATTATCCGCTACAATGTAGGCGATGAAGTGACGGTTGAATATAAGGAAGGGGAAAAGGCAAATACGGTTCTTTCTCTGACCGGGGATCCAAAATAGTCAGCGAGAACAGAATTTAACAGAAGACGGCGAATAAAAAAAGTCCATCGGAGTATCTTATAAAAGAGAGATTCCGATGGACTTTTCAGTTGCCATATACAACAAAAAGATCCGACAGGACTTTTTAGTTGAATCAGGATATCAGAGAACGGTACATTCCAGAGAATCAATATCCGGGATTTCGTTCTTATCCGCACTGACGCTGAGATAGAAATCAATATTATTCTCAGAAGAAATCTTAATCAGCTTCTGGATGAAAGACGGAAGACTTTCCAAAGTAATATTGGCCTGCTTTAAAATGCTGTCAATGAATACTGCCTGAATATCATGATTGCCTGCAGCCATACCATAGAGAAAACCGACGAATTCTTCAAGGGTAAGGATATCAGGATAATCTGCCATACGGATGACACGAATATTAAAGTCTACTGAATAAGTATCTTTATGACTTCTTTTGATGAATACGACATTACCGCTGGATGTCTTTACCTTTTCATTTGCAAGGTCGATCATTTGCTGGGTTTTTCCGCTGCCTCTCGGGCCTGTTATTAAATTTACCATGGCGACTCTCTCCTTTATGTAAGTAAGTATTTTTGAGACTGTATGATCGCTCAAATATTTATAAGCCTATTATACACTAAAGATATGTGAGTAACAACTAAAAAAGAGATAAAAATTTAAAAAAAATTATGCGGAATGACTATAAACAAATGAGAAAAGTTCTCAAAATATATATTGAAAATCATTCTCAAGTATGATATCATAACATTGATTGAAAATCATTCTCAAAACCAAGGAGGAATCATGCCAACCGAAGTAATATCCTACTATCTGAAAAATGAAGACCGGCTTGTAAGGCTTGGATTTCAGGTCGCATTGCAGTGTGCCCCGGTGCTGAAGGGAATAAAAATTTCCTGCCTTATTTCTATGGATGCAAGACTCCGTCCGGGATTACCGGAGATACTGATGGGGACAGATGTAAAATATCACTGCCTGTCCTGTTCGCAAGGAAAATGCCTTGTCCTTTTTTATCGACCTGACGAACTGGAACAGTATTTAAAGAAAGCAGATGTCAGTCAGCTTGCACAGGAATATGGATATAAGAAAGAGCCGGCAGAAAAAATGCTGGAGCGGCTTTCACAGAGAGTGAAAGATTTTTCAGAAAAAGGAATGGGATTCCCTCATGAGATTGGGATGTTTCTCGGATATCCGGTAGCAGATATCCGAGGTTTCATTGAAAATGAGGGCAGAAAATATCTGATGATCGGATATTGGAAGGTATACAGTAACCTGTCGCAGGCAAGAATGATCTTCAAGGAATACGACCGTGCAAAAGAATGTGCGGTCCAGGAATATCTGACAGGGAAAAGTATCCGGGAGATTTCGATGAAAAAGAAAAATGGAGGAAGATAAGATGAGTATATCAGTTGTATATTGGAGCGGAACAGGAAATACCCAGGCTATGGCTGAAGCAGTGGCTGAGGGAATCAAAGCAGCAGGTCAGGAGGCAGAACTTCTGGAAGTTGGAAATGCTGATGCAGCAACGGTTGCAGCAGGAAATGCATTCGCACTGGGCTGCCCGTCCATGGGTTCAGAGCAGTTGGAAGAAGCTGAGATGGAGCCGTTTATTGAGGAGATCGAGTCACTGGTATCAGGAAAGACAATCCTCTTGTTCGGTTCTTATGGCTGGGGCGATGGAGAATGGATGCGTGACTGGGCAGAACGCATGAAAAATGCCGGAGCAGTATTACTGCGTGAGGAAGGCATTATCACAAATGATGCACCGGAAGATGACATGCTGGAGGAACTGAAAGCGGCAGGTCAGGAGCTTGCACAGAAAGCGTAAAACAAAGCAGAAAGTCAAAATTCTCCCTGCTGCATAGTATAATTATGGGTAGGATTGTGGGAGTGCGTAGCACGGAGCAATCCGTAGGCATCAAAGTCGGGGGGCTTTTGCCCCCGACATCTAATTATTAGAAAAGGTCTGTTAATGAAGGGAGAATGAGAAGATGAATCGAATGATTTTAGCGGGAATTTTAATACCATTTGCCGGGACGACATTAGGCTCGGCGATGGTATTTTTTATGCGGAAAGAGATGAATGAAAAAGTGCAGAAACTGTTGCTTGGATTTGCATCAGGAGTTATGATCGCGGCATCAGTATGGTCGCTTCTGATTCCGGCGATCGAGATGGCAGAGCAGGAGAAGACGATTGCGTGGATTCCGGCATCAGTGGGGTTCCTTCTGGGGATGGGATTTTTGCTGCTCCTGGATACCATCACACCGCATCTACATTTTACAGAAGATGAGCCGGAAGGAATCCCATCTCATCTAAAAAAAACGACCATGCTTGTCCTTGCCGTCACGTTGCATAATATTCCCGAGGGAATGGCGGTCGGAGTGACTTTTGCAGGAGTTCTGACGGAAAATACAACGATGTCGATGACGGGAGCATTTGCCCTGGCGATCGGTATTGCAATTCAGAATTTTCCGGAAGGGGCAATCATTTCCATGCCACTGCAAAGTCAGGAAATCTCAAAAACCAGAGCATTTGTATACGGGACACTTTCCGGGATCGTGGAACCGGTCGGAGCATTTTTGACGATTTTGCTGACGGGGCTGGTTGTACCGCTTCTTCCCTATCTGCTGTCATTTGCAGCAGGGGCGATGATCTATGTTGTGGTAGAAGAACTGATTCCAGAAGCACAGTCGGGGGAACACTCCAATATCAGTACGATCGGGGTGGCAGCCGGATTTGTCCTGATGATGATCCTGGATGTGGCACTGGGATAAAAATACAGTGAAATGAAACTGATGAGTGACGATTAGAAAGAATTATAAGAAAAATGTCCAAAGATATTCTGAAAATATTGCAATAGTCAGAATATCGTGCTAAACTGTACTTTGTTGTGCTAAAGCACAAAAGAGAAATACTCAGGAGAGTCTCTTTAAAAAGAGCGCCGAAGGTGTAAGCAGTGCTGCTACTTTGAAAAAAGAAGTTCCCGGCAGGGGCGGGAGGGCAGGAACTGCGAGTCTCTCAGGCAAAAGGATGGAGGAATAAAGGAATGTTTGCACAAATCAACGAACTCATCAAAGTAATTGATGATGCCGTGTGGGGTCTGCCATTGATCTGCCTCATCATGGTAACAGGTATCTTATTAACAGTCAGGCTTGGCGGAGTTCAGGTCCGGCATCTCGGAAAAGCTTTCAAATTTATGTTTCAGGATGAAGAAGACGGACATGGAGAAGTGACCAGTTTTGGAGCACTTTGTACTGCATTGTCTGCGACCATCGGAACGGGAAATATCGCAGGTGTTGCGACTGCGATCGCAGCAGGTGGCCCGGGAGCATTATTCTGGATGGTTGTTGCCGCATTTTTCGGAATGGCGACAAAGTATTCAGAAGGTCTTCTTGCAATCAAATACCGCACGATCGATCAAGACGGTCATGTTCTGGGTGGACCTTTCTATTATATTGAAAATGGAATGGGAAAGAAATGGAAATGGCTTGCCAAGATCTTTGCATTTTTCGGAGCAGGTGTAGGTCTGTTCGGAATCGGAACATTTACCCAGGTGAACAGTATTGCATCAGCGGTAAAGAATTTCTTTGATCCGGATATGGCACATACGGTAACTGTATTGGGAAATGATTATTCCATCGCAACTGTGATCGCAGGAATCCTGCTGACAGTTTTTGTAGGACTGGTTGTTATTGGTGGTATTAAGAGAATTTCAAAAGTTTCGGAAGTTGTAGTACCGTTTATGGCGGTTTTATATGTGGTACTCTGTCTGATTATTGTATTTACAAATATCAAGGCAGTGCCGGGAGCATTTGCTGAAATTATCAGCAGTGCATTTAACGGAAGTGCGTTGGCAGGCGGAGTTATGGGAAGTATGATCGTAGCCATGCAGAAAGGTGTGGCAAGAGGAATCTTTTCCAATGAATCCGGTCTTGGTAGTGCCCCGATCGCAGCCGCAGCAGCAAGAACAAAAGATCCGGTTCGTCAGGGACTCGTTTCAATGACGGGAACATTTATTGATACGATTGTAATCTGTACGATGACAGGACTTTCTATCGTAATCGCAGGATCATGGCTTGATCCAAAGCTGGAAGGTGTTGCAATTACAATGGATGCATTCCAGAAGGGACTGCCGTTCCCGGGATTCATTGCTACTTTTTCACTGATGTTATGTCTGGTATTCTTTGCATTTACAACGATCCTCGGATGGGATTATTATGGAGAGCGGTGTGTGGAATATCTGTTCAACCGCAATAAAGCAGTGGTAAAAGGATACCGCTGGCTGTATATTCTGGCAGTATTTATCGGACCATATATGACAGTTGCTGCAGTATGGAATATCGCAGATATCTTTAATGCATTGATGGCATTTCCGAACCTGATCGCATTGCTTGCATTAAGTGGTGTGGTTGTAAAGGAAACGAAAGAATTTCATGCAAAGCATAAAGGATCTTATTAATGATCAGAGTCTTAAATAGACATACAGTCTGAATTATCAGACAGTTTAAAAAATAATGAGATATACCCCCTGAGCAATTTTAAGAAGAATGCAGTCTGACCCGTTGAAAAGACGGGGACAGGCTGCTTTTTTTGTAAAATATGAAAAAATGGTTGACTTTTAAGAAGACTGATAATTATCATGGGAAACAGAGGATATTCCGAAAATACACTATCGTGTGTTTTTCCCATTGCATTATACTATATTTTGTATTAGAATAGATTTCAGACAATATCTTGAAAGTGAGGAGACTGGTGGGATGAAGATTATCAAAAGGAACGGGTCAGAGGAAGTATTCGATATAAATAAGATCATTAAGGCTGTAAAAAAGGCAGATATAAATTCGGAAGAGAGAAGCTTAAGTGATGGTCAGATCGAGGATATTGCCGAGTATGTTGAATTTAAATGCAATAAGCTGAACCGTGCAGTATCGGTAGAAGAGATCCAGGATATGGTAGAGAACCAGATCATGGCGACAGGAGCTTTTGAACTGGCAAAGAGCTATGTCAGATACCGTTATAAGAGATCTCTTGTCCGTAAAGCCAATACGACGGATAACAGGATCCTTTCTTTGATCGAGTATAATAATGAGGATGTAAAGCAAATATTGAATATTCTGCAAGATGTTGTAGGTGGATTTGAATACGAGATACGAAACAATGAGATAACACTAATAAAAAAGGAGGGAAGCAGATAGAAAAAAAGGAACCGGAAAGCTGTTTCGAAGCCACTTCCCGATTCTGAAAAGTCAGATATATTCCATTTCGTAAAATTAAAATAGTACTTAACTTTTCTATAATAAAAAATAGATATGCATTTCTTAAAACCCAAAAGTAAGAAAAATAACACGATTCCTAAAATTATCTGGCTGATAATTGCAATTTTTGTCTCCGTGACATCGATGGCACAAGCTGTTAAGATCTCAATTTCGGAACAAAATATTACAATAAAACAGGCTTTTGAACAGATAGAAGCACAAAGTAACTATACGGTAGCTTACAATATAGCTCAATTTAACGTACAAAAGAAAATAACTGTCAATGTAAAAAACGTAAGTTTGAAAGAGGCGCTTACTTTTATCTTTAAAGATACCGGGTTCACTTACAAAATTAATGGTTTACATATTATAGTCGTTCGTGAAACCTCCAAATCTTCACCGGACACAACCCCGGCCGGTTCTCCAAAACAGATAATAAGAGGCGTGGTCAGAGATGCTGCATCCGGTTTGCCTGTTACTTTTGCAAATATAGCTTTGTTGAATACAATTCCCCCAAAAGGAGGATCAACCGATAGTTTGGGAAGATTTCGTTTCGCAGATGTCCCGGTAGGAAGATACGATCTGCAAGTGACCTGTCTTGGCTATGAACCTGCAATTATTAAGGAGATATTGCTTACTTCTGCCAAAGAAGTTTATTATGAGGTGACTTTGATTGAAGGTGCGCAAAAATTGGATGAAGTAGTTGTGCGGGCAAATATAAATAAGGAACATTCTTTGAATCCTATGGCACTGACCGGTGGGCGTATGATCAGTGTAGAAGAAGCCAACCGTTATGCCGGTGGTCTGGATGATCCGGCCCGTCTTGCTACTTCCTTTGCCGGTGTAGCCGGAAGTCCCGGAACAAATGCCATAGCAATACGAGGCAACTCTCCCCAGTTTCTGCAATGGAAACTTGGAGGTGTAGAAATTCCGAACCCCACTCACTTCTCGGATATGATAGGTGTGGGTGGTGGTTTGTTTTCGGGATTGAGTAGCCAGGTAATGGGGAATTCTGATTTCTTTAACGGGGCTTTTCCTGCAGAATACAGTAATGCACTTTCGGGAGTATTTGATTTGTCTATCCGAAATGGGAACGATGAAAAGTATGAGCATGCTATCCAGGTTGGGCTATTAGGATTGGATGTGGCTTCTGAGGGACCAATAAGTAAGAAAAACGGAAGTTCTTATATCTTTAATTATCGTTACTCAACAACCGGCCTGATGGAAGCTTTTACTGACAATACGGGGATTACCTATCAGGACCTTACATTTAAGATTAATCTGCCTACACATAAAGCCGGAACATTTGCCATATGGGGAATAGGGCTTCTGGACGGAATAAAAAGTGACCCTTTAGAGCGTGATAAATGGGAGACGTATAGTGACAGGCAACGCTCAGAAACATCAATGACAAAGATAGCGGGCGGTATTACTCATCGGTATAACCTGAAGGACAATGCCTATTTTAAAACCTCGCTCGCTGCCACTTATTCAGATAATCATCCAGAATTAAAGCAAGTTATTTCTGAGAATCCCTTATTTTATTTGCCTGTGGTAGATATGAAAAGTACGAATCTGGACATTGTGCTGAGTTCGTACTTCAACAAGAAATATAGTTCGCAGCATACCAACCGTTCGGGCGTTACTATTACCGGGTTGTTATATGACCTGGATTTTAACCTGTCGCCGAATTTCGGATTGAATAAACCTATGCAGAAGATTGCTAAGGGAGACGGACATGCTGTTGTAGTGTCGGCATATAGTAATTCTGTCATTAAACTAACAGATCTGCTGACGGCCAATTTAGGGGTGACTACCCAGTTTTTTACGCTTAATGACCATTGGACTATAGAACCCCGGCTCGCTTTAAAATGGGATTTCTTACCGTTCCAGTCATTAGCAATAGCTTATGGCATGCATAGCAGGCGGGAAAAGTTAGATTATTATTACATAAAAACTCCACAGACCGGTGATAGGGAGATAAATAAGAACCTGAATTTTGCCAAAGCGCATCATTTCGTATTAACCTATGATCTTGGTATTTCTAAGGATATTCATCTGAAGATAGAACCTTATTATCAGTCTCTGTATAACATCCCTGTGGAGCCGGGTACTTCATTTTCTATCATTAATCATGATTTCTATTATCTGGACCGCCTTTTGGTAAATCAGGGTAAAGGGCGAAATTATGGAGTGGATATTACATTGGAACGCTATCTGACCCAAGGGTATTATTATATGCTTACCGGTTCGGTATTCAAGTCGGAATATTGCGGCGGAGATAAGATCTGGCGTAATACGAGGCTCGACCGAAGGTACTTGTTCAATGCTTTAGGTGGTAAAGAATGGATATGGGGGAAACACCGGCAACATATTTTTAATGCTAATCTCCGTATTTCTTATCAGGGAGGAGATCGCTATACCCCCATTGACGAAGCTGCATCAATGGATAGTAAAGACATTATCTATGACGAGACACAAGCCTTTAGCAAACAGTTTTCACCTGCTTTTACTGCCGATTTAGGTATGAGTTACAAACTAAATAAAAAACACCTTTCGCACGAATTTGGGTTACAATTGCTAAATGTTACCGGATATACAGGGCAACATGGATATCAATATAACGAACAAAAGAATAAAATAGAAAAAATAAAGGTTAGTAATATGTTACCCAATCTTAGTTATAAAATCCAATTCTAAGTCCGGACTACTTCTGCTTCAGGGAGTTATAACTATCCATTTCTTTATGTACAAGACTACGTATTTAATAGTCTGTTAATTAGGTAGTTTTATATGCAAAGAGTACGTAGTTTTGTGGTATAAAAGTACGTACTCTTACAGTCAGAAGATATATAGATATAATTTCCCGTTAACAATGTTAATTTCAAACGGATATCCCGATCTATCATATCTGTAGACAGTGTATTTATAGGTTACTTTATGCATTGATTTCCGATTCCAGTTGTTTAAAGTTGCGTTTTAATATTAATGGAACAATAGTCCGGTGAAATGGTTTTATTATGAAGAAGTAATATTTCCCTAATTTATTATTCAACTTGACGATGGTCGTTACTGTGATCTTTTTTTCGTTTTCATTGTACTTGCTTTGTTCCAGAAGTAGTGAAATTCTTAGGTCTAAATGTTTATCATCTTCGCCAAGGATAATTTCTGTTGCTGTTTTATCATATACTTTGAATATTCCGGCCTGTGTTCCTACTTCATATTTGTTACTGTCGTTGCCTTCTTTTTTTGTAACCATAGCAGGCGTTTTTAGTTTAAAGAGTGATGCTATTTTATTTCTTAGGGCAAATAGTCCTTCAAACCATTTTGGACCAGGCTTGGCAAATGCCTTCACTATTTCAGGGATATCGATCCTGTTTTTCTTATCTATGATTGTATATTCATAACTATCAATGTAGTCATAGTCCGAATTATCGAAATGCAGTAATGATTCTTCTTTCATCTTCTCTTTAATTTTATGTTGATACAATGGCTGAATTTTGGTTTTAATGAGAGTTACTCTAATTCTTCTGCATAGATATTTATTGTTTGCAATGCATTCAGCACATCAATTGGAGTTATCTCCAAACATTCTATCCTTAGTATCTTTTCCCAGTCTTCTAAATCTACATTCCATTTATGAATAGTAGGATATTGAGTAAAAAGGGTTTTGATACGCTTTATATCCTGTTTGTTTTTTATTGATGTTCGAAATATAAAAATTTGATTTTGCATATTTAATTTTTTAGCTGATTTAGTCCATGGGCAGGTTACTAAACATTCCACGCAATAATGTTGACAAAGCGGATGAATTCTGCTCCTAATAATTTTAATTTCTACTGAATCACATTTTCATAGGTATAGGTAGAATAATGAATTAGTTTGATAATAATGATTATTATTTTAGGTGTAAAGATAAACCAAGTAACTCTGCTGTGAGAGATTATTTGACGAACTGCCTTACTACTTATGACCAAATGTATAATATAAGCGACTAATGCCCATATATATAATAGTCATAATACCTAATAGTTTTTATCATATTAAATTAGTTCTGTTATTGGGAATGCAAAGATAAGTCAGGTATTCTTTTGTCATATTGAAAATAAAGCCATATATTTGTCCAAAAGCGACAAATGTATGTTTATTACAGCCGGATTATTAAATATGCTTTTAAAGCATTTTAGAACTACGCATGCCGAATTATCTGAAGTTTTGGTGGAATTGAAGTATGATTATACGATATTACAAAATCCGACAGCCAAAATTGATGCCGATATACTGGGGGTATATCTGGAATATATTGTTAAAAAGACAGGTAACTCCAGAATCGGTTTGGAAACGGGATTCTTGTTACCGTTTGTTTTGACCGGCAGTTTCTTTAATATTTTCAATCAAAGTAAAACTGTGCGTGATATTTTTGAGAATGATGCGCCATTCGACCCGGCAATAAATGATATATATACATTTGTGACGAAAGAGGATGATATTAATTTTTTTCTTGAAATATCGATAGAACCTCAGTTCGAACGATTGTATCCGATAGCCTCCAGACAATGGATTGAAATGCAATGTGGCTTTTTTCTCCAATATGCTTATAGTTTTACAGGGCGGTTTCTGTACCCTATTCTTGTGTACTCTATGTATAAGGAAGAGGGGAGGAGGGATAAACTTGAAGAGTATCTGGGATGTCCTGTGATATTTAATCATGATCGGTTGATTCTTGTTTTTGATAAGACGGTATTGGATTTACCAATCGTAACGGGAAATAAAGAGATGCTGGCGATTTTTGAAGATTATATGAACGAGATACAAATACAGGAAACAGCACAGAATCATGGCTTGTCTCAAACGGTTCGCAGGTATCTTATGCATAGTCTTTTAAATGATGATTTATCTTTGAAGTATGTTGCAGAAAGATTTAATATGAGTGAACGTAATATTCAGAGAAAGTTAAAGACAGAGGGTACTTCGTATCAAAAGATTCTTGATGATTTACGTATGGAATTATCTTTAAAATATTTGAAGGAAAAGATATCCCTACCGGAAATAGGATTTCTTCTTGGTTTTGAGAGTCAAAGTGCATTTAATAAATTCTTTAAAAAACATTTTCGAGTACAACCATCCGCATATAAAGAGAGTAACTAAATTGATTATTTAAGGGGAAGATAAGGAATGAATGATATACTTTCCTTTTAAAGTTTATGATAGGGTCCGGGTCTTATGCTAATATAGATGGTCGTAACTATTTGATCAGATCCAGTAAAAAAGGTATTTTTATCTGTAATCAGTATAATTTATTAGTCTAATGGCAATTGTAACTTTGCATTGTTTAAGTATTATATAATAGGAAAATATAAATTCATTAATAAAATGATTTGAATATGAAAGTATTACTAATAAATGGTAGCCCACGAAAGGGTGGGAATACCCATATTGCTTTGTCAGAAGTGGCTAAAACTTTAAATGAGAATGGAGTGGAAACAGAAATCGTTTCAATTGGGGTAAAGGCCATACAAGGTTGCATCGCTTGTAATCGTTGCAGAGAGTTGGGACGATGTGTTTTTCAAGATGAATTGTATAATAGAATCAGAAAACAACTGGAAGAGGGAATTGGCGGATTAATAGTGGGTTCGCCAACTTATTATGCAGGGCCTAATGGTTCACTGTGTGCTCTACTTGACCGGGTCTTTTATTCAAGTTCGGATTTGATGAAGTACAAGCCTGCTGCAGCGGTAACTGTTTGCAGAAGGGGAGGAGCGAGTGCAACTCTTGACCGGTTGAATAAATATTTCACAATTAATCACATGCCTGTTGTTTCCTCCCAGTACTGGAATATTGTACATGGGATGCTACCTGGAGATGCTTTGCAAGATGCGGAAGGTTTGCAGACAATGCGGATGTTAGGTAAAAATATGGCATGGTTGTTGGAAAGCATTGCTAAAGAAAAAAACTATCCTGAAATAGAATCTGCTATTCGAACTAATTTTATTCGTTAATTTACAGAAATTTGGATATGTATATTCAATGATTGATTTTCATATCGGATAAGTTTAGATTTTAAATTCAAATTTATCCGATCTGAAAGCTGTTGATAGGATCAGATGCTTCCCAAGGTTGATACATGCTCATTTTTGCTGAAACAAACATTTTGATGGTTTCAACTTTATCTTGTGAATCATCATTGTTTAAACAGCCTGCGAAGCAGAGTGCAGAAAGGAATAGCAAGAGTGTTCCAAATAATTTTTTAGTATTCATATCGTATTATATTATGTAAATACAAATTTGGCGCAAAGATTACAAAGTTACATGATGAATCGAACTCTTGTTTTTTAAGATTGATTATTTATAGAATTGATTTGTAGTTTCATTTTCTAATATGTAAGAGATGTGAAAAGAGTTTTTTCATTTTATAGGGAAGAAATAACTAAAACGGAAAAGTAATTATTTTGAAGATATACTGTTTAAAAAACTTGGAAAATATTTCTTGAATCTTTTTTTATAGATATATTTGCGAACTGAGTTGAAAAATCCGAGAAAAGATTATTCATATTTAGAATAGAGATTAAATGATAAATAGAAGGATATTCTTGATTTGGATTTGTATGAAAAACAGCACAACAAGTAAAGATCGAAATTATAGATACCAATTATTAAAATATAAAACTTAATCTATTGAAAATGGAATCACTTCCGAAAGAATATAGTTTACTAATGACCATTAACAAGTACATTGGAGAGTATTTTGCTATGACGGTCAATACGAAAACAGTAAGAAGTACAGATATATATGAGTTTTTGAAACATAAAGATGATTTTAGAAAACATTTCGCATCAGCTAAAGAATTTAATGGTTTTATGCGTAGGATGTACGACCGGGGAGTATTAACTCAAATTATCAAGAATGTGGAGGTTGACACCTCTAATAAAAGTTTTTATCAATGGTATTTCTTTCCTCCATTAAGAGTTTACTCTAAAAAAACGACATCAGAAAATAAGAATATTGCAAGTTCGCATCCGGATAAAAGCCAGTTCTTTAGAGGAAATAAAAAATATCGGGCAGCCAATGGAACAATGGTCCGATCTATGCAAGAACTCAATATAATGAATCGGTTATTGGCAGTAGAGATATTTGATGTTTATTATGAACGTCTTTTAGTTGCTGCTGGTAAAGAACGATACCCTGACTTTACCGTATATAATAAAGAAACTCGGACAGTCTTTCACTGGGAGCATTTTGGAATGACAGATGATCTGGAATACGGTGAAAAGATGGCCGATAAAATAGAATGGTATAAGCAGATTGGCTACAAGAGTATTGATGAGGGAGGGCGTTTTGTTGTTTCCGTCTATCAAGATGAAGAGCATTTCATAGGGCTAATAGATAATATTATTGAGAAAATGAAGGTTATATCTATTCCGTGTGGCTTTCTTAAAGATAACATATGATGATTTGAAATGGGAATCAATATATTTTCTGTAAATTGTTTAGAGTAGTATGTGATAATTGTGACTATTTTGTGTTTTAGGTCACGGACTTTATACAAAGAAAAAGAGGGTACCCGAAAAAAGGACATCCTCTTCTTGCAAAGCCGGGTAGTCAAAGGGTAGCCAAAACGACGACAAAGCGTTCAATAGAAGGGAATAAATTAGCAACAATGCGCCACAAATCCGGCAAGCTTTTGACTGTACAATGGATGGTTAGAATTCTAAGGTTAAATATTTTTATACGATAGAGGAATATTTCTCTTTGTCGTGATATAATAATATCAAACCCTTGAAGCCTTAAACTCCTCATCAATTTGATGATAATACAATCGGCGAAAATCCTCTTTGTGAAAATACTGCCAATAATACATATTTCGTGGCAATTCTATCATCTGTTGTTTTAGACTAATGGCTTTTTTTGAATCACCCCAATATATTCTATTACAGAAATCTTCCCACCAACCATTCCTGATTTTATCGAAATACATTTCAAGAATCTTTTCGGTGAAAACATATCTTAAATGAGGTTTAATCGTGTATCCCTGGTTCTTGCACATCTTTCTATTAGTAGCTTCATTATCCTGAGGATTAACAAATAGATTGTATGCAAAGGCTGATAAAGAAATCTCTTTTGAATCGAGAATAAGATCTGATATTGGGCTTAATTCATCAGCAGTGAATAGAAGTTGACCGCCATGCCATCGATCAATGATTTTTTGGTCCTCGATGGCATCATGTCTGAAAGGGATTGCAACGATACTCGGATTGACATTAATGTTCATTTTCCCTGAGTCTTGAAGGAAACCTTTTTGCTGACCGCTTCGTGGAAAAACCTGCAATCCGATTGAAGAGAACCCCTCACTTATAAATGTTGATGAGGGATGAACAGAGTAGTGGTAGATAACTCCGTATGGAATTTCGGGATTGTTAAAACGGCAGTATTTATCTGGTGCCAACCACTTGGTTACACCAAAGAAGGCAGAAACCTCGATATCTGATGAAAAATCTAATAATCCCGTATTGAAGCCATAATGCTGTGCAAGTCCATAATAATTCATCTCAAAAAATATGGTCTTGCTGTATCCATCTAAATTAATACCGGCATCAAACATCCTGAATAGAGGGTGAGTTCTCAAAAGGAGAATAAATTCAGTAACCTTTAAATTTGCAATGAGTTTTTCTTCTTTCGAGCATCTATCAAACCCCGAAACAATCCGGGGATGGAAGGTGTTTTGCCCTCTATAAAGAAATGGTCGGTACATTAAATTAGGTTTAAGAGCAAAACGACCACTGTCAAGTCTCGAAACGATGAAGTCTTCGTTGGTCCCATTATTATCATAAGCTCCCCATGGATTATTAAGACCTAACTGTTTGAATAATCCTATTTGAGTAATCCCCATATCAATGCTATCCCATCCTCCTGAATTGATAAAAATATTCTCAACTGAATGACAAAATTCGACTACCTGATTTATATTTGGCAGTTGATTAATCTGACTTTGAGACAAATTCAAAACATTGTCCGTGGGACCTTCCAAATTAGAGTCCCATCTATGATTCGTATTTGGATTATAGCATGTTATCGTATTATTCATCGCTCGTTTTACAACATTTGTTAATTATCTTTGTACATTATGCTGTTTAAAGCCATATCAGTTGTGAAGCCTGTAAATCGACGACCTGTAGTTTTATATCTCCAGTTAAAATATATAATCAATCGGGCATCCAGATTCCTTTATAAATGAGATGAGTTTCTTCCTCAACATAGAAGACATATCAATGTTTCCAAGCAGCAAATAGGAAATGTGTAACCAACGTATCATACGAATATTAGATAAGAACATCGTTAGCACGAGTGTCCATTTCTTTATATTTCAGGACCGATAGTTGTGTTATAACATCACTCGGATCAACAATTTTCCGAGAATTATATGGACCTGAAGATGCTGATATTACATGAATGGCTTTGGGATTACAAATATCCGGATGAAAGTTATAAGTCGATCCATGATGTGGAATTTGAATTATTTCAGATCGAGGAAGAAGGTACCTATATACCGCTTTCAGATTATTCATATACGAGCAAGCATTGTAATCACCGGTATATAGACAGCCATGATCCAAAGTTTTAGTTTGTCCGCTCCATACGACCATGCTGTAGTCGTTAATATTCTCTATCTCTGACTTTGAAAACACTCGTGCAAGGGAGTCTTTTATATTCTTAGCCTTGGTTTTCTGTAGAGCTTTTATTATTTCATCGGTAGTGGCTGACACTGGCAATCCGAGTTTTCCCATAAACTTAGCAAGTTCAGCCATAGTCATGATTCGCCTATTGTAAATCACATACTGCCAGTCATTTTGAATAAACTTCGCAACGTCTCCTTTAAAAACTATGTTATTCTTGATGCCGTCCAAGTTTATCACATTGTCATCTCCAGGATAATTTTCTTTATCCTCGTTTCCGATTTGAACCACAGTAGTATCTGGAGATACGTATGATATAAAATCTTGAGGGTTCAGTACAAAATCAGCATAATATATAGACCGAAGTGAGCTGTAGTTCAAGACTCTGGTTAGATTTGGAACCATGGGTAGGATTATTCTTCCCACATCAAATAATCCCAAAAGAAGCATAAGACCATTGATATGATCGTGGTGATAATGTGAAATAAAGAGATTATCTATATGTCCATGCTTTCCACCAGAAGCTCTTGTTATAGCTTTTTGGATTGCAGATTGGTTTTGTCCGCCACAGTCATATACACTTACTATCCCTTCGGTCTTTTCCAATGCAAAAAGGCCGTTACAAACTTTATAAAAATACCGTTCTACCATAGTTGTCATTTATACCAAAGCACCTTTTTTTAATGGCGTTATCATTATCCTGATTGGAAGCATCGGTAGTGTTTTGCTGAGAGTGTTCGAAGCGAGTTTACTCAAGCTTGCAACCTCGGATAACTATGCAAATTTAGCAATTTTTATCGCATAGTTGCGTTACTTGACGAAGATTTAGTATTTATGGGAGAATAATAGAGGTAGTATTTTGCTTAGAAGTGGTTAGACTCGTCGTTTTTCAATTCATGTCTAAATCAATATATGAACAATATATTTGGTTATTATGTGTTCAATTTGCGTGATGAAAAATAACAACAGCCTCAAAGTTGTGGACTTTGAAATTGTTGTATAAAGGCTTTTATATTTAGGAGTGATGTATCCTTTTTTGAGGAATTTACGATAGACAACACTGTTTGTCGTAAGTATTGCAGCTATGTAAACGCCATCGTTGATTGAGGTCACATCGACTCTATGCTCATAATCTTTCACGGAAATCAAAGTGACACCATTGGTCGAGGGTGACATTATGCCCTGAATGAAAATAATAGCTTCTCGTTGTAGGCAAACAACGATTTCAATGGCTCTTGCCATTGTTGATGTGGCTTTTTTCTTCCGGTTGAAGAATAATCTTATGTACTTACTCATAATGGTAACACAGCTACGGTAACACAAAAACCGTCCAAAAGGGGCTTTTTACGTCCAAGTGTATCGCTTTTTCTCGTTTTTTTGATGGTGTTATCACCTTATATACTGCCTCAAAAAATGGATAACTGATTGAGTATCAGAGGTAGTGAACGGCTTTGAGAAAGAAAAGGTCTTCATTGCTGAAGACCTTCTTTAGTGATCCGCCTGGGATTCTCCAACGAGAGTTACTAGGCGGATCTTTAAAACTTTATATTTCTTGCTTCAAGCATATCCCATGATTTAACCCACTAATTTGCTACATACTTTTGCGGTAGTTTGCTCATGGAGAATACTGAAAGCAAAGATAAACATTTTCTTCTGATTTACAAAATTTAGAATTTTACTTTAATTGCTTCCAGAAGGCGAATGCTTCATGTATCACAGTTAACAGTCAAGTACTTATTTTTTTTATCAGAGAATCCCCACGATTATTTCTCTTTGTTCTGCCCCTGATTAAACAGGATTATTATTGTATTCTTAAGAAAGAATATTAAATCTATCCATTATTTGTCCAAAAAATGAGACAATCAGTCTTTTTATTTCTATTATGCTGCATTTTGGAAACAAAACAAGATACTAAGTGAATTAGGGATATCCTTATTCTGTTGACAAGACGAAAGCAGGCAG